>Ga0129351_1000184_pt1 | contig 21877 bp, 17 predicted proteins | sample CPBDNA_8_FD_94423 | JGI IMG/M metagenome (GOLD analysis project Ga0129351, IMG submission 94423) | Freshwater to marine salinity gradient microbial communities from Chesapeake Bay, USA - CPBay_Sum_27_0.2_DNA | ecosystem: Environmental > Aquatic > Marine > Coastal | place: USA: Chesapeake Bay... | reverse complement strand
GTTACAATATAAACTGGTGCAATTGGCGAAGAGAGATTAAAAATTATTCGTAATAGTAAATAATTTCTGCGCGATGTTACATAGATTATACTGTGTTGCAAATATTTTACTGGTTCCTTTTTCTTTTTTTTTATGAAAGATGCCATACCAAAAGCATACTTTAATTTAGGTTTACCCATTCCATTTGATGTGTCAAAATAATATGAATATGGTGTTTCTAAGAGATCACAATTATTCCATTCTTGTAAAAAGGAACGAAATAATTCATCTGTTATATCTATACCGGTAAAAGTAACTTTTACTTCTGGTAAATTATCCCTATTAAACTCTGCTAACATTATAATATTAAATATTAATATTATAATATATATTTTACGAGTGTTTCGGTATATTACCAGTGTTTCGGTATATTACCAGTGTTTCGGTATTTTACGAGTGTTTCGGTATTTTACGAGTGTTGTTTTTCTATCTTATTTCAGCAAATAAATTAATTTTATACTCAGTGCAACATATCCTACAAAAAATACATAAAAAACTGTTAGTATTTTATTATTTAGCGTTGGTTCAATATTGAATGCATCAAAATATTTGTTAAATGTAAAATTTATCATTTTTGTAACATAACTATCTTCTCCATTTAATAACTGTCTCTCATATTTTCTCAAAAGACATCCTTTAAATATCAAATTTGTATATCCTATAAACGAAATAAATAAAAAATTGATTAAGTAATCTTTCAAATCATTTACGAGTATTAATGCTAGAATTGAAGAAATAATAGAAGGATAATGATAGAAAGTTATTAAATATATCCCATATTTATCATTAGTTTCTTTTCCTATTATTCCATTTACAGTCTCTCTAAAAGTGTCAATTATTTCATATTTTTTCATACCATCAATATGGTAAAATTTAACATATAAACTAAATATTACTACAAAATTAAATAGATTAAATAATGTTAAACCTCGTTCAAACTTCATTTCTATTAAAATAACATTATTTAATAATTTTCAAAACAATACATATTTCTTGTTTTAAATTTACTTCTATTTAGTTTTATTCTGTACTCTCTGCTAGTGTATTATCTTTGGTTATATTTTCCATGGTTGTATTTTCTATGGTTGTATTATTTGTGATTTTATTGTCTTCTGTACTATCTTCTATATTAATTTTTTTTTCTGTATTAAACTTTACATTTAATGTTTGTAAGTAATGTATTAACAGTTGTGGAGTCATTGAAATTGTGTTCATATAAGTTATATATTTAAATGAAACTACAGATGACTTTTCCATAAACTTAATACTATACCACCAATATGATGGTATGAATATTAACATTCCTGGTTCTAGTGATATTTCCAAAAACTTAATTTTATTAAAATTTGATTCGTGTTCTTTATCTACATTCCATGGATTTATTGGAGATCTAAATTCAAACATTTCATAATCATTCTCACGATACATATATCGTGTACTTTTTGGTGGTGCTAACTTTATTTGTACCCTACCTTCTGTAATGTAAAAATAGTGACGATATGACATATCATATTTTAAAGGTGTAAAAGTATTATAAGAGCCCATTATTAAATCATAATTACATGATGAAACCATATAAGGTCTTAAAAATAAATCATTATTCATTAGAGTTTTTTCTAAACTTGTTTCATTTAAAAAGAGAGAATTGTTTTCACTAAAGTATTTTTTATTGTCCTTTGCATTAAATAGTTCTAAGACTGTATTAAAAGCCAATGGCACATATTTTTCATTTTCTGTATTTTTTTCTTCAGTATTTCTTATATTTACATCAAAAGCACCATACATTCTAGAAATTTTTGTTTGGGTAAATTTTTCTTTTATTTGTTTATTATTAAAATTCATTGTAATTGGTTGTCGTAAATCACATAATTCCTCTAGTTTTTCCTTTGATGGTTTAATTACATCATAAACTTCTAAATCATTGCTTGTCTTTACATGAAAATGCACATGAATATAAAAAAATAATACTATACAAAATACTATCATTGTTAAAAAAAATTCCATTCTATTATTAATAATTAAATACTACTTAAACCCGTTTATAACTCAAATACTTTTATAACTCAAATACTTTTTATTCATCATCTGATATTTTAGGTGCCAAATACAATCGTACATAACTATTATTATTCAGTTTATAATAACAGCAAATTGGTCTGTCATTACTAACTTTGATAATTAGCCATGATGATACTTTGCTAAAATTGCACATTGTTTTTATGTATTTAATTGTATATGATTGCTCTATTAATTTTTCACCCTCATCACATTCCTCTGCACTAAATTCTTCTACATCATCAGTCTTTATTTCTATTTCCATATCACCATCCATACCTGATGATTGCATAGTAACTGCATCATTATCTATTGCTATGTCAAGTGTATCACCAAACAATGACAATTGGTCTATACATGATGCAAAATTTGAATGTTCAATCACAAATTCTACTTGGTCTTCCGCTTCAGGAATTGTTATCATTGTTTCGTCCAATTCAATTAATGACATATTAAATTTTTTATTATATTCCTTTGCCTTATCACCTTTGAATTCTATTAATAATTTATCACCATCTGGTGAACAAGACATTATCATTTTTTGATTATCTTGTTTTGTATTCAAAAACTTAAATAGATTTGCTGCATTTATTCCAAAAATATTGCAGTCTTTCTCTTCATCAAATTCATATGTATCAAACCACTCTTTTACTAATTTAAACTCTAAAATTAAAATGTGTGATTGGTCCATTCCTTGCATAAACATACCTGTGCTATCCATTCTAATATTGAAATTTTCATTTACCTCTTTTGCATGTTTAAATATATCTAGAAATTTGGAAAAAGAACGGTTGTCAGAGATAATAACCTTCATTATTTGTTATTATCTCTTTAATTATTTAAATCAATTTTTTCTATTATAAAGTTAATTAGTACTTTATATTAATTATCATCTTCATTATCATTTTCTGAAGCTTTATCACTTTCCTCATTTCCTTTGTTATCTTGTTCTCCATTATTATCTTGTTCTCCATTATCTTTTTCCTTATCTCCATTGTTATCTTCCTCTTGTGTATCATCTCTCTTTTCTTCGTTATCTTGTTCCTCAGTATCTTCTTCATTATTTTCTGCTTTTACATTATCATCTGATGATTCTGGTTGATTTTCTTCATCTTTCTTCTCGTTAGTTTCTAATTGATTCTTATCTACTTCAACATTTAAAACTGTCATCTTATCTGTTAAATTTTTTATTGTTATACTCATTTGACTTAAAGATTTTGTTAAAGTATCAATCGTTGACTCATTTACTTTCAATTTTCTTTCATAGGCTTCAATAATTTGTGAATTTTGTTTTTCTAATGATGCATTTTGTGCTTTATATTTTTCTAAAAGAATATTTGTATTGTTAAAAATCATTTCAAAATTTTTTACTGCTGCATTTGTTGTTGAATTGTTATTTGTTGGAATTGTATCAATTGATGATATTGTTGTAGTAGGTTTTTCTTTATTTTCTATTACTTCATATTTTACATTCTCCAATTTATCATAATTATTTTTAAATTCATTACTAACCTCAATCTCATCTAGTGTCATATTTCGTTGCATGTTAATATTGTTACGAATATTACTAGCAACATTTCTAGTTAATAAATTTTGATTAGGCACAGCATTTGGCATTTGATTTGGCATTTGATTTGGCATTTGATTAGGCACAGCATTTGGCATTTGATTTGGCATCAAAGAACTTTTTTTTTGTACTTGATTATCCAATGCTTCTCTCTCTGCGACTTTCTGATTTAATTCTTTAATAGCATTTACTGCATTAGTATTTGGGTTATTTGCTTCTGTATTTTCAGAAGTATTATTTGATTCATTTACCTTTTTTTGCATCTCTCTTTGTCTAGCAACAATTGCTGCATATTGAGCCTGAGTCATTCTCCGCATTATTTATATATTATTAATAACAATATGCATTTAAATTAAAATTAAATGTATATATTTTTATCTTGATTTACTCTTAGAACGATTAGTCTTTCTTGTTTTTTTTTTGGTTAATCTACTTCGCTTATATGGTTTAACTCGTTTTTTTATTTTACTAACACACTTCTTTACTCCTGGTTTTAATAATTTCTTTAATGCTTTAGCAATTGGAGTATTTGGATTATTTACAAATATTGGCATTGTAGAGAGAGAACGCAAATGATCTATTTGACTATTCATTATAAAATATATAAATATTTATTTTCGCATTTCCATTTTGATTGTTTCATGTGATTTATAATTTTCAACTATGAAATCATCAAAATTATACATGTTAATATCCTCATATGTATTATTAATTTTTACTTTAGGAAATTCTAGTGGTTCGCGCTGAACTTGTTTTGCAAGACTATCAAAGTGGTCATCATAAATATGTGCATTTCCTAAATGATATACAAATTCTTTTGCTTTAAGACCACAATGTGCTGCTAACAGATGTGTTAAAAAACTGTAAGATGCAATGTTAAATGGTACACCAAGACCTACATCGCCACTTCTTTGATATAGACTACATGATAGATTATCACCTTCCGTAACATTGAATTGCATCAATACATGACAAGGGGGCAATACCATTTCATCTAATTGACATGGATTCCATGCAGAAATTAATAATCTTCTAGAACTTCGTGTCTCTGGATTTTTTAGTTGTTGTATTACATATTCTAATTGGTCAACTCCTTTATTTGTATAATCACTATCACAATCACTATATTCTGCATTGAAATGCCGCCATTGAAATCCATAGATTGGTCCCAAGTCGTTATCTCTGTAATGTGATAAATTGCGGCTCTCTAAAAAATCGCGTGATGCATTTGCATTCCATATTTTTACATTTTGTTGCTGAAGAATTCCATTGTCTGTTTGTCCACGAATGAACCACAATAATTCTTTTAAACATGATTTCCACGCAACCTTTTTAGTTGTTAATAGTGGTAATTTATTTTCAGTTAAATCAAAATACATTATATTGCCAACAAGGACTTTTGTAATACCATTACGACCCTTTTCAATAGAACCATTAGCTAATATATCTTTAATAAGTTGTGTATATTGTGCTTCATCGCCATTTTCTTCTCGAAATTTATCAATAATAAATTTAGACATTATATAATTTTTAGATATTTAATCTCTAATTTGTTTAAATTATCACAATTTTCATTATTTTAATTTCTTTCTATAAATCATATGAGCGATTCAACTGAAAGCACCGTACAAAATAGTGTTGTATCAAATTTTATTAATCATGTTTTTGATATTGGCGATGAATCAAAAAAAGACATGTTAAATATTATACAATTTTCTGTTTTAGCAATAATACCATTGATTGCACTTAATAAAAGTATTCATGCTGTAATTCCTGAAGCAAGTGGAATGAAAGGTAGTTTAGAGTTAGGATTAGAAGTTTTAGGACAAACAACATTGATGTTAGTTGGTTTAGTTTTAATTCAGAGAATTATAACATTTATTCCAACTTACAGTGGTGATGAATATAAAACAAATAATTTAATTACTGTAATACTACCATTTTTGATGATTATTTTGAGTTTACAAACAAAGATGGGAGAGAAGTGTAATATTCTTTATAAGAGAGCTGTTGATACATGGAATGGTCGCCGTGGTTTTGAAAATTTTGAGGGCGAGGAAGGTAATGAAAATGAACAGGGTAACACAGTAACAACATCTCAACCAATTGCTACAAAAAATAGTGTAAAAACGGAAACTGCAGGAATGAATCCTCAGCTACCACCACCACAAATTCAGAGTATGAAGGAATCACGACCACAAATTGCCAATGGTGCTGGGTTTTCTCAAGGTGGTAATGGTGTAGGTAACAGTCAACTTGGTCCAAATCCTTTAGATAGCGGAGTTGCAGCATTTAACGATGGCTTTTCCGGTGGCTTTGGTTCGGCGTATTAAATAACTAATAAATAAAAAAGAATGTATTAGTTATTTACATTGATTTCAACATTGTCTATTAATGATTTTTTAATAACTCGTTGATACTTCTCTCTTTCAATTTCATCAGCACCTCCCATAACATTGCGTATTAAATCTAGATATTCTTTTTTGCCGTCTTCACTATCACTCCAATTTGGATTTAATGCTTCCCAATCTTTAATTTTGGATATTTGTGCTTGTGCAACATTATCTATAGCGGAATTAATATTATCGTGCGCGGAGTCTTCTTCCCAACCTTCTTCATTTTTAATGTAAAATGCGGATTTTTTATTTGCATCACTACAATGTATTGGTCGCATATCAGGACCCAACTCTTCTAAACTTTTTATAAATATGTTTGTAATTCCTTTGGCGAATCCATTATTTCTTGTATAATCTAGATCTTCTAAAGTTAATTTGAGATGATGTTTTAATTCATTTAAATTTATTGCATTTGCATATTCATTATTCAGGAAGAGATTGATATTGAGATTATTATTAACAGTTGTATTATTAACAGTAGCAGTTTCCATTTGAGAAATTTTTTCATGTAGTAACATTGTTGTTTTTGTGGTTGCACTTAATGCTTCTAGTATATCATTATTTTGTTTTTCCATTTCATCTAATTTATTTTTTAATCCATTTTCATTTGTTGTGTCATCAGTTTTTATTGAATTATCATTTTCACCAAGTGTATCAGTACGGTTTTTACATGATTTTTCATGACGAACTAAGCTCTTAAGGTGTTTGTATGATTTATTACAATGACAACATGAATATAGAGTTCCGGTATTCATATCTTTATCTTTATCGTGTAGTTTAATATGTTTGTTTGTTAATATATGCTTATCATAATCGTTTTTACGAAAAGTAATGTAATTACAAGGAATACATTGATAAATTATCTTATTTTCTGTAGTTCCTTTTCCCATAATTATATATTATGCAAGATTTTTTTTAAATGAAAATAGATAATATTTTAATAAAAATAGAAAAAAAACTGACATTTATTTATGGTAATGTGCAAAAATGCATTTTTTTTTGCAAAAAAAAAATTGTCCATTTTGTGCGAGAAATTTGGCACAGAAATCTTGTGCCAAAAAAGTCGCACAATTTTTGCGTTTTTTTTTCGCAGATTTTTTGTATGAGACGATGAGATAGTAAGGTGCAAAAAAAATGATTTTAAAAAATGGAAAAATTGTGCGACTTTTTTGGCACAAGATTTCTGTGCCAAATTTCTCGCACAAAAATTTTTGTCAAAAAAAAATGCACAAAAATGCACAATTTTGCTCCCCTACATAAAAATACCTACATAATTTTCAAGTTTTTTTCAAGTTTTTCTCTAGAAGATGTAGTAAATGGAGGTTGCATGCATGCATTTTTTTATAAACAAAAGTGTAAATATTTTTTGGGATTTTCTACAAAAATTTTTTAAAAAACCCAAACGTACTTTTGAAAAAAACGCTGCAATTTGCACCTTACCATAAAAGTAAGAAGAAAAATATACGAAAAAATATTTCCTTATCATTTTCAATAACAAAAAAAGGCGTGCATTTTTGGTGCATTTTTTTGCAGAAAAAGATGTTACGATAACTGAGACGATAAAAATTGTGATATATGTAAAAATATGGTTTGAATGTTTGGTAACAAAATCCTCAAAAAAAATAATATAAGAATAGAATAAGTAAGAATATATGAATAACGAAATATTTAAAAGTGACGAATTACGATTAGTATTTCAAGATGCTTTAGCAAATGAAGAAAACGACAATATTTTGAAATTAACTTCTAATAAAATAGAAAAAATAAAAATGGAATTATTTCATGAATTAGATATGGATGAAGAAAAGAGAGATAATTTAATGTTAAAATTAAAAGATTATCGTTTTATAGATGATATGAGTGATTTTAAGGAAGGTGCATATATAAGATGGCTGGATTTAAGTAAAATAAAGGATATAAATGATGCAGAGTTGAAAAAAGGTGCATTTATTGCAGAAACAAGCCTATTTGACGATGATATACATATTACTTGTAAAACAATAATGCAGAGATATATAGAAATATTGGGCAGCAAAAATTTAATCTTTCAGAAATTATCAGATCAAGAAAAAATTATATTGTCAGTATTAGATTATATTGAAAAATGAAAATGTTTATATTATTTATATGAAAAAAATAAATAATATATTTGTTTGGGATGCTGACGAGACTTTAGGTTCATTTGGCAGTTTTGATGAAATAAATATAATGATGGAAAGATATCTAGATAGAGAATTAACGCAGAAAGAGCTGTTTACTTTATTGGATATTTTTCCGGAAATTTTAAGACCAAATATAATCAAAGTATTGACATCTTTAAAACGACAAAAAGCAAAAAAAGGTACGAAAATAGTTATTTACACAAACAATAATGGCCCAGACAAATGGATTGAAAATATGAAAATATATATAGAAAGTAAAGTAGGAAAGGGTTTATTTGATAAAGTAATAAGAGCATACAAAATAAACGGAAATATAATAGAGGCGAATAGAACAACAGATGCAAAAACATATAATGACTTGAAAAAATGTATGGGGGTTGATGATATAAAAAATATTTGCTTCATTGATGATCAACATCATGATTTATTTGACGATGAACATGTACATGGTTTGCATATACCACCATATTACAAAACATTTACAAAAGAAGATGTTACAGAAAGATTATTGTCAAGTAATTTTATAAAACCAACAACAGATGTTAATTATTTTATATGGTTTGTAAAAAATAATTATAACCCAGAAAAGTATTTTAGAAATGCTAACGAAATATTATACAGTAAAATAGATGATGCGATATTGGAAAACCATATCAAATCATTTTTCAAAAAAGTACGCGGATGTCAAACCCGCAAGAGAATAAAATGTCATAATAAGACTAGAAAACTTTAATCACTGTAGTGATTATTGCGTGCGCGACCACCACGCTTGTTCGTAGTCTGCCAACTAGACTGTGACTCGCGGTTTGCATTGCGAGTCTCGCACATTAGTCGGCCTCCCATTACACCACTTACATTGGAAGCTTGATGCTTATGCTCACCCTCACTTGTCTCAGTAAGAGTGAAAGATACATACTCACCTTCTACCAAATACTTATACTGTTCCTCACCAACTTGAATACTCGTGTGATGGACAAAAACATCAGTGGGCGTATCAGTTCCTACAGTTGTAAGAAAACCAAAACCCTTGCGACCATTGAACCACTTGCATCGGCCAAGCGTATCACCAACTGTACCACTTCCAGTCATTATAGTATTAGATATAATAATTCTTTAAGTTGCTTTACATATTGTTTATTTTTAATATACTTTTTACATGTCCATAATCGGGGTCATTATCGTATTTCAATGCTTGTGCATATTTTATTGCTCTAATATTTTTTTGAATAAAATGATTAGCTCCGTCATATTTTAGATTCGTCTTATAATTATATATATAATCATTTTTTTCACTTACTGATAGAGAAGTTAAATTTTTATTACAAGGATACATCCCACTTGTCATATTTAATAATATATATAACATACTTTCAATATCATCTCTTCTAGATGGGCGAACCCCTTTATTTACATTTATTCCACAGTAATTATAACTACCTACAACATTTAAATGTTTCTCAAATTCTACATGTTTGCCATTTATTTTATAATATCTTGCTAGACCATAATCAATTAAACATATATCTTTCTTATTTGTTTTAAACATTAAATTTTCGGGCTTTATATCACGATGAATTATATTTTTTGAATGAATATATTCTAAAATATCAAATACCTGTTGAACAATGTTGTTTATTAATTTTCCATTTGTAATTTGTTGCTTCTCTCTTATATCACGAAAAGAAACCTCAAGTAATTCCATTATTAATGTTGGTTTATTATCTAAACGACCATACCATATCATTTTCGGTATTCCCTTATGTGTCTGTAACGACCTCATAATTTTACTTTCATGTAATAAAAACTTTTCTAATTCATTATTCTGTTTTATTGCAACCTTTTTTTTTGTAATTCTATGTTCACCCATATAAACTTTTCCGAAAGAACCCTCGCCTATTATTTTTGAATAATCATAAAAATTCGCTAACATATTTAAATAAAATAACTTTATAATAATAATGAGCGAGTTTTTAAATTTTAATAATTATTCTTTATTTAAACAACCATTGAGTAAACCTATATTTTATTTTGATAATCCACTAAATGCTAAAACTCATTATCAACAAATAACAAATGATAATAGATATGATTTTCAATATGATGTATTAGCGAATCAAGATATTGCGATTGATCTTCTGCATGCTGGTATTCTTGCTGATAGAGAGATTCATGTAAATAATTATAAAAAAGCAGCTGCTTTTTCGCCATTGAAAAATGCATCTGCATATGATGCCTTAACAGATGCATCTAAAAATATATTACGAAAATATGGAATATATTTAGATGTTTCCAATAATTTTGATAAAGACACTTATTATTTAATACAAAATAATAATATTGGTGCCAGTACTTCACAAAATAATATAATTACAGAAATTGCCAACAATAGAATAAAATTTTCAAATATTAAAGGATATCCACTTTGTTTACCACAACACAGAGAGAACGAAAATTACGAATATCGTGGTGCCGATATTTCAAATAGTATTTACCAAAGCATTTTTTCTGTAGGCGATAATATTGAGATTTTTCATGACACTAAATATTACAAAAACCTTCCATCAGCAAAAGGAAGAAAATATCTGAAAATAATTAATGACCCTAATGATATGTCATATAATATTGAATTTATTGCCGGTATTCAAGGAACAACAAATATGATTATTAATCCATATAATGATAATGGAATACTTTTTAGTAGTGTGGACCAAATAGATTCTAGTAATATAGATTTCAGTGGTTGGGAACTATTTACAAATCGCGAAGATGCTCATGAACATTATAGTTCTATTATTCCATTTAATGCAAAAATAACTGTTAGTGAACCAGAACATTTATTGTTTCAATCTGATTTAAATGATTTGTTTGACAAATATCAAACAAGTTATAAAAATGATGTAATTACTGGAGCTCATCTTATTAGTGGATATAGTGATATAGAGCAACGAATTAAAAATAATTTGGAACTATTTGCTATTGACTCTAGCTCAAACTTAATATTAAAAGGCAATTCATATTTCAGAAATGATAAAACATTAAAAGATTTACATGGCATATGGGATAAAACAATAACACAAAATTCCAATTTTGATTTACAAGAATACATGTATTATTTTAAACATAATTCAAGTAGTACACCTTCTGGAATACAATGGGATACGAATAATGATTACACATGGGTGACACATAATACTTATGGTTTAAATAGTCAAACTCAAATAACAGCACCAGATTTAACAGATAATAATTCGTCAACATTTAAAATCCCAAACTATGGTCCAACCCAAACTGAATTTAATTCATTAGAAGCGAACATGTATAATCCAGATAATCCAAGAAGTGAACATTTAATACAAAAAGAATACACTGTAACAGATATTATAACTGGAAACTTTATTTATAATACTTTCAATAAATTTTATCCAAGAGCAGAACCTCTTGTAGAAATGTATGTAAAAAACTTATATAAATATGATTATAAATTTAAAGAATCATCAGTTGGATTATTACCAAAAATTGCAACAGAATATGACGAACCCATTTATCATACAAGTGAAAGAGATGCATTAACGAATGATATTAGTTATAATTTTATTTTAAATAATGATGACAATCAATATTATAGATTATATCGCAATAGTTATTTAAATTATGCAAAAATTGCTGATATATCATATGCAACAGGTTACAATTCAGATCCAACCATAGCATATAAAAATATTGAAGGTAGTACAGAAACATATAATCAAAATACACAAAATAAACATTCTGGAAATATGACAATAGGCTCGTTTAAACCGCAAATAAATGATACAATATTAAATCATTCAGAATGGAATACAAAAGGTAAAGAAGTAATGCGTTATGCATTATTTTATACTAATGACCCTAATGTCTCCAATCCGACTTTGAAACCAGAATATCATGGAACATATTGGAAAATGACAAACTATCAAGGATGGACAAATGAAACAGATATCTCAAATTCCGCAGAACTATCATCAATGATATTTCACTATGAGAGAGATAAAATAGGATTTTATCGTTCTGGATTATATTATAATAATACACAGCCCACTTCATCAGATAATACAAATTGGGAAAAGTGGCGAATAGGGAGCACAACAACATTTAATAATTATGATGATTGGATTTATCAACAAAAACAAGATATTTTACATACATCATTAGTAATATGCAATTATGATGATGATATATTTTTTAATGGAGTAATGCAAATAGAATTAATGGATGATAATATTAATGCATACATACTTTCAGAGGGAAAAACAAACAAATTTATATCACATTGGAATATTGAAACAGGTAGTTTAATAAGTAAAGGTCAAATAAGTAATGATATTGTAAATGTATATGTATCAAAAAATATTGATAATAATGAAAGAAATATATTTTTTGTGTCAGAGAGACCTGCAACTTCACCAAATACACCATCTTTCATTTTTAAATATAAATATAATGAAGGAACTAAAGTATTTCAGTATAATCATGCACAAATATTAGACTATAATACTACAGATAATGTAAATACGAATGCTTTCTTAGTATTGGAAATAGATAGTATGGTTTTAGTAATTTTTGAGAACAATAATTATACTAATAATGCCATATCGTACAATAGTAGTGTATGGAGTTCAGGAAGTCAAATAAATGAAATATGTAATAATAATAGTAGAATTATAAAATATCAGTACGGTATAATTGATGGATATCAAACAGTAATATTTATGTCTGAACATGACCTAACAATGTGGAATTGGACAGGAACAGATTTATATAACAAGAAAAGTTTTTTAACAAATAGTTATACAAAAAACATAGGAAATATACTTACAGATGCTAGTTTTAATGATATGTATTTAAAAGATAACGATACACTTTTGACTACTGTAAAAAGTGGAGCAACAAATTATAACTTAGTTAAATGGAGAATAAATAATAATAATATTGATATAAATGATAGTGTTACTGGAACAAATAATTCTATATTCTCATTTAATAGTGATGTTTCAGGCGTGAAAATAGCAATAAATAAATATTATGATACAGCTTCACAGAATACATATGAATATGAATTTTTAAATATAGTTAGTGATAATAGTAAAAATTTAATTGGAATATCGGGTGATTCAACAGACTGGGATGATAATAATAATAGAATAGAATTGGAGGATGTTTACGATTTTTCTGTAAATTTGATGAGCACTGGTACAAATAATACTTCAAATAATGACTATAGTATAATTTACGCAACAGAAGACAATTTAAATCAAAGAAATAAGAAAATCTATAAGATAAAATTATCAGATTACTATACAACTCAGGACCCAAATACATTACATAATAAACCTGATATAATTGAGGATAGTCAAATAGATAGTTCAAGAAAGACGAAACCGTTTAGAAAAGGATTTACACGACAAAAGTATGATAATACAGGACTTTTTATTGCATTTGCAAATGGAACAGAAATGCCATCATCATCATGGATATATAGTAATTTTGGATTAGATTGGCAAAATCCAGATGATTGGGATGACTTGTTAGAATTTTATCACGCATTTACAGAAACGACTACTATATATGTTGATAATTCACCAGGTAGTGAATATTTCAATAAAAATATTTTAGATATACACTATTATAATAATAAAACATTTACAGGAATAGATTCAGTTTTTAATACACAAAATAATGAAAATAATGATATAAGTTTTCAAAATATAGGTCATCCAAAATTGCATTGGAGTGGCGAAAAGGGAGAATACGGAATGGGATTGTTTCCAGTATTTCAATTTGATGGAAGAATACCAGAGACAGCATATGAATTAGGTCATTTGGATAAAATAGTAAATAAGATTAGAGCGACTAATGGGAGAACGCAAATATTTAATGACTCAGAAGCAATACAACCTCAAAATTTAGAAAAAGGAATATCACAATATAAACAGATAATAAATTCGGAGCCATGGAAATTAGAAAAAACAATGTGGTGGGAAGTAAAGGTTCCGGATAATATAGAACAACTAACAGGAATAACATACCAAAATGCTTTACTTGATAAGAAATATTATATACAATTCGCGAAAGACTATCCTGAATATGGTTTTAAAAAGGATGAATTTATTCACTGGGATAATCAGTCAGTGAATTATAGATATTTCAGTAAATATGCAAGTGAAAAAGAGAATAAGTATTATTTTCCACTCAAAACAGATAGGTTTGGTGGTTATCCTATAAATAGAAAAATAGAAGGAGACGATTTTTTGAATATTACAAAGAGTAGAAATGTAAATAGTAGAGAGTATCAATTTGATACTGATGAGACAGCAACATCAACATTATATATGAATGAGAAAACATATGATAAAGATGGTAATGAAATTGATAAAGTATATCTAGTTACTCAATATATAAGTGCGTTTTTCTATCCTAAAGATGATATATCTGGTACTGAATTAACATTAGAAAATATGAATAATAATATGGATATCTATTACTTTACAAATATTAACATTCCATCAGGAACAATAAAAGATTGTGAGTTTCATTCAGGAACAGAACATTATATTTCAACTATAAAAAAAAATGAATCTAATGATGATATATATTTACAGGAAGAGATAAATATAAACGGGTGGAAACATTATGATTCTAATAATGATGATTTTTTCAATTTTAAAGAAGAACTATATGATGGAGCGAATAATATTGCATATAATATAGGTATAAATGAAGTATTTACTAGTGGACTATCAAATGAAACATTAACTGATATGCTAAATGAAGGATTAAAAGATGATAAAGTAGTTTATAATCAAGTAACTAAAATAAAATTAAGTGATTTTACATTATATCCGGATATAAATGGAACCTATCAATATAATAATGATTTATCTTATAATAATCGCTGGATTTTTAATAATAATAATAATGGTAATAATTATAAAATAAAATATGATATTAGTTACGGATGGTCAATTTATAATGATCAAGATGTAATATTGTACAATGATTTAAGTCATAATAGAAAAGAACAGACTGTCAATTTACAACCAAATTACAATTTACAATTTACAGATACTGTAACAAACACAATAGTAGGTAGTTATGAAAAGACACTTGATTTTGAAAGAATAGTAAATTTGACACCAAAAGACCCAAAAACAGGATGGTCATATTTAAATGATTCAACAGATTTATCATATTCAAATGCATTTTGGAGTGTAGAAAGAATTGATAAAGGAATGGTATTTTTGACATATAATGACCCAAATAATATTAATGATACAGTAAATGGAAATTTTACTCCAAAGTATGTAAGTGTTATAAGTAATATATATAAAAAAATAGAAAGTATTCCAAATGCAACAGAAGTAGATATATGTAATGTCTATTGGGTAGATGAGCCTACTAGTTTTAATGATGGTTATGGTTACAATGCGAATTTTGATATATCAAAAAATGCTCAAATACCTCTGATTGATTTAAGTATTAATAATACGATTTACACAATTGAAAACCGATTAATTGGAATGGGTGGATTTAATGAAATTATAGATATGAGCAATGAACTTTTATATACATTTAATTATGCAAATGATACAGCAACAAACCCAGATGATATTCAGGGTACAGATGCACAAGCTCCACATTTTGATAATAATCCATTGACAACTTATAATTATTATAGTTTAACAAATCGTTATGATAAACGGTCAATATATAATATATCAGAAGTAAAACAACCAGGTTATTTATCATCACTACATGACAAGCTATATTATGACCATGATTGGAGTAGATTACAGAGTGAAGATAATTGGACAAGCGGTTCTGATGCCAAAAATTATTCAGATGATTTAAAAAATACTTATCCAAATATAGATCTTTCATTTGAAACAGTATTTGCAGTATTAGAAAATAATAATGATAATTCAAGAAATGTATTATTTACAGATTTAAGTGATATTACTTTTAGTGATATGCAATATCCATATAAGAGAGAACAGTTTACTTATGAATTTCCATATTTGTTTTACGAATATTCAGATAGTTTAAATGTGGATAAGATTACAGAAATACAGGGAAAATATACAACATCAATTTGGGATAATTTTAATTTTAGAGATGTAAGTAATACAGATGGAATAGTAATATCAAGTGCGATTACATCGCAAACATTAACAACAGAATTAGCGGAAAAATATGGAAAAGAAACATTTAGAATTAATTTGCTTGATTGTCAAATTCGTCTAGCAGAAACAACATTTAATGACATTTCAAATGGTAAAGGGAAGTATAGACATATCAAAGAGTTAGGACAATTAATAACAGAAAGTGAATATTTAATAAAAGCAAATCTGTACGGTAAACATACAGAAGATGGTAAAGATTATTTAGTATTTAAATACAAAGAACCTGCAAATTATGCAGAGAATCCAATAGAAAACATGGATGCATATAAACAATATAATATAGATAGTACAACACAAGTTATAACTCAAAAAAGTATTTTTCCAGATGGTGGTGATATACATAGAAGTCTAATAGGTTTAAAAAATAATTATACAACAACAGGAACATTAACATGTAATAGTGATATAGCTTGTAGAGTGTATATTCCGATAAAAATAAATTTTGGATATAAATATAATACAATCAGTTATAATCAAGGAGATAATACACCACAGTTAAGTAAAAAAATAATAAATACATTTTCAAATGGAACGAATGTTTATTTGTTAAAAATAAATACATTAGTAAATAGTGTTATAATAAATACAAGTCTTGCAAATGAAAAATACAATATGGAGAGAACAATAGAAGAAGAAGTAAATTCTGTGATAGATATACCAGTTCAGGCAAGAATACCTAGATTATCATATAATTATCATTTAGGTTCTAATATTAGACCGATTAAATATTTGATAGATTACAATAATGTAAGTGGCCTTGCAGGAGAATTAGATGAAATTGATTCTACAACAGCAACATATGAAAGTATTACAAACTTTAAAGCAAATTATAATAGTAAAGAAGTAATAACATATTTTCCTTTAGATGGTTCTGAACAAGGTTCATGGACTAGGTCAAGATATAATACAGATAGTGTGATAATAGATGAGGAGGCATTTATAAATTATGTAAATTCAAATAATATACACGATAATTCAAAATTGAAGCCATATCTATATTTATTAAAGTCAAAACCAGTATCATCACAATATGGTTCAAAAGTGCATAATTATTATTATGAACCTATTAATTATACAGATGGTTCAGAAACAAATTCAAAGTCAGCAGCAAGAAGTATTATAAAGATAATTTCACCATTAGATTTAACAGATGGAAGTTCAAACTTAGCAGAAGATGTAAATGGAAATATAACATTTAATATAGATGAGTTTGGTGTTTTTTATTTAAAATATACACCGAAAACTTTCAATGTTAGTAGTTACTATAGTATACCATATACATTTGTAGAAAAGGGAACAAATATAGAATCAGAAGGAAATATTTCAATAAATTTAATAGCAAAATATTTGATAGTAACCGATGGATTGGAAAAAATATCAACAGATTCAACAACGCAAGGTATATTGTTTGATTTACCATATAAGATAAATACATCTGCAAGAGAATTTCAACAATATAATTCAACAGGTGGTCTTACAGATGAAGAGATTATAAATTATATATATGATAATCTTTCATTTGAAATTTATTCAACAAATGGTGTAGATTTAGAAACAATCGGAACTTTTGAATTTGACCCGAATGGAGATAATAGTAAAAATAAAGTTAAATTTATACCATTAAAAAAATATCTATCATTAGGTTTATTAGATAACAGTCCATGGGACCCATTTACATTAATTAATAATTTGAAGTATCGTGTTTTATTTAATAGCGAGGAATATATAAATAGAGTAAATGATTTAACACTTAAAGTAACAAATACATATCATGAACCAATAATAATAAATTCAACAAATACAATAAATACAAGTGATAATAATTCAATAATAGTAAGATTTACAGATATTATTAAACGAGATGAAAGTATGGATTTAATAGAAATGGAATCATTTAGTGGTCCATATAGTGGTTCAATGAATATAATAGAGTCTGAAAATAGTTCACCGGTGGGTTATAAAAGTATTGAGTATACACCAGATTCTGATTTTATTGGAACTGATTATATAAGTTTTACAATTCATAGTAAAAATACTCGTGATCAACATACGAATGAATTAACAAATACAGAAGGACAAAATACTAGCAGGGGTTATATTCGTTTCATAGTAACATCTGATGATGTTATAGAAGAGCCAGAGCCAGAGCCAGAACCAGAGCCAGAAGAAGATGAAAATGAGATTGTAGAAGAAGAGATTGAAATACGACCATGTCCAAAAGAAATATATAAGCCAATGGTTACAGCAACGGTAGATCCTAGGTCAACTTTAGCAGATTGGGTTTCACAGAGAGCAAGATATTTGCATTTTTTCCCAAAAAAACAAATTGTTTTAACAAGAAATGATACAGATAAGAAAGACCAAATATCAAGAAAAGTTGCAAAAATAAAAAATTTTTGATTTAGCAAAATAATTAAGAAATTTTATTTTATTGTATAATATTATAAATGGGAAAAGGACAAATTCGTCGTAGTAGTAAAACTGGATTGTATCATCCAAAAAATGGAAAAGCTAGCGGATATGAATTTTTAGTAGGTTCTCGTAGACAAGTTCATAATGGAACTGCGTTTAAGACTACTGGTGGTTTGAAAAAGAAAGATTTGATGCTCAATAAGCATGGTCGCATTGTATCTGTAAGCAAGCACAATACTGCAAAGAAGGAGAAGCGTTTAGTAAAAGCTGGTTACCTTACTAAAAAAGGTAAGTTTGGTTTCATTAAGAAAACTCCTAAGGGTTCTAAGGGTTCTAAGAGTCCTAAGAAGAAGGGCACCAAGAAGAAGTAAGTTAATAAACACTAATTAAATATAATTAAAGAGAAACATTATATTTAATTAATTAATGAGGATAATTATACAGAAAAATTATGATGAAATGAGTAATTGGGTTTCAAGGTACATAAAGGAAAAAATTAAAGAATCCCAGAGAAATAATGAAAATTATGTATTGGGATTACCTACTGGTAGTACACCTTTAGGTGTATATAAAAATTTTGTAAGATATTATAATAATAAAGAATTAACATTTAAGAATGTTACCACATTTAATATGGATGAATATGTAAATTTACCGAAAACACATAATCAAAGTTATAATTATTTTATGCATGAAAATTTATTTAATCATGTTGATATTAAGAGTGAGAATATAAATTTGTTGAATGGTATGACAAGAAGTTTAAAGGAAGAATGTGAAAGATATGAAAAAAAAATAAATGAGGTAGGAGGTATAAATTTATTTTTGGGTGGTATTGGTGCAGATGGACATATTGCATTTAATGAGCCAGGTTCATCACTATCGTCAAGAACGAGAATAAAAACATTATGTAGTGAAACCATTAGTGATAATTCACGCTTTTTTGAAAATATTACAGAGGTACCAACAACTGCTTTAACAGTTGGTGTTGCAACTGTATTAGATGCAAAAGAAGTTATAATTATGATTAGTGGTTCAAAAAAAGCTTTGGCACTTTATAAATGTATTGAAGAGGGTGTAAATCATATGTGGACAGTATCTGCATTTCAGATGCATCCAAATGTAACAATTGTGTGTGATGAGGCAGCAACTGCAGAATTAAAAGTGAAAACAGTAAAGTATTTTAAAGAGCTACAGCATACAACAGATATGATGGGGAATCCAATTTATAATTGTTTAGATAAACAGGTAAATATTAATGATAAAGTCGTAATATTTAGTCCCCATCCAGATGATGATGTAATTGGAATAGGTGGTATAATGCAATTAATGCCAAATAAGAAAAATGTAAAGATTGCTTATTTAACAAGTGGTAAAGGAGGATTACCTGATGGATATCCAAGTGATATACGAGAGAAGGAAGCAATATTAGCTATAAAAATATTAGGGTATGAAAAGAATAATGCAGATTTTTTGAACCTACCTTTTTATGAAACAAGTAACAAGATGGAAAGTGTGAGAGATTATGAAAAGATAGAAGAATATTTAAAAAGCGAAAAACCTACAAAAGTGTTTATTTGTGGTGACAAAGACCCAAATGGAACACATGAAAAATGTTTTGATATTTTAAAGCGGACAATTGTAAGTATGAGTAGTGAAACAACAATAAAAGATATATTTATCTATCTTGGTGCTTGGGGTGTTTGGGATAATGATAAAAATAATAAAAATCTACTAAACATAAAATTACCAGAACATACATTTAATTTAAAAAAATTGTCTATAGAAGCACATCAAACTCAAAATCCTCCTGTAGTAACAAATAATGATACAAGAACATTTTTAGAAAGAGTATTAGAAAATAATAAATCATTAATAATGCCTAAAGAGTATGAGGAATGTGTATTACAATTGTCTAATGAAGAATTTCAAAAATATATATTTTAATATATATATGAATAAAAAATATTTACCAAAGCAGTTGAGTAGAAAAGATAAGAAAAAACAATTGCGGATGTTAAAAAAATCAATAAAAGATTATAAATCTGGGAAGTATTATACACGAAAAAAAGTGAGTTCATTTAAAAGTAAGCCGTCTGGTCATGTAGCAAATGCAATGAAAATATATAAGGTTGATAAGATAACTGCAAATAAGAATTTATCAAAAAAGACAGGTTGTAAAGTATCAACATTGCGTAAAATAGTCAAAAAGGGTATGGGTGCATATTATTCTTCAGGTTCTAGACCGAATCAAACACCTCAATCATGGGGTAGAGCAAGATTGGCGAGTGCATTAACGGGTGGTCCAAGTAGTAAAGTAGATATAAATGAATTAAAGAAAGGTTGTGGAAAAAAGAGTAAAGCATTAAGATTGGCAAAACAGCAAAAAGGTGGTGGTAAAACAATGAAAGAGAAAATAGTAAAGATGGAAAAGGGCCCAAAATTTAAGAAATATACTGCTTATGTAAAAAATAACAAAACAAAAAAGATAAGAAAGATACATTTTGGTGATAATCGTTATGAGCAGTTTAAAGACAGAACAAAGTTAGGATTATATTCAGAGAATAATCATGATGATAAAAGAAGACAGAATAATTATTATAATAGACATTCTGGTGAACCAAATAGAAGAAAAGCAATTAAATTAGAAAAGAAAAATTCGGGTGGTAACTACAATGCAAAGCTATTAAGTCATATATATTTATGGTAAAATATAGAAATTGCAGTTATTTATTTTAATTAAATAAATAAATAACTAATCATAATAATTTAAAGAGTAATTTAAGAATTATAGTAAGTTATAATGGCGTCACCATTAGACAAGAATGAATTAACTATTCGTACAGTTCAAATAGCACCATTTCGCACATTGATGACAGCATTAAAAGACATTTTGTTGGAAACAAATATTATTTTTGATAAGACGGGTATAAAAATTATAAATATGGACAAATCTCATACGATTTTGGTTCATTTGAATTTGGGTGCAGATAATTTTGAAGAGTATCAGTGTAATAGAGAGAAGAT
>Ga0129351_1000179_pt1 | contig 22036 bp, 36 predicted proteins | sample CPBDNA_8_FD_94423 | JGI IMG/M metagenome (GOLD analysis project Ga0129351, IMG submission 94423) | Freshwater to marine salinity gradient microbial communities from Chesapeake Bay, USA - CPBay_Sum_27_0.2_DNA | ecosystem: Environmental > Aquatic > Marine > Coastal | place: USA: Chesapeake Bay... | reverse complement strand
CTGTCTAATGTCAGAATCATCAATCTTTCTAAAAATTGATGAATCAACTGCATGTGGAAGATAAACGTTTTCTACCTCTGGTGCTACAACAGAAACCACATCTCTTGTGAGCTTAGAAATAGAAGCAATTACATCTGTTGACATATAAAACTGTCTATTAAACATAGGTGGAGGAAAATTATCCCACACATGATAATAGAGCATTGGGACGACAGATCTAACCTCGTTCTCCATATCCCAAAGCCATCCATAAAATCTTGGATCGGTCATAAACCAAACAAGATCTGGCTTCTCCATTGAAAGCGCAGATCTAATAATTTGTGGATTTCCATAGCCATTTACTGGATGTATGATCCAATCATCGCCGAACCCTTCAACCTTTTGTGGTTGATAGCTATCATGCTTTATTGCACCACCTAGGCAAACAACTTTATACCTACCAGTTGCCAGTAAAGCCTCAATTACATATTTTGTCTGTGTTCCTACACCAGATGGTGCCATCGGATGATCAGAAATGATCAAAATCTTCTTCTTTTCCATTTAAACCCTCTTAAGTGCAATGCTCAGTTTTATAAAATTGGCATTTTCTACACGATAACCTATTTTTCATAGATTTGCCACTTTTAATGTTCTTAATTGCCGTAATTAAAAGATTAGTTGCATTTCTTGTTTTAACGGCTCCACTTGTTACCGTCACAAGCTCAACATTATCTTTCTTCGCTGTTCTCTTTAGCAAGATGAAATGAGTTTCAATATTATCTGGTTCAATATTATGCTTGATTGCAAAATACTTCTTGTACAAAGTCAACTGATAAGTGACCATTGGATCGCTTCGCTTTTTCGCGTCCCATCCCCAAGAACATGTTTTCCAGTCGATAATATGGTATTTCCCATCCTCTGTCTTAACGACGAGATCGATGAATCCCTTAAAATCATAGTTTTGCTCTTCAATTGGCACCATAAGCTTTTCTTCAGTAGAGACAACCTCATAGTTACCAAATTCTCTAGACACAGCATCCATAACATAAGGTAGAATGTTAGAAGCTTGATCTTTCATCTGGTCCACTAGTGAAAGATCAATTTCTACATCATCATCTAGATTAGAGATTTCTTTATCAAACTCTTTCAAAAAGAAATCAATAGGCACAATGTTTTCATTCAGCATCATCTTTTCACAAGCTGAATGGATTGCTGTGCCGAATGTTGTGAACTCATTACCCTTGAAGCCAGCTAGACCATCATCTCTCGTTAGCTTCCGATAGTACGGGCAGAATTTCCAATCTTTTAGTTCAGAAAATGAGATATAGCCAGACAATTAGCCTCCAGTGACTTCTGTCTTCCTAGACCTCCTTATCTTAACACTTGGCTCCTCTGTGTCAACCTTTTTCTTTGGTTTTCTTACAAATTGTTCAAAAATAAAAGTATATTCATTTGGAAAGCCAGACTTATTGCATACTTCGGTACCAACGATTAGCTCTCCTAGTTTAACGTCTACATTTTCTTGAATAATGGGTACCATCTTATGCTTGGGATTCTTATATACTGCTTCAGATGGATTAAGGCGGAATACTACTTCGATTTTTCCTTCTTCATTCTTAGTGCAACTAATAATTTTAATCATCTTTTAATATTTCCTTTATTTTTCTGTATAAGACAGGGCTTACTTTTTTTAAGTAGTTCCTGTCTCCCAAAAAATATTCTTCAAAACCAGAAGCGAAATATTCACGAATTGAAGTAGGCGAATAAGCATTGGGGAACAAACCGTTCACTAAGCTCTCTAATGCTTCATAGCCAACTTCACGGAAGAGGAACTGATCGAACTCTAAATCATATTCTATTTCTCCAAAGTCATAGCCGGATACGTCTACTCCGATATCTGTCAAAAGCCTTTGAAAGGTTTTTCTCTTATTTGTGAATTCAATTACTAAATTTTGATCTTGTGCATAAAGAAAGTATGCGTTTTCCTCTTCAACAGAGTGTGCAATTTCATGGATGATATCGTCAACCATATCCTCTTCATCATCCTGATCATTTGAAACGTATATTGCTCCGTCCTTGAGCATTGCATTAATATTCTTGCTTTTTAGTTCTTCAAAATCTCCAATTAAAATAGTATCAACTGCAAACATTAGATGCGCCGGGATGAGGCGGGAAATGGTATCTAAAACAGATTCTATATTTACATTATCTGGCAAAGGATCTTTCACGAAGGCGTAGCCACTGCCAAATGGATATTCGCCTAGCGACTTCCTGCTTCTCTGTGCAGACTCCTTAATAAAATTCCTTATATTACTCTTCATTTTCAATCTCAGTATTCTTATCGATCAAATCCTCAGTAACAGCCTGCATATCTGTGAATGCTTGCTCGTAACCTCTTATGAAGTTTTCTTCTGCCAAAGATAGAACAACTTCTGGGAATTCTGTTACTAAGGTGGCAATAACCATTTCTACTGTAACTTCATTATCTTCGGGATTAACCTTCTCCCCAACGTATTGAATAATCCATGCTTTCAAAGGACTTTCAGTTTGCTTGTATTGTTCACTCATAACAACTCCTACAAAACAATATAATTAATTAACCTATAAAAGTCAAGATCAAAGTACATTTGCAGCGATTGTTGCAACCTTTGATCTCTCGCCCTTCTGCAGAGATACGTGACCAGCGATATCATAATTCTTAAATTTTTCTACAGCATGGACCAACCCATTTGAAGTTTCGTCAATATAAATGTTGTCAATCTGTTCAATGTCTCCAGTTAGGACAATCTTTGTACCTTCGCCAACACGAGTAAGAATTGTCTTAATCTCATGCACACTTAGGTTCTGAGCTTCATCAATTATAATGAAGGCATTAGCTATAGAACGACCTCGGATATATGTAAGGGCTTCCATTTCAATTACTTTTTTCTCCATATACATCTCAAGCGTTGTGTGGTCGCCCATCAAAAACTTTAGATTGTCTTGAATCGGAGCAAGCCAAGGAGCCATTTTCTCTTGCATGGTTCCGGGTAAAAATCCAATATCTTTACCCATCGGCATTACAGGTCTTGAAATAACAAGCTTTTTATAGAGTGGATCACGCTCCTTTTTCCCATCTAAAACCTGCTTTAATCCGGCTGCAACAGCACATAGCGTCTTACCAGAGCCCGCCTTACCAACTAAAGAAACAATCGAAACAGAAGGATCCATCAATAAATCAAAGCTGAAGTTCTGTTCTTTGTTTCTTGCCTTCACGCCCCAGATCCCTTCTCTGTTTGAATTGACTTTAACAAGATGATGAGATGGGTGAATATATCGTGCAAGCGCTGTCTTCTTTTCATTGGAGCTAGAAACAAGCATAATGTATTGATTTGGAAAAAGATCGTCTTGTTCTAGAAACATATACTCATCTTCATAGAATTGATCTATGAATTCGTCATCCACAAGCACGCTAGTAAAGCCACTGTAAAGTTCACTTTCGCTCTCAATGACTTTTGTTTTAATATAATCCTCTGTCAGGAGGCCCAAAGAGTCACAAATAACTCTCATATTAATATCACGAGAAACTAAGACGACTTTTCTATCTGGATTGTCTTCTTTTTGTTTTAGAGCTGAGCTAATAATAATATGATCTGGGACGGTTGGATCCATATTTTCTGGGATGCACTCTAAATTCCCGCCAACAACACGGAGCATACCCTTGCCGCGATCTATCCTAACACCTTGCTGTAGGGATTTTTTTGCTCTTAATCCATCAAGAGTACGAATTATCTTTCTTGCATGAGTGCCTGCACTATCTTGTCTCTTTTTGTGCTTGTCAATCTCTTCTAAAACCTTCATTGGTATAATAATGTCATTATTTCCAAAATGAAAAACACAATCTGAATCTGTTAAACAAACACTAGTATCAAGCACATATATCTTCTTAGCCATACATTACCTCTATGGTTATGGTTCAGAGTAATTAGTTTCATCAAAAAATTAAAGCCGCCAACAAATGGGCGGCTTTAATAAATTATGCTGTTGTTTTATACGGCGGCTACTCCCTCAACTTTACCCCAAGATGGCTTCGTTGAATGCCTTGCCATAAAGATTTTGCTAGCAAGATAGTCTATGTTAACAGGATTTACTTCGTCTGCTCGATACCAGATTTTATTGAATGTTTCATTCCTCATCTTCTCCTTCCATCGTATCGACTGTTCGTATAGTTCGTCCATATGCCAATCAATATTGTACATACGCCAACCATTTTCAATTTTTTCTTCTAAAACAGTTCCAATACGAATATCATTTCCAAACTTACTCCAAACAACCATTATTCCTCCTTTAGGTCTATTGTTTCCCAATCACCTTCCCAATTCGTATATCTTATTTTAGATATTCCACTATTTTTCAAATGCTTCATACAAAACTTACAAGGCTTTGCCATAGTCATCTTATGACCACATTTTGAGAATCTAATAACTTCTATTATATCACCGGGTTTTGCAAAGCGTAAAACATTCATCTCAGCATGCATGTGTGAAGCAAATGTTCCATCTTCATATCTTCTAGTGAACTTTGGATGTGTCTTATCTGTATTCTCACCTATCCTAATAACTTTCCCCTTTCTTTTGAGGATTGCAACTAGATGATATGTTCTACCATTACTTAGAGCAAGATCTTTAGCTTTATAGTACACCTTCCATAACTTCTCCTATTAAAAAGCGCCCTCTGCTGGACTCGAACCAACGACCCTTTGATTAACAGTCAAATGCTCTAACCAACTGAGCTAAGAGGGCAAAAATATCGGGGTGGAGAGACTCGAACTCCCGACCCTCTGGTCCCAAACCAGATGCGCTACCAGACTGCGCTACACCCCGATAAGGCTGGATACGCCATGCTATCTGACGCATCCGTTACTCGCTGTACGCATGGCACACGAGCTAAAATGGAGCTTGCGGTGAGATTCGAACTCACGGTGAGGTGTTACCCTTCCAGCTTACAAGGCTGGTGCCATCGACCACTAGGCGACGCAAGCAAAAATTAAAAGCTTTTTCCTTCTCTATATCTTACTCTTCGATAATGTCTGCCATTACCTTTATTCTTGGCTTTGTAGGTTTCTATTACGTTTTTGGCTTTCAATGAACTTTGTTTCTACATGCATCTTAACATATTCCTTGTGTTTGTCAAGGAGAAAGTTTCCTGCATGATAAACAAGACTAAAAGACAGCCCCAAAGCACATGCACCAGATAACGATGCTAATATAAAGTGTTCCAATTTTGTTACCCATGAGGCTATAAATAGTCCTATTATTTTCTGTAGTATCCTATATTTGAAAGAAAGTGCCCCAGGAGGGGATCGAACCCTCACTCCCTACGGGAAGGGGATTTTAAGTCCCCTGTGTCTACCTATTCCACCACCAGGGCATAGTTTGGTTACAGTGTGTAGTCCACTATCGCTGTTCCGTTCTCTTTCTTCTTAACTTCATCACTAGAACCTGTCAAGGGATTTTCTACGAGAGGCAGATAGAGAGGAATTGTAGAAGGTTTTTTCCTTCTTTCCTCCTCTCTTAGCTTCTCGATCATCCAAGGTTCCAAAGTTAAGCCTCCGCAAATGGCTCCACACTATACATCCATATAAAGTAATCTTCAGGCTCTAGCCCATCGTACCCAGACTCTGCTACAAGTTCAGATACGACGGCATGGATTTCTTCTATAATTCCGATCTGTTCGGCTATCATCTCTTCTTGGGTTAGCACTGTGTTCTCCGCTCTCTTCTAGAGTAACTAGTCTGCTAAAGTGCGTCAAACATCAATAGCAAGAATCTTCTCTCTTGTCTGGAAGTAAGGGTACTTCTTGTAGTAAGAGGTTGTGACCCAGAGACGCTGGCACTTTGAGCCTACCGGCTTTGGGGCCTGCATATCCGTGATGATGATGTGTCCATCAAAGTCACGCTTGTTAACATAATCCGTAGGGGGATCAAAGTTCGTTCCTCCGTAGCACACACGAGTCCAAGGACGCTTCTCTCCCTTCTTCCAGACATAGACCTTATCTTCAATAATATCGTGATGGAATGGAATCACTGTAAACGTAGCGATGGAAGACAACTTATTGAGAAAAGAAAAGAAAGTCTGTAGCATCTCGTCCGATACGGAGCCCGACTGGTCAATACTAATCGCAATATTAGAAACCTTGTTACGCTTATAGCCAGGGTGAATGTAGGGATAACGACGGTTAATCCTACGAATAGTGGTTGACCTGTCAGAGTTAACAGAAGTCTTGATAAAGTGTCGCAAGACCTTCTCTGGTGAGATCGTCACCGAGACCATCTTAGCGAGTTCTCTACGGATACTGTGGCTTACAGACCCCCAACCACTAGAACTCTTTTCTATGTCCTCCATAGCTTCCTTAGCCATGTCCTTTAGCTTCTCCTCCATGATTTCGCTTGTAGGAGAAGGAGTGCCTTGCTGATCCTCCTCGGGGTTGCCCCAAGTCGAGTGATCGTCCAAGGAGTCTGGCTCTTGTGCCTCTCCGTTGTCGCTAGGCTCGTAGGGTCCAGTCCCGTTCTCTTTGTCTTCCATAAGCTTCTTAAAGTAGGCTTCTGTGGTGCAGTCAGGAAGGTACTCTTCAAAGGGGCTCTGCCCAGGAATACAGGCCATACTTGGAAGTTCATCAACAATGTGAGTGTTAATGGCTAAGTCCGCAGCCACATTCCAGACTTTAGCCTTCTCTGGCTCCTTCATGGGATCGAAGGGGACACGAGCAGTCAGATGATTAAGAATAAGATGGTAGAACTCATGCTTAAGGACTCCAACCTTATGCTCGTCAGACAACGACTCCATAAAGTCTGGATTGTAGAGCAGCGAGAACCTTTGCGTTTCTCGGTTGAAGGCAATCGCTGCGGTTGGGATTCTAGAGTCAGCACACTTCTCGATACGACGCGAGAACGCTGCAAAGAAAGGCTCCTTACGAAGAAGCCTGTGTAGATGAAAGTTAAGGTCAAAAGGCATGCTGCCCTCCTTGTGTTTCTTACTTATCCGAAATAACGTTACCTGTCAAGATCTGACTGTAGTGCTCTGCAACCTTAAGACCATTGAAAGCTACAGTCTTACTGAACTTCACAAGATTAGGGTTCTGGTAATCGTCCTCCTCGCTGCCGCAGAACAGAATCCAGAACTTAGCAGCAGCTTCTGAAGGAAGCATAACAAAGTAGTTAGCCACGTTCTTTAGCTGATGGTCTGTAAGCTCCTGGGTGAGTACGCCACTGTTGCCAATCTTAACAGTCATCGCAAGATGGTCGTTAATCCCCCAAGCTTCAGTCTCCTTGTACCTTCCACTATCCACAATGTCTTCCACTGTCAACTGGAATTCATAATTCATAATGAATTCACGGAAAGCTACCGCTGTCCCTAGGCCAAGGAAGCCCATTGCAAGATTCATAATACTATCAAGCTTTTCCTTGGTCTTGACGTAATAGTTCCCTCTCGAAAGAACAGAGTCAAGGCGCACAACGGCACGGCGAGAAGGATAAACTTCATCTGGCTCAAATGAACCCTTGTGCTCAAGATGATCCCTATTGTGATTAATGAAGTTCCACATCACAGGGTGAACCTCGTCCTTTGCCCAAGCTAGCCAGTCCTCTACAGAAGGCTCCACATCATAAACTGTCCAGCGGTCAAGCTCTGCTGGGTCCATTTCGCCCACTTGATACTCGGAACCGTACTTACCACCATTCACGGCAGCAACGATAATTGTTCCGGGGTGTAGAGTCTTTCCGAAAAGCTTGCGGCTATCGGTAAGCTCCATGATACCCTGCCGGATAACCTGCTGTCCACGGTCTACCTCGTCAAAGAAGAGAATACGTGGGTTCTCACAGCACTCCACGAACCACCCAAAAGAATTGAAACTAGCGTACTCTGTACCCTGCTCTGTCCAAGAGGGAGCTTGCTTGGGCATACCAACAAGATCTCCTTCCTGCATCTGTGAAGCTCGTCGCTCGATAACCTTCATGCCCAAGCGCTCACCAAGTTGGTAAACTAGCTGTGACTTTCCAATGCCATGCCTGCCACGGATCATAATTGGATAGTTCGCAGAAGTATCATTAACATCAATAAGGTCACGAAGAATAAGGTCTAGAGTCTTGAAGTCCATTTTTTGCTCCTAGGCAAATTCATTTATCAATCAAACAAACAACGATCATCGCTGTTGTGTCTTCAACTTAACACAACAGAACTTTTTGTCAAACACACTTATCAGACTTTCTGCTGAAGTAGAAATCAATTCCTGTTTCGCCCTTCTCCCACTCATCGGGCTTGCTTGCCATAATAGCACGAGCAGAAATAGGTACAATAACATTTTCTTGAAATTTTGTGATGGAGCGGGAGTCCCACCTAGCCTTCTTCTGCTGGGTGTTGCCCACAGCGAGATAAGAGAAAGGAGTAAAGTAAAAGACACTCTTATCATATTCCCAATTGCTGAAACTAAGATGTCCCATGCTGACAGGATTAAAGTTATTCCAAGCTACATCAGTAATCAGGGACTTGCCCCAATGAGGATGATCGAACACGGCACCTGCCCCGAGGCCCACGCCCTTCATACTTTCTAGGGCTTCAATACGCAGCTTCTTGTTCATCTCGATGATCTTTTGGCGATCTGCTACCAGTCGAGGACACTTACTACGGTTGTGATCGTGAGATACCATTCCGTAACGTCCAAGGCAATAGGAACACTTCTTTGGCTTGCTTTTCCTTTGGCTATAGCGGTCATCTTCCATAACCAAGCGATAGCCCCATGAGCTAACTGGGGCGCCCTTTTCAATTTCTTGGCGTATGATGGCAACCTTTTCCTTTCTCTGCGCGCAGCTAACGCGATTATGGCCCCTGCCACAACAAAACGAACATGTACCTGTACTACCCATAGCGCACTCCCTCTGTGCTTTTCACTTTAACATTATCGGATGATTTGTCAAGGAGGTTCACTTCCTTGTTTTCAACCACCTCTCCTCAACTACCTCTCCGTATGCCTGCCCTACAGGAAGAACAAGATATCTCTTGCTTCCTTTTGCATGGCTAACAACGGGCGCAGCGTTTGCCTGCATGATTATACCACCTCTTCTCAAAGCGTGAGATAGCGTTGGGGGCATGTTCGTCTTTGCATACACAATCTGTCCCACCTCGAACCTTGGCTCTCTGTAGTGCTCCCTTAGGACCGCTCTGGCGTATTTGTTCTCACACATATTTCTGTACTGTTTTTCTGTAAGAAGTTCGCCCTCAAGGACCTTGCTTGCCAGTGCAACATAGTAAGCGTTTGTACTTTTGTAATAGGCAGCGATGATTTTCATATCGTGTATTTTCTTTTCATCATACAAAGAAAACCATTCATTGCGCTTTTGCATTGCCTCTTCAGTGTAGTTAGAGGCAATGCTTTCAAAGAATTTAATCTGCTTGGCGGACAACTTAAGATATGTTTTACCATGATTCAACATGGAAGAAACTGCACTCTGCTCGTATGGCGTCAGGTCATGGCTCTCAAGAAGAGCCTGCATGTCAGCGAGAGTCTTTGACACATCCATTTTATTCTCCGCATAGTCGTAAGCAATCGGTAAAAATCCAAAACGGCTCTGGCTGTGCTTGAGACGCTCTGTCATCGATGTAAACAATGTAACTCCAGTCCTTATTCGTGTCAAGGACAAGAGCCATCATCTTCTTTTTCTCAGGACCAAGAAGGACTATATCATTTTTCTTTATCAACAGCCCATCTGACGTACTTATAAACTTGATGTCGCCAGTATCTTTCCCATCGCTCTTCATTTAGTTCTATTCCTAATCTACAAGCTAAATTCTTTCCTTCGCTCCAAGCTTCTATTTCTTCTTTTATTGTGTCGACACGACTTAGCTGAGTTCTTCCTCCTCCTTCTATAAAGGGAAAGTCAATGTGAAATTCCTTTCTCCTTCTCAGGATAGCATGTCCTGCCTCGTGAAGCAAACAAAACAGTTGAAGCTCTTTGCAACGAGTGGTATTTATTCCAATCGTATCAGCATCATAATAAAAAGCATCAACTTCGTCTTTACCCCATACAACATCTACGTTGTATTCGGTAAGAAGGTAGGATTCCAGGTACTCTAAGTCTTCCACCCATGTGTCCCCCACATAGTAAGTAGAAGCTTCTAGTCTTCAATGTCTTCTGAAATATCTTGTAGCTGTATGAGGATCGGCTCCGCTCCGGGTATAAGAGAGTTTGTCTCCCATAAATATACCAATTCTTCAACTAGTGTTTTTATTTCGCTTAGTTTCTCTCTGGCTTCTTCTATTTCAAACTTAAGCTGGTCGATGTCCATGTTTTTGTCTCCTTGCACTGTCTACAGACATACTATAGATAGTACAAAGTTTTTAGAGAATCACGTTTTTATCGAAACCATCTCAGCGTAAGAACTCTTAACATAGTCGTTGATTCTGTCAAGAGCACCAGACCTGCGTAATAACTTAAAGGCTAAGTTCTCGTTTGAGTATTCCCCACGCTTATCAAGTCCAGCCTGCCTAAACCTTTTAATCTTTTGTCTAAGTAAGGTTCCGAATTCGTAGGCTTCCTTGTATTCGCCGTCTTCGTAAAGGGACTCCAACTCGTCTACCTCGCTCATCTTCTCAGTAACCTTCTTGGTTACACCCTGGTAATCTATCTCTAGCCCCTCCATGGAAGGCTGGTTTATCCACTCTTTCCTCATAACAGAGTAGGTGGCTGTAGGCAAGCGCTCGTCGTTTAAGTCCTCTACATAAATTTCAACGTCGTGACCTCCAATCATGACCTTCCTAGTCCTATTCCATTTTGATTTGGCAAGATAAAAGTACTTTCTCAACAGGTCCTTATCGCTACTTATGTCTCCAAAATCTAAAACAATATGTAGATCTATGTCTGAGAATTCAGAGTAGTTTAGGCTAGCCATAGAACCAACTATGTAGAGGTCCTTCATTGGAACATCAAGATCTAAGCTGCTTAGAAAGTCATTGGCGACCTGTAGAAGCAGGTCTTCTGCTTCCTCTCTTAAGCGCATATCTTGCCATAGAACCTCTGACATATTCTCGCTTGGTTCAAGGCTTTTAAGGAGTTTAATATCTACAACCTCTTCTATCGACTCAAACCTAAGCCTATCAGTCCCAAATCTTTTTACTTTCCCGGTATACGGAGAGCCCGTGCTCGTGTTCTTGAGGCCGCCGCGATTGGTATAAATATCATTCTTCTTCCTAAGCTTCTTATACCTTTTTTGGGCACGGCTCTTGAAAGGCGTTGGCTCTCTTGCCTCCTTTATAACTCTATTATAGCTTTTCCATGCCCAATCGTCAAACATAATTAATCCTCATAATATACAATAATTAGTTAAAATTCATCCTGTCTGCCATCTGACCATGTAATTATTGTCTTGTTAGTCGGGTGTGGATTAACGTGGACCCTCTTAAAGTCTTCAATACTCTCAAAGATAGCGATTGAGCCCTTAGGGAACGGCGTAAGCCAATGAAGCACCACCTGCCCCGTAGCATACTCAACACCCTCGATTACGACTCCGGTGCCTGATATACCTGACTCATCGGACTGTCGACAGATAGTAAAAGTTTCGATGCCTCTTGGGGCTAACTTTACAGACGGCTTTGGCTTGAGGGCTTCAGCATTTGTCTCTACCTTCTTAACCGGCTTCTCATCTTTAAGCAACTGCCAAGTGTCCTCATAACTGTTCACTTGGTTGTATGAGTCTTTCTCGGTAAGCTCCTTAAGAACTGGGTAATCGTTTCCGCCAGGCTGTAGCCTGTCACCAAAGAAATGAATCTTTGCATCCTCATGCATTTTTCTAAGATCACAAATTGCTGCTGACTTATCATTACCCTCGGGACTAATGTCGATACTTATCTGGCCTCCGATATTAAAGTTCAAGTGAGGAGCATACTTCTTCCTAAGGACCGAACAGATCTTCTCCCTCTCACCATGTTCTTTATCCCAAGCATAGTAATCTTCTCTTTGTTCTTGGGTGCAATCTCTGCCAACCACACTAAAGTTAACCATTCCAGTTCTCTTTTCAATATGACTGCTGGTCTTAACTGGGTAGTCAGAGCTTTCAAGAAAAAGATTAAGGTCGGCTATCAACTCGCTCGATGGCTCAAAGGGCCTATGGTGCTCCAGAGCATAAACGTCCTTTGCACGCCTAGTCCAGTACTCATTGCCCGAACAAGCAAACACACCCTGACACCTATTTAAAACCTCTGGCGGTACTTGTTCTAGCACCTTTTCCCAATCAGAGCCAGTGCAGAGAAAAACTTTATTATCCTCACAAAAGTCTGCGAAGAACTCGGCAAAGTCCTTAGACATAGGTTGTCTAGCGGGAGTCAGTGTCCCGTCTATGTCAAATAAATAAATCTTCACTAGGCATCTCCAACTGGCTTCATCTTCTTTAGCATTTCATCCTCTATAGCCTCTTGTAACATGCTCTGGATAGCTTGTCCAATCGACTTCTGAGAATTCTTCTCTTCCTCCAGCATAGCCCATAGATATTCATTCTCTTCTCTAAATTCTTCAATCTGCTTCTTTAGTTCTTCGTTTTCCTTAATGAGCTTTTCGATTTGTTCTTCCATGAGTGGCTCCCAAAACAGTAATTAGTTTAATATACTATCTAAATCCAAATCGTGAACTGGTGCCACTATAACAAGATCTTCTACGATCTGTGGCATCCCAAACACTCCTTGGGCTAAATCTATTGCAGACACGACCCCTACTACTTTACCCTTTGAATCTATCACCAAAGACCCGGAAGCTCCTCCCCAAGCATAAGAGTGTATTACAATCCTATCTCCCATCGATCCGCTAACATAGCCCTTAATTGAAAGATTGTCGTAGCCGTTTGGAAATCCGGTGTATACTACTTCTTGACCATAGTACAAATCAGAAACGGACCACAGTATTGGTTTCCTGTCTAGCTTCTCTTCTGGCATCAGTATAGCAATATCTGACTCTTTGTCAAAGTAAATTACTTTTGCTAATACGGTCTGGCTATCTGTAGACACGATAACCTTGCTACTTCCTTCGACAACATGCGCTGCTGTAATGACAGCTTCTTTCTTTTTGTACTTTATGAGGGCGCCTGAGCCCATGCTAGCACCTATATCGCTAGAAGCCGAAACTACCCTGACTGTGGCTTTTCTACTATTCTCTATCGATCTCCAGCTAGAAAACGATACCTCTTGCACCGTTAGCTCAGCTTCATGAAGCATATCTATAGCTGTTTCGTGGCTACATGCAATTAAAGTCAAAACACAAGCTGTTAATATCTTTCTTAAAACCTCCATAATACGTCCCCCCATATATAATTAGGACGCTTACGATAGATATTCTATTTTTTAGAAAACGTTAAGAATCATTTCATAGTAAAATGAACCAATTTGTTCTTTGTATAAAGCGAGGTCCTCTGGCTTTACCCACCTATAGCTCTTGTGCTCCTCTGACAAGCGTATGTTCCCACTCCACTCATCAGCAGTATAGAAATACGTTATCTTTTCATTCTTTTTGCCTCGACCAACGTAAGAAGCTTCAGCTAATATAAGCTTAGTTTCTTCAAATACTTCTCTTATTGCAGCCTGCTCAAAAGTCTCCCCAGCGTCCAGGTGTCCCCCCGGCAAGTCCCAAGTCCAAGGGCTAGTGTTGGATACACTCATATCTGAGCGCTCAAGAAGGAGGACTGCGCCGTCTTGAACAATTATTACTTTTGATACCATATTTCTCACAAACCTTATAATCATAGAAAATGTTTCTCCGAGTATAGCTCTTTGCCACTACTCTCTTTAAATAGTGTGAGAACTCTTTCCATGGTAGAAATTAAAGTTTCAACGTCATATTTAGCAGAGTGCCATCCATCGGCGCTTATTCCAAGGCTCTCAGCAACGGTTCCAAGCTTTAAAGACATTCTCTTTTTCTTGTTCTTTTGAAGGGCCGCCCTTATCCTCCTCATCTCTAAAATATGTTGTTTTTCCTCTTCAGGGAGCCAGCGGTGTTTGAGCCTCTTGGCCTCGGTGGCTACAAGAGCAGTAAAATATTTCTTCATTATCTTTAGCGTGTCAACAACCTCGAACTCATCAAATGGGTTTTTATCTTTCATGTAGATATTAGCTCTACCATTTAGGTATCTAATATCAAAAGAAGAATTATGTGCTAACAGTAGAGGATTCTTGTGCCGCCTAATGAACTGCAGGATGCCTTTTACGACCTTCTCTTCTTCAATGTAGGGCTTGCCCTTAATTGGCTCTCCATAGTTTGTCATCTGCATGATCTGCTGGTATGACATGCCCTTACCACGATAAGGGTATCCCATCCTTAGCCTTGTGGCGGATAGTAACTTAGCCTTTTCATGATAGTAAGATCTTTCTTTGAAGCAGTCTTTTGAAAATCTTACAGCCTTTGCGGCTACCTCTGTCAACTGATGTTTATCAGGATTAAAACCTAGAGTTTCGGTGTCTAAGAAAATCCATGTACGATTAATATTCTCTTCTACGAACTGTAGAAATTCATCTGTCTTGATAGTGTCATTCATTAAAGCTCCGCAAAAGACTGCCAGTTAATTCCATAGACTTTACAGCCTGGAATGCCTCTGGTCTCCATCTCGCTATTAATCTGTCTCACAAGTATGTTATAAATATAGTTCTTGTTTGGCATGCCACGGGTATTAAACTTAACTGTAACTTCAGCTAGGAAGTAAGTTCCCCTATCTCTGACGGCCCTTTCTTGCTTGAGGGTCGTGACTCCAGGGATAGCCCTAAGTTTACCAAACGCTTGGTTAACGTCAATGTTAGATTTTTTATCTAGCTTTAGGAAGAGGGTAATCTTGTAATTTCTAAAACCCTCTCGTGTCTCCACTTCATTAAGAGTAGTTTGTTCATCTTGCGTTACGGAGCCCCTAAAGCTCTCAAATATCTTTTTCATTGACATTATAGGTCCCTCTTTGCTAGTAAATAGTATTTTTTAATAGAAAATGAAGGACAACCACGCCCATTCTTCCAGAACTAAGTACAACTTAACCACTCGTAGAGTTTTTGTCAAGCTCGATTATAGTCATCCTTCATGCGAACAACATCATCTAGCTCTGGTGTGCTGACCTCCATTAAGGTGACATCTGTGCCGCTCTTCGGGGCCACAAACCTGTGAACCCTTCCAGGTTCAATGTGATAGCTCTCTCCCGGCTCCAAAAAGAGCGTTTCGCTACCCTCGTCTAACTGAAGCTCCAAGACTCCTTCTAGCACGTAGATAGTCTCGTCTTTAACTCTGTGGTATTGCTCTGAAAGCTTGCTGCCTGCGAAAATATGCAAGACCTTGCCAACATACTTGTCCGTATGTGCCCAAATCTGTTCATATCCCCATGGCTTATCTATGTTTCTAATAGTCACGCTTCCCCCATTTCAGTAGTTAAAACAATCAATAGTATTGACTCTGCTAGATCATAGTTAGAGTATATTGTTAAGAATCTTAACAATAGTAAATCTATTTCCCTCTCACTCAAATTAATATATTTTGTCTCACTAGACATAAGACTACCCCCCACTACTAAATAGAGGGGAGTAGTCAAACTAGCCTTGAAGCAGTCTACGATTTACTTCGTTAATCCTAGACTCTACGACAGTTGGCTCCCCGACAACAGTCAGTACTAGACCTCCCTGCCCATGGTCAAGGAATACTCTGGAGAAAGTAGTTCTTTCGTCTAGCCCATCCGGAAGGTTGTTCTCATTCGTAATTCTGTATTGTGGGGCAGCCCGAACACAAACAACATGCTCAGTGTTGACAAAAACCTCACCAAGCTCTGCCTTTGCTCCCCCTGGGTTCTTTAGTTCTATAAGTTTAATGATCATCTAATCCTCCAATAAAGTGATATCTGATGTATGGACCGTCCACATATTCTCGCCATACTCTATAAAACAATAACAACTATTATGATCTAGCGTTCTTATGAAGAGTGCTTTCTTAGGTACCTTTGTTTTAAAATGCCTCACAGAGAGTATATCCATGTCCCCGTTGATATGCCTCATAAGAGTTACATCAGCGGGGACATGCACTAAATCACCCGTCTTCATTTACCCTTGTCTCTTCACTCTGGCCCTCTAGGGCTTCTTCTGGTACCTCTTCTTCTGATGTCTTGTTTACAATCTCAATATAGCCTGCAAGGATCTGGTCCAACTCGTAAAGTCTAATATCTGCATTGCCCAAGGCTTGCCTAGCAGACATGATCTTGCTGCGAGCGTCAATAAGGTTTCCGTCGCTAAGGGACACTCTGGCCTCATGAAGCTTCTGAATTAAATCGTCTGATTCGTTACGGACGAGTCTTGAAATTTCTTCTGGGATATTCTCTGTGGGTACAGAGAATGTAACGTTCGCTCTCATCTATTCCTCCACTATTGCGTAGCCACTGGTAATCAAAGCGCCGACTGCCGATGCGGCATTCTGAAGCGCGTTCCTCGTGACCTTCACAGGATCTATAACACCATGCTGGTACATGTCAACTGTTTTTCCGCTAGCAAAGTCCCAGCCGACACTACCCTTAGCTCGCTTAACCTTATCTAAAATAACGTCTGGGCTCTCGCCAGCGTTCTTAGCCATTTGCCTAATTGGCTCACAAACAGCGTCATATACTAAATCACGAATAGCGTTACCAGACTTCTTAGGAACAGTCCTAACAAGGGCTACACCACCACCAGGAACCACACCTTCCTCTCTCGCAGCCTTAACGGCCTCTAGGGCGTCTTCAATGCGATGCTTCTTCTCTACCATCTCTACTTCAGTCGCGGCCCCCACACGGATGATGGCGATGCCTGAGGCTAGTCTGGTGATCCTCTGCTGTATTCTTTCTACCTCATGCATAGATTCTGTCTGTGAAGCTTCAATCTTTAGAGCCTCAATCCTTGCTTCGATCTCTTGATGATCGCAGTGTCCCCCAACAATAGTTGTGATCCCCTTTGTAATATCAACCTTCTTGGCAATCCCAAGGTCAGGAAGAGTCACATCCTTTAGCTTTAGGCCGCTTGTTCTAGTAACATACGAGGCTCCAGTGGACAAGCACAAGTCTTGTAGAACCTTGCGGCGCTCTTCCCCATACTCTGGTGCCTTCACAGCTGCTACCTTCATAGTTCCGCGAACACTGTTCATAATGAGAGCAGCAAGAGCTTGCCCTTCAATCTCGGAGGCAACGATAACTAGTGGCCGCCCTTCTCTAGCAACGACTTCAAGCACTGGTAGAATGTCTTCGACCTTCTCTAGCTTGGCATCAGCAACAAGAATAAATGCATCCTCGTATACAACTGCCCCTCTACGTTCATCTGTGATGAAAGAAGTTGAAGCATAGCCAGAGTTTATACGAAACCCTTCTACTAAGTCAAGAGAACTCTTTAGAGACCTAGCCTGTTCTACAGTAATACTTCCGTCTTTCCCAACGCTCTCAACCGCTCTGGCGATCAACTCTCCTATCTCTAGGTCGTTGTTTGCAGAAATCATGGCAATATGTCGAACATCTTCGATACTAGAAATAGGCGTTGCTAGCTCTCCTAAACGTTCAACAATTTCTTCCACAACTTGGTCGATCTCACGCTTAATAACAATTGGCGCATAACCAGAAGCAATCATCTTCCTGGCGTTTTCATAGATAGCGCGAGCCAAAACGGTGGCAGTGGTCGTACCGTCACCAGCTTGTGCATTTGTGACACGAGACGCCTGCTTAATAATCTGCGCTCCAAGGTTTTCAAATGGGTCACTTAGTTCCACAAATTCAGCTACTGTGACTCCATCCTTTGTCACGATTGGGTTACCATCTTTCTTTTGTAGAATAACGTTACGACCCCTCGGACCTAGTGTGGAAGCAACGTTATCAGCCAGCTTATTCACGCCAACTGCAATTTTAGAACTCAACTCTTCATTAGAAGAATAAACTTTAGACACTGTTCCTCCAAAATGTATCTTTAAAAAATCTCATCTGCAATGCCAAGCTCGATTGCTTCCTCCGCAGAGAGGTAAATGTTCGTCTTTCTCTTCAGAAGCTTACGGAACTCCTTCTCTGTCATATTTGTCTCAGCAACGAGAGCTTGTATATAATTATCTTGAATCTTCTTAACCTCTGCGAATTCATTTTCAAGTTGATGCATTGGGCCAGCAGTGCCAGCGATAACAGAATGTATCATCACTCTACAGTTCTTGCCAATCATTCTCTTGCCCTTTGTCCCAGAGGCTAGAAGCAAAACCCCTGCGGACATAACCTTACCTATACCATAGGTTGTAATTGTAGTTACACCATCATTCTTGATCTTTCTCATAATATCGTAAATAGCAAACATATCGTCTGCCGATCCACCATTCGTGGAAATATAAAAATCGATATTTGGCTTCGAATCTGCCACTTGTTCTTCTGTGAGTTGCTCTAGCTCTTCTCTGTGCATAGACAAGAGAGTGCTTAGGTAATCGCTACTAAGCTTTTCGTTCAGGAGCAATAGTGAAAAAACAAGATCATTAGCATTTTCTTCAGTCACATCACCCATTAGTCCAATGGTATTAAAAGTTAATGGGTCTGCTGCAATCGACTTTTGATTCTTACTCTCATCTGACTCTAGTTCTTCTAGTTCTTCTGGCATGGATACTCCTTGTTGTAAGTATAACCACATTCTCTCAAGTGTCAAGAAAAAAGCCATGCATTAATAATGCATGGCTTTTGTAAACTATTTTAGATTAGTTTCACTTACGTGACTTAATCGCCTTACGGAGACGCTCAGCAACTCTCCTTGTGACTTCCTGAACAAGCTTGTTTTCGTCAACAATCTCTACTTCGTCAAGATCTTCGGCCTCTTCCATGACATCCTCTTCCATGTCGGCTTCTTCACCCTCGCTCATGTAGTCTCTCATACCCGCTTCGTCATCCATGTCCATATCGCCCATGTCCATGTCAACGCCACCGCCGCCAGCAATCTTAGAAAGGATATCAGCAGCCTTAGCTAAAATATCACGGTCATCTTCTGTAATCTCGACCTCGTCCGCCTCCTCGTCCGCCTCAGGCATCTCAGGCGTCTCATCATCCATCTCAGGAGCGTCCTCCTCTGGACCCATGTCGTCAGCCATCTCAGGCATCTCATCGCCCATCATGGCGTCCTCATCTGGCTCGTCTTCCTGGTGTGCCGCGCCGTACATCTCGTTTAGAAAATTGTTAGACAAGCCCTGCATATCCGCCAGCTTCATGAAGCGGCGCACGGATGCCTCATTTAGAAGAGTCTTCTTGCTCATGGTGTAAATCTCCTTTAAAATAGTTTACATGAATAAATAGTATTTTATACTTTAAAAACCCATTTAATGTTACAAATCTGGGTGCTCTTGTTCTAGAAGGTCAAAAATACTTTCTATCTCATCCTCTTCAAGACCAAATTTAGACTTGATCTCTTCTCCTTTATCTAGAAGTCTCTCAGACTTTTTCCTTTTCTTTTTAGAATAAGTCCTATTTTGTTCTCTCCAGTCGTACAGAAAAGAAATGATTCTTGAATCTTTCTCGATGTATCCAGAAAGCATGGCACGAAAAAAGTCTGATTGGGACAGATCGTCGTGCTGCAGTCTTACCTTAAGATCCGCGTGCCTCTTATCTGTATCCGTGAATACTATCTTCTTTTCTCTCATGCCATAACTAGTCAATATCGCGCCTTAATGTGCGTCGAACTCTCGACAGTACCGGCGCTAGTCTGGCGGATAAACCATGCCTTTGCCTGTAGCTCTCTAATACTTCTCGCACCAGAGTAAGATAGACCGCTACGTATACCAACACCCAAATCATGTAAAACCTCCTCTACTGGTCCCTTGTAGGGTACAACATGCGAGACACCCTCGATTGAAGACACCCTGCCTCTCCAAGCAGTTTGCGCCTCCTTACTAGCCATGCCTCTATAAACTTTCTTTTTTCCTTCTTTAGTATTTAGTATCTCACCGGGAGTTTCGTCTGTCCCGGCCAGCAACGACCCTATCATAACAAAGTCAGCCCCTGCTGCCAAGGCTTTTACAATGTCCCCGCTATTGCGGATACCGCCATCAGCTACAAGAAGCGCATCACGGTCTGATACAGAGCAGTTCACAATTGACTGTAGTGTGGGCATGCCATGCCCTGTCTGGACTCTGGTAGAGCAAATAGACCCACCACCTATGCCGACACGAACCGAGTCTGCTCCCCAATCGGCTAGGTCGTTAAAGGCTTCTAGAGTTGCGACATTACCGGCCATGATGTGCATGCTGTCCCCAAAAGTATCCTTAAGGGACTTGAGCGCTCGTTTAACGCTACTGTGATGTCCATGAGCAACATCAACGCATAGAAAACTAGCTCCATTACGGGCTAAGGCTTTGGCTCTCTCTAGGAAACCATCTCCAACGCCTATCGCGGCTCCTACATCCTGGCCCTTTGTGGTGATTCTCATGACCATAGCACATTGCTCTTCAGTTGTATTGTACCTGTGCAGGATTCCAACACCACCTGCTCGGCTAACCGCACAAGCCATGTCCTCGCCGGTTACGGTGTCCATAGGAGAGGAGATAATTGGCAAAGAGAACTTCCTTAAACTCTTGATTGCCGAACCAGTATCCACCTCTGACCTTGAAGCTATGTCCGAATACTGGGGCATCAGTAGTACGTCATCAAAACTAAGCGCTTGTTCCATTATTTCTCCTTTAATAGCCACGAAGACGATTGAACTTTATCTCCGAGTCCATCTATTAACTCAATTCCCAACTCTTCGCAAACTTCTCGTTCTGGGATCGTTTCATTAGTCTGGTCGCCTCCATTACAAAAAGCAATTTGGTTGTATGGTGCCAAGCTCATCGTCGATGAGGCCAACAATGTGATAGATTCACAAACCGTTCTGTCCTTATCTACGGAAATGAAAGCGTCGTCTACAACCCTAAGAGCTTGAACAATCTGAAGTCTCTCGTCTTCTTTCATGAATTCTTTTGACCCCTTTAGCTCTCGCTGAAGGTCAGAATTGACAATGACCCAAAGTTCATCTCCATGTTGTTTAGCCTGCTCAAAATATTCTAGATGGCCCCTATGGAGAGGGTTAAAATACCCAGATACAATAACAATCTTTTTCATTCTTCTCTCTCTTCGACTCTTTGTCTAAAGTCCTTCATGATTTCTAGAGCCTTGGACCAGCAGTCAGGACAGTACAATCTTACCACACCTTCCTGCTCCCTAACAACAACAGACCAGGACATCACCATCTCTTTGTCCTTCTTATCAAATGGCTTATCACATGTCAAGCAAGCATCACCAAGCTTATCGAATAAGCCTATTTTTTGTGATAGTTCTTCGTTGCCGTCCTTCTTAGCTTGCTTGGATGCTGCTCTGCGCTGTTTGCGATTCATATCTGTTCCTCCAATAGTCTTATGAACTTACTCTTTATAAAAGCGTTGATCCCATCGGGGGCTCTTACTTCCCAAGCCTTAAGTAGGCCAGAGTCATTAATTGTTTTGCACTGCTCTGGGCAGTCATCCCAATGCTCGGAGACATTATTCTTTACCAAGATGGGTAGCTTACAGCCATTCTTAGTGTAGAATATATCAGATACTGGGAGATTCATGATCCTTATAAGATCTTCTGGCTTGGGAGAGTTGTCTATGTGTGACTCGAAAGATAACCCCTTAACCCTAGCAGTGACAATGTATATTGTATTATTTTTGTCCTCGGCCAACTCTCTCAAGAGATCGATGTTCTCTTGATGTGGCTTATCGTAGACTGCATCTATGATGTTGCCCTTTGCATCACGAACATACTTATATCTAATGAGAGTGTTGTCATAGTCAAACGAATAATTCATGTTTTCACCTCCCGCCCTTCGGCGTCGAGCAAAGGGAGTACGGTGTATGATCCATCTTTGTTGAGGCGAACCCTTACCGGATCAATCCTCTCGCCATCCATCTCAAAGCTGTTGCCGTAAACTAGTCGATCTCTTGCGAGGAGGAAGGACAGCGCTTCAGCTTCTTTTGCTCTTTGGAGCGGATTGTCAGGGTGCGTTGCCCGCATCGCGCAGAAATAACACTCCTTCATAT
>Ga0129351_1000178_pt1 | contig 22135 bp, 28 predicted proteins | sample CPBDNA_8_FD_94423 | JGI IMG/M metagenome (GOLD analysis project Ga0129351, IMG submission 94423) | Freshwater to marine salinity gradient microbial communities from Chesapeake Bay, USA - CPBay_Sum_27_0.2_DNA | ecosystem: Environmental > Aquatic > Marine > Coastal | place: USA: Chesapeake Bay... | reverse complement strand
TGTTCTTAAGATGAACTATAAGTCTTTCACTCAGATTGTTATTCTGGGTAGCAGCACCTTTGTACCATTCATGCAATTGTCTGCTGCTAATCGTAGAGAAGTTATTGAAGATCTTCTTGATATTAAAATCTTCTCTTCTATGAATACAGTGCTGAAAGAAAAGATTCGTTCAGTAAGAGAAGAATCACGGACTCTGGAACTGAAGAAAGAGAGTCTCTCAGAAAAAGTCACGATGCAGGAGAATTTCATTGAGGAAATTGAAAGTCGTGGAAAGAAAAACATTGTGGATAAGACCACTAAAATTGGGAATCTCAATAAAGAAATTGATTCTTACAGTGACTCTAATGTAGAACTTCAAGAAACCTTTGATCGGAAGAAAGAAGAGGCAGAAAAACTCGGTAGTGGCAAATCTACGTTAGCAAAACTGAACAATCTGAAGGGCAAAATGTCCCAAAAGGTTGCAACGATTACTGCAGAACATAAGTTCTTCAGCGATAATGTAACATGCCCTACATGTAATCAAGATATTGAAGAGTCATTTAGGGTAAATAGAATTGAGGGCGCTCAAAATAAAGCAAAGGAGTTGCAATCTGGTTACTCTGAACTAGAACAAGCAATCATAAAGGAGGAAGAGCGAGAGCGCCAATTTTTACACTTAAGTAAGGAGATCACTTCCCTAACGCATGGCATTTCTCAAAACAATACTAGAATCTCTGGATGTCATCGACAAATCCGAGATCTTGAAAATGAAGTTCAAACACTTACCGAGAACCTTGCAAACAGAAATTCTGAACACGACAAGCTAGAGTCCTTTAAGGAAACACTTACAACTACATACAACGATTTAATTTCTAAGAAGGACACTTTAAGTTACTACGACTTTTCGTATAATCTGCTAAAGGACGGTGGCGTAAAATCCAAAATCATTAAGAAGTATCTACCGCTCATAAATGAGCAAGTCAATCGTTATCTTCAGATGATGGACTTTTACATTAACTTCCAACTTGATGAGGAATTTAACGAAACCGTCCAGTCCCCAATCCACGAAGACTTTTCTTATTCTTCTTTCAGCGAGGGAGAGAAAATGAGAATCGATCTGGCACTACTCTTCACCTGGCGGGAAGTTGCTAGGATGAAGAACTCTACTAATACAAATCTCCTCATCATGGATGAGGTATTCGATTCGTCTCTCGATGGCGTAGGCACAGACGAATTCTTAAAAATTATTAAGTACGTCTTGAAAGGAAGCAATATTTTTGTTATAAGCCACAAAGCTGGTCTTGAAGAGCAGTTTGACAACACATTCGTTTTTGAAAAGGTAAAGGGTTACAGCACACTGACATGAAAATTTTAGTTACTGGTCATCGTGGATTTATTGGTCGGCATGTGTTCGATCACCTTCGTGTAGAAGATGGTCATGGGTATCATGTCCATGGTCTAGATCTTCCTGATGATATCTCTGATTTCTCAGGTGGCGATTATGATGTTGTTATTCACTTAGCAGCATTTGCAAATATTCGTGACAGTCTCCGTGACCCTGAGTCTTTCTATGTGAATAATGTAGTGAAAGCGAAACCACTCTTTGACTGGTGTCGCACCACAGGTACACGTCTTCTCTATGCTTCTTCTAGTTCTGTAGAAGAAAACTATTGGGAGAATCCATATGCCATGACCAAGTGGATCAATGAGCAAATGGCACCAATCAATAGCGTTGGTATGCGGTTCTATACCGTTTATGCTGAAGAAGGTGGGCGGGAGGATATGATGTATCGTATGCTCCAAGACAAGACTGCTAAGTACGTGACTAATCACAAGCGTGATTGGATTCACGTCAAGGATCTATGTCGTGCTATCTCGTACATTCTCGCCAGTAATTACCGAGGTATCATTCCAATTGGAAGTGGCAAAGCCACTAAGGTGACAGATCTGGCAAGAGTTCTTGGTATGAACGATCTTCCTCTTGTAGAGGATACTCCTGGAGAACGCATGGTCACCTGTGCAGACACTACAGAACTCAGAAAAATGGGTTGGTTCCCAACCAAGGATGTGTTGGTTCCGTCCTAAATAATTAAAAAACATGGTAGACGAAAACACTCTATGGTATGATAAAGTGATTAACGACGCCATGAAAGCAGTTCAGGAAGATGACCACTCCAAACTGGCAACACCACAGCAAGAAAGAACAGAAACGAAAACTGAAACCGCAAGCAATGAGAGCACGGCGTGAAGCACTGCGCCAGTTCAAGAAGCGTCACATGACCTCGCCTAACAAGCGAGGTTCTTTTGTATACTACGTTCATACGAACAAAGCAGATGACTCGCCACGAAATCAAGTCTCAACTTGCCAAACTGCTTGCCACTGAGGACCTGGTGGTTGAGCACAAGCAGTGTGAGACTGCATCTTTCAACGTCCACACCCGCGTCCTGGTTCTGCCTTTGTGGGAGAAAGCATCCAATGTCATGTATGACATGCTGGTGGGTCATGAAGTTGGTCACGCACTCTTCACCCCTGATCAAGAACTGAGTGAAGTCTGCTCTGCTCCCATGACCTTCTTCAATATCGTGGAAGATCCACGTATTGAGAAACTAATGAAACGAAAATATCCTGGTCTACGCAAGTCTTTCCATATTGGATACAAGGAGATGCATGAGAAAGACTTCTTCAATCTTGAGGGAGAAGACGTTAGCAAGATGAGCTTTGCTGATCGCGTCAACCTTCACTTCAAACTTGGTCAGCATATTGATATTCCCTTCTACTCTGATGAAGAGATGCGTATCATCAATTTGATTGATGCTGCAGAGACTGTAGAGGAAGCATATCGCGCTGCAGAAGAGATGTATGCTGTCTCTAAGAAGCAGATGCAAGAACGCCCTGAGATGCCTCAGGATATGCCTCAGGGATCGAATGGTGCTCCTGCCGATCAATCACCCTCTGCAGACAATAACGAGGGACAGGGCGAAGGAGAAGATCTTGGACCTGGTGAAGATCAGATTGAGGGTGAAGAGAATGATATGGAAGAACTGAACAAGTCTTACGGCGGAACTGCACAGCAAGAAGAACCTGAAGTAAAGACTACTGAGGCTCTGGAAGATGCTATCGCTGATCTTGCTGCGCGTGGCATGAATGATAATGTTTACCTTGAAGTTCCCACGGTGAACCTAGATACTGCTATTGCCAAGAACTCCGAAGTTCATCAGCACATTCGAGACTCATTCAAAATGCAGACGGATGCTCATGAAGAGATGTACTCTATGTACGGAGAAGGTGGCAACTGGCCAGATATGTTTGCCACAGTCGATGATGACTACAAAAAATTCAAGAAGTCTGCACAAAAAGAAGTCAACTACCTCGTTAAAGAATTTGAGTGTCGAAAATCTGCTACTTCTTATTCTCGTGCTACTGTCTCTAGCACTGGAATGCTTGATTGCAGCAAACTCCATACCTACAAATACAACGAAGATCTTTTTAAGAAAGTCACCTCCCTCCCAGACGGAAAGAATCATGGACTGATCTTCATTCTTGATTGGTCTGGTTCTATGGGTGATGTGATGCTTGACACCATCAAACAACTTTATAATCTGATTTGGTTCTGCAAGAAAGCATCTATTCCTTTCGAAGTATATGCATTCACTTATGAGTGGTTGTCTCGAAAGTACAACAGCAATCGTGCTCTCACTCCAGTAGATCATCAAAAGAAGAAAGAGTTTGATCTGGTTGTTGACAATCGATATTGCCTGATGAATATTCTCACAAGCAATGTTCGAGCATCAGAGTCTGAGCAACAGATGCGTGATATCTATCGCATTGCATACTCTTTCCGATACCGTGTTGACTATCGTGAACCACCTTGTCTCTCTTTGTCTGGTACTCCTTTGAATGAAGCGTTGATCACTCTGCACCAGATCATTCCACATTTTCAGAAGAAAACCAAAGTGGAGAAAGTTCAGTGTGTGATTCTTACTGACGGCGAAGCAAGCCCAGTTCCTTTCTATGCTGAAGTTTATCGACGCAACTGCAGCATCATGGGCATGAAGCAGATCCGTCACGATGGATGTTTTATCCGTGATCGTAAACTCGGAACAACTTACTCCATTGGATATCGATATACTTCTTTCACTGATTGTCTATTGAACAATCTTAAGGATAAATTCCCACAAACTTCTTTTGTAGGATTCCGTTTAATCACTGGTCGTGATGCTACTTCCTTTATGAAGATGCATTGTGATTATAATTCTGAAGAGTATGATAAAATTTATTCATCTTGGAAGAAGAACAAGTCTTTCTCAATCAAGTCTTCTGCATATGATGTCTACTTTGGTATCAATGCTAACTCTGTGTCACAAAATGCTGAGTTTACAGTAGGTGAAGATGCAACCAAGACCCAGATCAAGTCAGCATTTGTTAAATCTTTGAAGAACAAAAAACTAAATAAAAAAGTTCTTGGCGAATTCGTCCAACTTATCTCGTAATACCATGGATTCTTGGAAAGAAGAGTATGCAAAGATGGTGAAACTGACTAGAGAGCAGACTCGTGTCCTGAAAAAAGGACCCCAGTCACTCGCTGAGTCGTGGATGCTCAATGCTATGTACTGGGAGTATCGACGCCGTACTGGACGGTCTTGAGAACTGTCCACTACCCACTTTGATCCTACTGCGTTTGCACTATAATAACTTCATTGAAACAAACGCACAATGCCTCGCACCATCAAAATGACTGACGATCAAATCATTGATGATCTGACCAACATGTACGGTACTGAGTTCACCGCTGGTGATGTTCGTGGTTACTGTGCTGCTAATGGTATTGCATACCAAACTGTTACCCGACGACTTGAGAACTACAAAGTTGGACGCGGCAAGTGGAATGTTGATTCCGCTCGCGAACAGATCGAAGAAACTTATAAGCAACCTGCTGTCTTGCCCACATCTGAACTGACCCTCGTTCCTCAAAAAGATGATACCTTCGTCAAGTTTGGTAATTTCAACGATGTTAAGAAAATTATTCAGTCCCGTCATTTCTACCCTACGTTTATCACGGGTCTCTCGGGCAATGGTAAAACGTTCTCTGTTGAGCAAGCGTGTGCCCAACTCGGACGAGAACTGATCCGTGTCAACATCACTATTGAAACTGATGAAGATGACCTCATTGGTGGATTCCGTCTTGTCAACGGTGAGACCGTTTGGCACAATGGTCCGGTCGTCGAAGCCTTGGAGCGCGGTGCGATTCTACTGCTTGACGAGATTGACCTGGCTTCCAACAAGATTCTTTGCCTTCAATCGATCCTCGAAGGTAAAGGTGTCTTCCTGAAAAAGATTGGTAAGATGGTGACTCCTTCCGCAGGATTCAACGTCATCGCTACCGCAAACACCAAGGGTAAGGGATCTGATGATGGTCGCTTCATTGGCACCAACGTTCTGAACGAAGCATTCCTTGAGCGTTTCCCTGTGACCTTTGAGCAAGAGTATCCGACTCCTGCTAATGAATTGAAGATTCTCCTCCGCATTGCTGCTTCTGTCGGCACTCACGATGAGAACTTTTGTCAGCGTCTTGTGGACTGGGCTGATATCATCCGTAAGACCTTCTATGATGGTGGTATCGAAGAGATCATCTCTACTCGCCGTCTGGTTCACATCCTTCGTGCATACTCTATCTTTGGTGACAAAGGTAAAGCAATTCAAGTCTGCGTGAATCGTTTCGATGATGAAACCAAGCAAGCATTCCTTGAACTGTATGACAAAGTTGATGCAGATTTCGAGATGCCCGAAGGTTCTGTTGACGTTCAAACTTTCTCCTGATATAATGGATTATAATTATGTGACCGGTATGGAAAAACCTCCGCACTTTTGGAAGTATGATGAAGATCTCACAATGAAAGAGATCTCTGAGTATCTTTCTGGTACTTACAAGGCACATTATACTTCCCAAGAATCAAAGACGCAGACTCTTGATTTGATTGAAAGCATCGGTGACGCAGAACCATTCTGTCGATCCAATGCAATCAAATATCTTTCCCGATTTGGAAAGAAGAATGGTAAGTCTAAACTTGACATTCTCAAAGCAATCCATTATTGTGTATTGCTTTATCATTTTTCTGGTCTGCACAAGCAAACCAGCGACTATCCTCAGTGAAACTCCGACCTAAAACTATGAAACTGTCTGATAAAACCCTCAACCTTCTCAAGAACTTCAGCAACATCAACCAGTCTATTCTTGTGAAGCAGGGCAATCAGCTGCGTACTATCTCTGTGATGAAGAACATTCTTGCAGAGGCGACGATTGATGAAGATTTCCCTAAGGACTTCGGTATCTACGATCTGAACCAGTTCTTGAATGGCGTGTCTCTCCACCAGTCTGCTGAACTGGACTTTCAGAACGACTCTTATGTTGTGATCCGCGAAGGTCGCTCTCGTTCAAAGTATTTCTTTGCTGATCCTAACGTCATTGTGACTCCTCCTGAGAAGTCTATTGCACTTCCCAGCGAAGATGTTTGCTTCACTCTAGATACTAAACAGTTGGACAAACTTCTGAAAGCAGCAGCAGTGTATCAACTTCCTGATCTCTCAGCTGTGGGTGAGAATGGTGTTGTCAAACTGGTTGTTCGTGATAAGAAGAACGACACCTCTAATGACTTCTCTGTTGTTGTTGGTGAAACTAATTCTGAGTTTGTCTTCAACTTCAAAGTTGAGAACATCAAGATTCTTCCTGGCACATATGATGTTGTAGTTTCTGAGAAACTGCTGTCTCGCTTTACTAGCACCAACCAAAACTTGTGCTATTACGTTGCACTGGAACCCGATTCTACTTTTACTGCTAATGTATAAGGTCATTGACAACTTTCTATCTCCAAGATACTTTGAGATGATTCAGCGTGAGGTCTTAGAAGGAGACCACATCTGGGAATATCAAGGAAACGTCACCAAATATAAAAGTGAAGATCCTGGAGAAGAAAGTTTATTTGACTTTGGTTTCAATCATACAATTCTATTTGAAGGAAAATCTTCTCACCTTCACCCTTTCTTGGCATCTTTCTACGCCGACCTCTTACTAGAAACTGATACTCAAAGAGTGATTCGGTGTAGATTAGATATGGTAACCCACACTCCAAACAAGCATAAGCATCCCCCTCATATTGACTTTTACTATCCACACATCTCATCAGTTTTTTATCTAACAGACTCTGATGCTGAGACCGTGTTGTATAATGAAAGAGCAACTAATGAAGAAGAGTTCTATGCTGCAGACTTTTCAACTCTTACTGAAATGGTTCGAGTAAGACCAAAGGCAAATAGAATATTAATTTTTGACGGAAGCCATTTACATACTGGACATTCTCCGTCAGACTGTAAGCGAAGAGTTCTAATCAACACCAATTTGGTATGAACATTTTTGTAACCGACCAAGATCCACGCTTATCTGCACAAGTCCTCCCGGACAAGCATATTGTAAAGATGCCACTTGAGTGTTGTCAAATGCTCAGCATCATATATTCAAAGTGGTATTATGGTTGGGGACCTATTCATCGAGTCAACGGTGAACCTTACAAAACAGACAAGGGTGCATTCCGCAATCATCCATGTACTAAGTGGGCAGCAGAGTCGCATGAAAAAACTGCCTGGTTGATTGCACACGGTTTAGCATTGTGTACAGAATACTTTCATCGATATGGTAAAGTACACTCGTGCATGAAAACTTTGTTCGAAGCAAAAAAATTATTCCATCGCAAAACTGGTAAAGCAATTACCTGTTATTGCATGGTCGAAGACTTCACTCGCGCAATGCCAAATGAGTTTAAATTTGACACAAGCATCGACACTATTACTGCTTACAAAATGTACATTAGCAGCAAACCTTGGGTTGCATCTAATTATCTTCGTGACGGATCCAGAAAACCAGATTGGGTATGAATGATAAAAATTTGAGAATTGTGGGAAGTGTCTGTATGATTGTCGGATACTTCCTTATTTTGTATGTGTCAGTATATTGGGGATGCTGTTTTAGACTATTCGGAAACTTGGCAATGATGCCATTTGCTGTTAGAATCAAGACCTGGGACATCGTTGCCCTTGAGTCTTTCTTTTCTGTGATCGACCTTACCAAGATTATTCAACTTTCATTATGAGCGACCAGTTCCTTTGGGTAGAAAAATACCGCCCTCAAACTATCGAAGACTGTATTCTTCCCGATGGTATTAAGAAGACCTTTCAAGAGTTTCTAAATAACGGTGAAGTACCAAACCTACTTCTGGCTGGGCCCGCTGGTTGCGGTAAGACTACCGTAGCAAAAGCACTCTGTAATGAACTGGGGGTTGATTTCTATGTCATCAACGGATCCGACGAAGGTCGATTCCTCGATACTGTCAGAAACACTGCGAAGAACTTCGCTTCGACCGTTTCGCTTGCATCAACTGCTAAACACAAAGTCATCATCATTGATGAGGCAGACAACACAACAAACGACGTACAACTCCTCCTACGGGCAAGTATTGAGGAGTTTAGTGGCAACTGCCGGTTCATCTTCACCTGCAACTACAAGAATCGAATCATCGAACCCCTTCACTCTCGATGCTCCGTCATCGAGTTTGGAATCAAAGGTCGCGACAAACAAACCGTCGCCGCCACATTCTTCAAGCGTCTCGGGACTATACTTGAGGCAGAGCGTGTGGAATATGATCCGAAAGTTATTGCCCAACTAGTTAACAAACATTTTCCAGATTGGCGACGAGTCTTGAATGAGTGTCAACGATACTCAGCTGGCGGCAAGATTGACTCTGCCATCTTGGCATCTTTCTCTGATGTGCCGGTCAATGAACTTATTAAAGACCTTAAGAACAAGAATTTCTCGGAAGTTCGAAAGTGGGTTGTCTCCAACCTGGATAATGATTCTGGTGTCCTGCTGCGTCGTATTTACGATGCTCTTTATGATTCCCTGGTTCCGGGTTCTATTCCTGCTGCTGTGCTTGTACTCGCTAAGTATCAATATCAGGTTGCGTTCGTTGCGGATCAGGAAATAAATATGCTTGCTTGTCTTACTGAACTTATGGTGGAGTGTGAATTCAAATGAATGTAAAACTGTTTCGTATTATGACCGGTGAAGAAGTTATTGCAGAACTTCTAGAAGAAACCGCATCATATATCAAAATTCAAAACGGACTTGTAGTCCTTCCTAGTGCAAATGGATCTGTTGGATTTGCACCTTGGGCAACCGTGATTGATCGCGATGAACCTGAACTGACGATCAAGAACGAACACTTGGTTTATACCGCGTCAGTTGATGAGAAGATCGAGAAGAAGTACAAAGAAATCTATGGAAGCCCTTTGATTACTCCTGATGAGAAGAAGTTGCTCTTGTAATGGATCCCAATATTTTATATGACTATATCTGGACGCAAGAGGAATTAAATCCTTGGCGTGAGATGTTCTATGAATGGAAAGGATCACCTAGTCCACGTAATCGTGGAGATCGTGAAATCTGGGTCATGGATGATCACCATCCCGATCAAGACAAAATCATAAACAAGTATATGTCGCACTTACATCCGTTGGTGGCGAATCAGTTTATGAAGTCTCTTGGGCAAGGATATTCAGTTGATAATAAACTTGCTAGGTATAGTGAAGATCAGCAATATGATTGGCACTGTGATGCAAGTATAACGTGGAGACATCCTAAGAATAATACCTGGCGTAGAATCATTTCATCTATTACATATTTGAATGATGATTATGAAGGAGGGGAGACAGAGTTCTTAAATGATAAGATTGTTCCTGTTGCAGGGAAAACAGTAGTTTTCCCATCATCTTTCATGTATCCTCACAGAGGGTGTCCTGTTAAAATCGGCATTAAAAAAATTATGGTAATGCATTTTTGGATATGAAAAATCATCTCTCTGATTATGTAAAAGTTTACACCAATGCTTTGTCTCAGGATTTGTGTAGAGAGACATTGGAAGATATTAAACTGAATGGTGTTTGGGAACAACATGGTTGGTCAGGTACTAGTTATGGTTCTGCGAAACCAAAGAACGGTGATAAGGAACCATTTACAAGTGAAGAGGTTGCTTCCACTAATAGAGCTATACTTGAATCTATTAGTGATACACTGATGAATTATGTTATAGACGTAGAGTGCCCATGGTTTAGATCTTGGGAAGGATATAGTTGTCCAAAATTTCTCAGGTATAAAGTGGGAAACATAATGTCTAAACATTATGATCACATCTATGGTTTATATGGAGAAGGTGCTCCAGTTCTTAGCATCATTGGATCATTAAACTCGGAATATGAAGGTGGTGAACTCGTTTTATTTGACGACACACGCTACCATTTGAAGGAGGGAGATGTTATAATATTCCCATCTAACTTCCTATACCCACACCAAGTCCGCCCTGTGACAAAGGGCGAAAGATATACATTTGTATCTTGGACAAACTAAATTATGATTATTGGTCAGAGTGATGCCTCTTGGGCAGCAGATGAATTTATTGAATACTTCTCTCATATGAGTTCTATCGAAGACTATCTTCGGTATGTAAAGAAAGAAGTGTTGGGCGCAAAAAGCATTCTAGATCCTCTCCACAATGAGTTCTTGAACGAAGATATCCACCCTCAAGATATGGATTTCAAAATCGTTCGTGTTGGAAAAGGTGGTCTAGATCAAAAAGTATATGACAGACTTTTGTCAGTGGTTTCTTCTCACAACAATGAGAAGAACATTCCTGGTCGAGAGTTGAAATGGATGGTATATGAGAAAAACACGAACAAAGTTATTGGTTTCATTCGCTTCGGGAGCCCTACTATCAATTCTCGTCCAAGGAATGTGTGGTTAGGTAAGCAACCGAATCTTTCGATCTTCAATCGCCATGCCTGTATGGGGTTTGCGATTGTTCCTTCTCAACCCTTTGGTTTTAACTATCTGGGTGGCAAACTTCTAGCACTCCTGTGCGTGTCTCACTTCGCCCGTGAGGCGGTCAGTGACGCCTTTGAGAAGGATATCGCTCTCTTCGAAACAACGTCCCTGTACGGGTCAACTACGTCTGCCTCACAGTACGATGGACTCAAACCTTTCATTCGCTACAAGGGTTTGACAGACAGCAAGTTTCTTCCTCTGCTACATGATGAAGCGTTCCATCGACTTCATGACCGATTCACTCTCCTGAATAACAATACTCCACTGACTGACAACAAAGCATCATCGAAGAAGATGAAGCGTCAGACAAAGATGATCTCAATCATTCGAAAGAGTCTGGAAGATCAAGAGAAACTTGAAACCTTCAATAAGGTTATCAAGATGGCAAACAATCTTACTCAGCAGAAGCGTTTCTATATCTCAGACTATGGTTATGAGAATGTTCGTGAAGTGATTCTTGGTGAAGAAGAAACTCTTCGCCGTGGTCAGAACTGGGACAAGTTTTACCTTGAGAACATTATTTCTTGGTGGAAGAAGAAAGCAACCAAGAGATATGAAAGACTGAAAGAAGAAGGACGTTTCAGAGATCGTGTAGAACTCTGGACAGATGAAGAAGAGATTCAAATTATTCGATGAACATGGAACTGAAAGACTGGTTGAATTCTGTCAACTTCACCAAAGAAGATTTGACTATCGAAGATCCTGATGCGATCAAGAGTTATCCACCATATATTGTGAACCGCTGCCTGTCCGGACACTTGGACTGTGTGATGTTTGCTAATGAAATGAACAAGTATAACTTTCTTGACAAAGATATGCAATATTCATTTTATCTAAATACTTTGAGGAAAAAGAAGAGATTCTCTCCTTGGCTTAGAAAAGATAAGATCGACGATCTTGAATGTGTCAAAAAATACTATAACTATAGTAATGAAAAGGCATCTCAAGCACTGAAGATTTTAACTAGAGAGCAAATCGAACACATTAAATCGAAATTTGAAACTGGCGGTAAATCATGAGTCAAAGCGAACCTCAGGTCAACTGGACACCTGATAGCATGGTGGAAGTTTTCTTAAATGAACCTGATGACTTCCTGAAAGTACGTGAGACATTGACGAGAATCGGAGTTGCGTCTCGCAAAGAAAAGAAACTTTATCAGTCCTGCCATATTTTGCACAAGCAGGGAAGATATTTTATCGTCCATTTCAAGGAGCTGTTCGCTCTGGACGGGAAACATGCCAATTTGACGGTGAATGATGTTCAGAGACGTAATCGTATTACGCAACTGTTGTGTGACTGGGGTTTGATTACTGTTCTTGATAGTGATTCTATTCTTGATATCGCTCCCCTTAATCAGATTAAAGTTCTAGCATACCGAGATAAGGGAGACTGGATTCTTGAGACCAAGTACAACATTGGTAAAAAGAAAACTGCTGAAGAGAAAGAGTCATAAATAATTTTGCGATCTTTCGTGCGGTCGCTTCAAAAGTCGGAAACCCATATAAGAGGTACGGTTGTCACCATACCTCTTTTTTTGTTTTGTGATATAAATATATCGGATGCCTTCGGGGTCCACACAATACCCTCTGCCTAATAGGAGAACAATGGGAACTTTTCAACGCTATACAGCGTCAGATCTTGCTGCGCTGGTGGAAAAAATTAATAAGCACAGCATCGGAATGGATGCAACGTTTGACAGATTGAACTTGCCAACATCAACATCATATCCACCATATAATCTAATTCAAATTAGTAATGTAGAATCGAGACTTGAATTAGCACTTGCTGGATTTAAAACAGAAGAACTAAAGGTCTACACCGAATATGGTCAACTCTTTATTGAAGGAAAAAAAGAAGAGACGGAAGAAAAAATTAACTACCTGCACAAGGGTGTGGCTCAACGGTCATTTGCACGTCAGTGGACAGTTAGCGAAGACACGCAAATTAGATCAGTTACTTTTGAGGATGGGCTTTTAGTTGTATCCCTAGGCAAAGTTGTTCCTGAACATCATGCCAGAAAAGATTATCTATAAATCCTGACCAATTTCTGATGTGATTGATACAGAAGTGTATCATAGTGATACAGTATAATATAGATAATTATGCGTTAAGGAGGACGACTTATGAACTTCACAGCCGCCACTCTTACAATTGGGACCGTAATGACTCTTTTTTTCAACGGTCTCCTTGGGAGCGCATTTCCCTAATGGACCACCCACATCAGAAATCTTTTTTACAACTCTATAAATAAAACTGAATATCGTCGCCGCAGAGGGGCAACTGGCACAATCCAGTTGACGCCCCTCTTTTTTATTGGTAGAATGCTTCGGGAGGTAATTACGATGATTAAACTTTTGGTTCTCCACACCGGTCTGGTCTTGGTTTCCAAGATTGATGAAGTTGGTGGGGACATTGGCGAACCGGATTGTCGATTAGATGATCCATATGTTGTCGGAGAAAACGACACACTTACACCATGGTTGGTAGAATACACAACGGAGAGTGTATTCAAGATGCACTCGGACAAGATCCTTACGATCACAGAGCCCAAACCAACACTGCTTGAAAAGTACCAGAACATCACTAAATGAGATTTTACACCAACGTGCAAATGATTGGGAACAAGTTCCTGGTCCGTGGTTATGAGAACGGTGAGCATGTGATGTTCCGTGAAGAGTATTCTCCTACTCTTTTTGTTCCTTCAAAGCGAGAGTCGAAATATAAGACGCTGGAAGGTGATAGTGTAGAACCAATTCAACCTGGTTCTGTACGAGAATGTCGTGACTTCTATAAAAAATATTCTGAGGTAGAGAATTTCCAGATCTATGGAAATGATCGATATGTTTGTCAGTACATTTCTGACAAGTATCCTGAGGATGAGATTAAGTTTGATATGACAAAGATCAAACTGACTACGATCGATATTGAGGTTTCTTCTGAAGAAGGTTTCCCTGACGTGGAATCTGCTTCTGAAGAGATTCTTGCGATCACTCTGCAGGATTATGCTACTAAGCAGATTATTACTTGGGGTATCAAACCATTTAACAACACTCAGTCAAATGTCAAGTATGTTGAGTGTGGTACAGAGTATGCTCTGCTATCTAACTTTATTGAATGGTGGGAAGTAAATACTCCTGAGGTCATCACTGGTTGGAACTGTCAACTGTATGACGTTCCTTATATCTGTAAGCGACTGAATCGCGTTCTGGGTGAGAAACTCGCCAAGCGTTTGTCCCCTTGGGGACTTGTTACTCAGCAAGAGACATATATTCAAGGACGTAAGCACGAGATCTTTGACGTTGGTGGGATCACTGTTCTGGACTATCTTGATCTCTACAAGAAGTTCACTTACAAAGCCCAGGAATCTTATCGACTGGATTATATTGCAAGTGTAGAACTGGGTCAGAAGAAACTCGATCACTCAGAGTTTGATACATTCAAAGACTTCTATACGCATGGTTGGCAGAAGTTTATTGAATACAACATCGTTGACGTAGAACTTGTCGATCGTCTTGAGGACAAGATGAAACTCATTGAGTTGGCGTTGACCATGGCATATGATGCTAAGGTAAACTTTGGTGACGTGTTTTATCAGGTTCGAATGTGGGATTGTATTATATACAATTATCTGAAGAAGCGGAACATTGTGATTCCGCCTAAGGAGCGCACAGAAAAGGACACTAAGTACGCAGGTGCCTATGTCAAGGAACCGATTCCGGGAGTCTATGATTGGGTTGTTAGTTTTGACCTTAACAGCCTTTATCCTCATCTTATTATGCAATACAATATCTCGCCCGAGACATTGGTTGAAGAACGACATCCCACTACGACTGTTGATAAAATCTTAAATCAAGATTTGACCTTTGAGATGTACAGCGACAAAGCTGTATGTGCTAATGGTGCAATGTATCGCAAAGATGTTCGTGGATTCCTTCCAGAACTGATGGATAAGATGTACAAGGAACGTGTCATCTTCAAGAAGAAGATGATTCAAGCGAAGAAGGATTATGAGAAGACGCCTACTAAAGCACTTGAAAAGGAGATCGCCAGATGTAACAACATTCAAATGGCGAAGAAGATTTCTCTTAACTCTGCTTATGGTGCTATTGGTAATCAATACTTCCGGTATTACAAACTAGCGAACGCAGAAGCGATTACTCTGTCTGGTCAGGTATCAATCCGATGGATTGAGAATCGCATGAACAAGTATTTGAACAAAGTTCTTAAGACTGATGAGGTAGACTATGTTATTGCTTCTGATACTGACTCTATCTACCTTAATATGGGTCCTCTGGTTGACAAGGTATACACCGGCAGAGAGAAAACTAATGAAGGCGTTGTCGCGTTCCTTGATAAAGTCTGTGAGATGGAACTTGAAAAGTATATTGACGGTTCTTATGAAGCGTTGGCCGAGTACGTAAACGCCTATGAGCAGAAGATGTTCATGAAGCGCGAGAACATCGCTGACCGTGGCATCTGGACCGCTAAGAAGCGATATATTCTCAACGTATGGAACAGCGAAGGCGTTGCATATGCTGAACCCAAACTAAAAGTTATGGGTATCGAATCGGTTAAGTCATCTACACCCGCACCTTGTAGAAAGATGCTCAAAGATGCATTCAAGATTCTGATGACTGGAACTGAAGATGATGTAATCAACTTCATTGAAGACTCTCGTAAAGAGTTCAAACAACTCCCTCCAGAAGAGATTGCTTTTCCAAGATCTGTATCTGATGTTGTGAAGTATAAGTCGGTCAACTCGATCTACGAAAAGGGTACACCGATTCACTGCCGTGGTTCTCTTCTTTTCAACCACTATATCAAGCAGGAAAAACTCACGCACAAATATTCTCTCATTCAGAATGGAGAGAAGATCAAGTTCCTCTATCTGAAGAAACCAAACAAGATACATGAAAATGTTATCTCTTTCATTCAAGAGTTTCCAAAAGAACTGGGTCTCAATCAATACATTGATTATGATCTTCAGTTTGAAAAATCTTTCTTGGAACCTTTGAAGTCTATCCTTGATGCTATTGGATGGAAGGTTGAAAAAACTGCTACACTCGAATCTTTCTTTGGATGATAAAGAATTTATTTCCAACTCCTATTTGGTATACTAAACTAAATCTGCCTGAAGAGATTCGGGCAGATCTTTTGATGCAAATAGAAAATAATTATCAAGACAATAAAGACTATCTTCATCCTGATTGGGCATGTATGATCCATAGCACTCATGTTGGGAGTGTAAAAGACTCAATCAATAATGTCGATTTTAAGGAACTTTATCCATACCTTCATAAAGAATATTCAAAGTATTCTAAAGAAATTGGTATTCGTGGTCATGATTATGGAATACATGAATGTTGGTATAATTATTATGTAAAGGGATCAAATCAAGAAAGTCATCATCACCTAAACTTGACCGGAGCTGATTATCCTCAGAGTTTATTTTCCGGTGTTTATTTTCTAAAACTTAGACCAGAAGATCCTAAGATTCAATTTGTAAATGAAAATGGGTTTAGATATTGTACTCAGACATCTTACAACTACAGTCGAATATATGGACAACTGGACTGCATGAAAACATATGCCGAATATGGAGAAGAGGATTACATGCTTTTGTTTCCTGCATTTACTCAGCATCGAGTGACAACACAAAAAACTGATGGTCCAAGAATTACTATCAGTTTTAATTTCAACCTTGAAAAAATTTACTAGATCGACTATACTGTATACCTACGGATATTATTATGGACCTGCCAATCAACGATCAAGAACTCGCGACCATCGTGAGCGCACTGCGACTGGGTGGCGATGCTGCTCTATATCAAAAGATGAATACAATTAAAGAAATTAGAGATGCCAATCCTGGTGGACCTTACAAAAAAATTGCCCGTGAACAGTTTGGATTTGTGCTATAATGTTTTTCAAGAAAGTAAGTTTAGTAACTGGTGGGTTTGATCCCATCCACAGTGGACATATCTCATACTTCAAACGAGCCAAAGATTTCTCTGATTATCTTGTGGTAGGTCTGAATACTAATGAATGGTTGACTGCTAAAAAGGGTCAATACTTTTTGTCTTGGGTTGAACGTGCAGAGATTGTACGTCACCTCAACATGGTAGATGCAGTTATCACTGTTCCTGATGATGACGTTGGATCTGCATGTGGTGCAATCGGTAAGTGTTTGGAGATTGCAGAAACTGTGGTATTCTGTAATGGTGGAGATCGCCAGAAAGGTAATACTCCAGAACTAGATATGTATGGAAATAATCCCCGAGTTCAGTTTGAGTTTGGAGTCGGTGGTGATGATAAAATGAATAGTAGTTCTTGGATTCTCCGAGGATATTTTGAACGTCAACGTAAACTCTTAGGTATTTGACATGGACTTTCTGAAAGACATTGTAAAAGAGATTGGTGATGACTTCACTAAACTAGCAGCAGACATCGATGACACAGAACAATATGTGGACACAGGTTCGTACATTTTTAACGGACTTGTTTCAGGGTCTATATTTGGTGGTGTATCTGGGAATAAGATTACTGCCATTGCTGGCGAGTCTAGCACTGGAAAAACTTTTTTCTCTCTCGCCGTTGTCAAAAATTTTCTTGACGCTAATCCTGATGGGTATTGTTTATATTTTGACACTGAGGCAGCTGTTAACAAGTCTCTACTCTCAAGTCGTGGGGTTGATCTCGACCGCACAGTTGTTGTCAACGTAGTTACTGTTGAAGAGTTCCGTGGTAAGGCACTCAAAGCAGTAGACATGTATTTAAAAAAACCTGAAGAGGAACGCAAACCATGTATGTTTGTGCTAGACTCTCTGGGGATGCTTTCCACTGAGAAAGAGATTACTGACGCTCTCAACGACAAACAAGTTCGGGACATGACAAAATCCCAACTAATCAAGGGTGCTTTCAGAATGCTCACACTCAAGTTGGGTCAAGCAAACATTCCTATGATTGTTACCAATCACACCTACGATGTTATCGGCGCTTATGTCCCAACTAAAGAAATGGGAGGAGGAAGTGGTCTCAAGTATGCCGCCTCTTCAATCATTCATCTCAGCAAGAAAAAAGAAAAAGATGGAACAGCAGTCGTTGGAAATCTTATCAAGGCAAAGACTGCTAAGTCGCGTTTGAGCAAGGAGAACAAGGATGTTACGGTGCGTCTTTATTACGATGAGCGTGGTCTCGATCGATATTTTGGTCTTCTTGAGCTGGGTGAACTGGGAGGTCTATGGAAAAACGTTGCTGGTCGATATGAGATAGACGGCAAGAAAGTTTACGCCAAGGCAATCTACAAAGACCCAGAGCAATACTTCACTCCAGAGGTCATGGAGAAACTTGACGAGATCGCAAAGCAGGAGTTCAGTTATGGATCCTAAAGAATACGAACATATTAACGACGATCCACATGATGGATGGTGGTTGATGCCAGAGTACCAAGACGACGAGGAAGACACTGATGGAGAAAGTTGAGTTTCTAATTCTAAGAAACCTTCTACACAATGAGGACTATGCTCGCAAAGTAATCCCTTTCATCAAGAAAGATTACTTTGAAGATGTACATCAACAAATTATCTTTGAAGAGACATCTAGTTTTCTTCAAGAATATAATCAACTGGTCACCACAGAGATTCTTTCGATTGAGATTGAGAGACGAACTGACATCAATGGTGACTCATTCTCTTCTCTTGTAGATATTATCAATCAACTCAATAATGATCCAGTAGATCATGATTGGTTGTTAGATACTACTGAGAAGTGGTGTCGTGATCGTGCTATCTATCTGGCACTCATGGACTCCATTAACATCGCTGATGGTGGTGATGAGAAGCGTGGTCGTGATGCGATCCCTTCTATCCTGTCAGAGGCGCTTTCTGTCTCCTTTGATAATCATATTGGTCATGACTATCTACAAGACTACGAAGAACGCTTCGAAGCATACCACCGGAAAGAAGACAAGATCCCATTTGATCTTGAATTTTTCAACAAGATTACGAAAGGTGGTTTGCCTAACAAAACGCTTAATATTGCTCTCGCTGGCACTGGCGTCGGTAAATCTTTGTTTATGTGCCATGTCGCTTCTTCGGCACTCCTTAGTGGAAAGAACGTGCTATATATTACGCTTGAAATGGCTGAAGAAAAGATTGCAGAGCGAATTGATGCAAACCTTCTTAATGTTCCAATCCAAGAGATAACAGAACTTCCGAAGGTGATGTTTGAGAATAAGGTGACAAACCTGTCAAAGAAAACTCAAGGCACCCTAATTATTAAAGAGTACCCTACTGCATCAGCACACAGTGGACACTTTAAAGCACTTCTTAATGAACTTGCACTTAAGAAGTCATTTAGACCTGATATTATTTTCATTGATTACCTTAATATATGTGCTTCCTCCCGCTATCGCGGAAACAGCACTGTCAATTCATATTCATATATCAAGGCAATTGCTGAAGAACTTAGAGGGTTGGCTGTCGAAGCGAACGTACCTATCGTATCTGCCACCCAGACCACTCGTTCTGGTTATGCTAGCTCTGACGTTGACCTTACTGACACTTCTGAGTCCTTTGGTCTCCCTGCTACTGCTGATCTTATGTTTGCCCTTATTTCAACTGATGAGCTTGCGGAACTTGGGCAAATCATGGTGAAGCAATTGAAGAATCGATACAATGATCCAACAATCTTCAAGCGTTTTGTAGTTGGTATTGATCGTGCCAAGATGCGTCTGTATGATTGTGAGCAGTCAGCACAGGATGACATTCTTGATTCTGGTCAAGACTCGGCAGACTTTGAACCTAAACCTAAAAAGTCCTTCGATGGTTTCAACTTTTGAACTAAATGAAAATTGTAAATCATCTGTAGAGTTTCTAGAAGATACTGAAATTCACTATCTCGATGATTTCTATAAAAATCCACAAGAGGTAGTTGACTTCATACTTTCAACAAAAGCAACTTACCATAAACTAAATTCTCCTGGACATAACTCGGAGTATTTTCATGACATGCGTCACTATGCGTCAGCAGATGTCAGTCATGTCTATGGTTTCTTGAGCAAACTCTGCAATCAAAAACCAGCAGATGATGATGGATTTGTAGTTACCAATTACATGAGTCTTTGTGATCATCCATTCAATGATTATCAAAACAATTATTGGTGGCCTCATGTAGACTTTGGTTGGACTGCACTGATTTACTTAAGTGATGATGAAGAGAATGGCACAAATCTTTATCGATGCCTAGAAGAATCTGAGAATCAAGATCGTGGAAACACTCATGAGCATCTCCATCCATGGAGACCTAAGAGATACTACGAACTTGTAAAATCAATTAAACCAAGGTATAATAGATGTGTTATGTTCAATGGAGGTGACTATCTTCATGGACAAAACGTTACCAACAAAAAGTATTTTGGTAACGTATTCAGATTAAATCAAGTTTTATTTTTTGAACATGAGTAACGTTGACACTAAAAAGTATGTTGAATTCTGTGATGCGGTCACCTCAAAAGAAAGTCAAGACTACTCGCATTTTGCTGCCCGTCTCTATGAACTTGCGGAACAAGGTTTTCCTACCCAGCGATTGTTTACTGCTGCTGTAGGCATGTCCGCAGAGGCAGGTGAGTTTACCGAAATCATGAAGAAGATTGCCTTCCAAGGTAAACCTGTGAACGAAGATAACCTGTTTCACCTGAAACGTGAACTTGGCGATATCATGTGGTATGTTGCACAAGCCTGCATCGGTCTTGATATCTCCCTTGATGAGATTATGGAAATGAACGTAGACAAACTCAAGGCACGTTATCCTGGCGGAGAGTTTGATGTTCACCATTCCGAGAATCGGAAGGAAGGTGACGTGTGATAAAAAAGAAAGATTATCAAGGACCACTATACGCACCACACCCAGATCTTAAAAATGACAGAACAAAGAGACAGTCTCCAGACATCCCTCGGCGGAACGATGGAGAAGAACGTTCCCGATGATGTTGAGTGGATTGATGATGTATTCTACATTAAGGTAACACGATTTGGTTTGTATACGAGTGTCCTGAAGAATCCCTATGGTGCCCACTTCATTACCGGCGCTACCAGAGATGGCGTAATCACGATGACGAGATGGCACCTAAAGCAACTTCAGGAAGGAACTCTTCATGAGCATACTCGTGTTGTGAACAGCGGTGTTGTTGGTGGAAAACTGTAAGGCTTTACAACACTAGAAACTAGTACTATAATACGAACATAGGAAACAAACACTATGAGTAAGCATCTGAAACCCGAAGAAGTTCAAGAGGCAGTTGATGTCTTCTTTCCTCTCTTCGATATCGTTGCAAGTCGTATGCCTCCCGCCGCCAGCGTAGAAGATACGATTAAGATTATGGAAAGCGTTTGTACTCTTGCCATGAAACTTCGTGCAACTAAAAAGGAAGAAGAGGCAGAAAAGTTTGGATTCAACAAACTTGGTCAACTTCCTTCCGCCAACTAAATAGGTTGGTTTTTCTGGGGAATTAGCTCAGTTGGTAGAGCACCTGCTTTGCAAGCAGGCTGTCAGGAGTTCGAGTCTCCTATTCTCCATTCTAAATACTTAAAAGTAATTTAAGTATAATGGCAGGACTTGCTGCAGAACGTCAAGAATATGGACTGATTACTGCAATCAACAGTGGATTCGGTCAGAATAACGCACAACCTTTTACCATCGTAGGAAGGAATGGTACGAGGATAAGTGGTGTTGTATCTGCAGAAAAGTTTGAGGGTAGATCTTCTGCTGGAACAGAACCTTATACTGATGTTATCATCACCCTTAAGAAAGGTGGTAGAACGACTAAGATTAATATCTCGAACAAAGGAGAAAGTGCTCCTAGTATTGCTGGAGGTGGTATCTCTGGACTTGAAGAAGCGGCACCTGGACTCACCAAAAAGTTCTTAGAAGCAGCACTTCAAGAATATCAGGACAAAGGATTTATTGAAGGTATGTCAAATCTTCCTGATATGTATGGAAAGGTTAGTGACAGTCTTAAGGAACAGATTGTTGTTGGTAATAAGAAGATGGGTGGACCCATTCACTACATGTACATTGGTCCAATGAATGTGACATCATCTTTTTCAAACGGTGTCCTAAGAGTTAATGGTGGATTTTATGAAGCAAAGAAATATGCTAGAGAAAATGACTTATACTTGAGGTTGAGGAAGCGTAGAGCTGATCAACCATTCACTCTGAATGAGACTGATAAC
>Ga0129351_1000177_pt1 | contig 22161 bp, 28 predicted proteins | sample CPBDNA_8_FD_94423 | JGI IMG/M metagenome (GOLD analysis project Ga0129351, IMG submission 94423) | Freshwater to marine salinity gradient microbial communities from Chesapeake Bay, USA - CPBay_Sum_27_0.2_DNA | ecosystem: Environmental > Aquatic > Marine > Coastal | place: USA: Chesapeake Bay... | reverse complement strand
TATACTACTACACCATGGTTCTAGTTCTTTTAACAAAGTATCTGTACAGTTATAAGCATATATCGTGATATCATACTTTGGCGGAATGATAGGTTTCATATATTCATCATGCTTAACCATATGGCCCCACTTGCGAATAAATTCTCTAGTAGAGTTGGTCATCTCTTGCTGCCAAGACTCATGCCGTTCTTTATCCCCAGAAAAACTTCCTGCGCCTCTTCCGGTGAAGTGGTATACTAAACTGTTCCATGGCTGCTTAAAAGTAAACCCTGCAAGCATCATTCTATTAAATACATCCGAGTCTTCTCTACAGGATTTAAGTATCGGGTCGTGTCCTCCTAGAGATAAAAATTCGTCTTTATAAACCATCCATGGAGCAAATATACCTTCACTACATTTAGGCTCTTCAAGTTGAGTCTCTACAAACCGGTCAAAAGCATCTGACTGAAATTCTTCTGGCCACATTCCGTATTCTCTAATGATCTTTTCTCCGTTGTTGGGATGCAACGGAGGCTCCACTCTAGTACTGCATACAGCTGTTTTAGTTTCCAGTAAATCATAGGCTTTTTTATCTGCATGCTTTCCTAGTATCATATCAGCATGAAAAACCATAACTATATCTGTCTCTGCTATATCAATACAATAATCGTATGCTCTGCCAATACCATATAGAGAATTACCTAAGTCTGGATTTATATAGTATTTTACGCCATATAATTCTGCATTTTCTTCTAACCATTCAACAGTTCCATCTTCATCTGAATCAACAAATATTATGATTTCATGGTCATTTCTATAAGCGTTGTTTCTGATTGAAGGGATACAGGTTTTTAGGTATCTTAAGTTTGATTTACTTGGTATACAAAACGTTATTTTATCCATACTTGGGATTTTTATTATGTTAGTTAATAATATTTAATATACTGGGGGGAAGAGGGTAATAGACTTTACTATAATCACTTGAACAGTTATAATGTAAACCCTCCCCCAGATTAAATAATTTTGTGTTGGTTTTTTTAGATTGTTCATATAATGCGTTAGCCATTTTCATATGAGATTCTTTAAATCTTTCATATGAATACCCATCAGTATCTCCATATATGGGACGAAATGCTCCTATAGGGTCTTGATTTTTATTAGGACTTTTTCCATCAATACCAATATAATATAATTCGGAGGGACCAAATGATGATACAAAATAAGCTAATCGCCCTGCAGCTCCCTCAAGAGTATCAATGTTTGTATTATAATAAATTAATCTTTCACGATATTTTTTCTCAAAATTTTTAAATACATCTGTTGTATAAAATGGTCTACCGGGTTTGGGTTCAAAAGCAAGGGTACAGTTAGGATTATTATCCAAAAAGTGGTATAGGTCTTTATTATTAAAATCTATAATCTCAGATAAAGTCACATGACTAAGTGGTAGATTTTTAATGGTTTCATTTAGATAAAAATGTGTTGTTGTAACAATTGTATCATATTCTAATAGTTGCCATTTTACTTCATTAGTAGATGGCCCTGCTCCTATTACTAATACTTTTTTGTTGTGGAATTTTTCACTTAAAGTTGTATCAGTTATTGTATTAGATTTAGTTTCTAAAAATTTAATCACAATATTTTATATAATTGTTCGGCTACATTAAATTGCCATTCATAATCAATATCAAATGTTTCTAATTCATTCATGATAAATAATTCGGGTTGAGGGGGTGATTTAGTATCCATCCAATATCCATCTTTTATACCATCAATTCTGGATGCATATAAACAATGGGCTGCTTCGAGTATTGGATCAACTATTTTGGTATTCATAATAGTACTATCCCCCCAATCAGTAATGGGTGTACCATCTACATTCCAATAATAGGTTTTCTTTTCAAACACACCAAAAGCACCTTCTTTATCAGAATCAATAAACGATTTTATAAAAGCATCAATAGTTTCAATTGTTAATAATGGGTTACATGCACTTACCACAACCACATATTTAAATGGTATTTTGTCATGCCATTCAAATATTTCAGTCATTGGTTCACCTTCAGATTTAGCAGATTTTTCTGATCTATGGAAGATAGGAATATTATGTTTAACTGCTATTTCTTTTAATTCAGGTTCATATGCTGAAAATAATATATTTTCATTAGGAATAATTGTTGATTGTTTTAATTTTTCAAATAATATATCAACTAAGGTAGTTCCTGCAAACGGTCGAATCATTTTACCAGGTACACGTTGAGAACCTAACCGAGCTTGAACTATTACACAAATATCATTAATATCTTTATTTTCCATTATTTGCTAATTCAGTTAATAAAGCAGAAATTCTACCATCATATTCGTTAACACGACTCATTAATACTCTAGCATCTTCAGGAGCGTGCTTAAATGCTAATCTCAATATATCCATCCAATTAACATTGTTTTTAGTTCTTATTTGTTCTACTTCATCAATAATTTCTAAATCTGTTCTTTTTTTATTCATAATATTATATATTTTAGTGTTCCATCCTTCTACTAATAAATATTCGTACTGAATTAAATCTTTTTGATAATGGAAAGAACCTTTACCGTTTTGAGGGATAGGAGGGATTTTGCCATTTAATAATAAGTCACAATTATCAATAAATAAATTTTGTATTTCTTCTATTAATTTATTATAAGTTAAAGATAAGGTATCTTCATTTTTATTGAATTTAATTTCTTTTTGAAGTAAAATATCGCCTGTGTCTATACCGTTATCTATTAAATGAATTGTTACTCCTTTAGGTGTATTGTCCTTAAATGACCAAAAATTAGGGTGGAATCCTCGGTTATAAGGCAAGTATGATATATGTAGATTTATAATTCGCTTATTAAAAAAAGAAATAATATCTTCCTTTATAATATGTTTATAACCAAAGCTAATGATATAATCTATATTATTACAATCATCCAAACTGATTTTATCTTGGGTTTGGGATATATTATATCTTTTAGATAGAAAATCTTTAAGTTTACAATCTTTATATCCTAAAAATAAAATATTCATATAATTTCCCTAATTAATTTGAATTTTTCAGAATGTAATAAACCTACTTCAGAACTCCAAACTTTCATCAAATTTTCTATATTTTCGTAACTTCTAGTATGGGGGTAAGATCTCATTTCTTTATCATATACTTCTAAAGCTTTTACTTTAGCTTCTACATTTTCTTTATCTAAACTAAAATAAGAAGTCCCATCAAAATAAGATAAAGGATTATAATCAGTAGAAGAAGGAACAAAATAAGAATATATTTTGGTTTTAAGACCATATTGTGGTCTAAATGCTGTTAAAGTGGCTTTAGTTACTAGTTGATGGTCTATATTTAAGTCACCTATAAAATGGGTAAAAATCATATCATAAGGACCTTCTGTGTTGTTTTCTATAAATTTAGATAATTCTAATAAAGGAACAGAATCCATGGCATTGTCAGGAAAATTACCCGAAGTATATTTTGTAATACCTAAGATTTTAGATACTTCTTGTAGTTTAGGATTTCTATTATTTTCATTATTTCTTCTACTCCCTACTCCATCTGTAAATGTTATTAATTCAATGTTATATCCCTGCAATGAGAGATTATGGATTGTAGCACCGCACCCTAGGGTTTCATCATCAGGGTGAGCAGCTAATATTAAAGCTTTTTTCATATTGGTTTTTTATATTAAAAGGCATCTGAAGTACCCATAGGTAGATGCCATTTATTTATGTTTAGAAGTGTTTGTTTGTATTCGTGTTCAAATTCTTTATCTAAGAATTTAATAAGAAAGTTAGTTTTAAATCCTTCTTTAATGTTAAATTGTGTTGTTATAATAGCATTTTTAAAATCAGAATTAGTTTCCCATAAAGCTATTTTTTCGGTTTTTAATTTAATTAAAGATGAATGCAATAAATCATTTAGATCTATATTAGAATTTACATAATAATCTATTATATGTCCTAAATTATCATTAAATACTTTTAGTATTACAAATCCTACAATGGTTGTATTTTTATAGACCCAATAGGGTTTATAAATAGAATGGGGGTGTTTAAAATATCTTTTGTAAAAATAAAATAAGGAATTTTTTAACTCAATATTGTAAGTTTTAGGGTTAATATTACTTAAAAGGGCTTTAAAATCTTTAAACACTATAGGTTCAAAGGATTTTAATGTTAAATTAGAACTTTGGGTATCATTAACATTTTTATTAAAAACTAAAGCCTTATATCTTGACACAACATCCCACCTTTCTATCTTTTCCTGGATCAAATGATAATTTTCATTAGGAAAGCCATATAACATAACTATTCCATTATCTATCGCTAATTGGTGGCTGTGTTTAGTTATATCTATAATAGATATTTTATTTCTATATTCTTTATCTATTATAGCGTGTATGCCCATACCTACTTTAAATTCTTGGTTATTGCATTTTAGTAATTTAGGTATTATACAATAATGACCTATTATCTGATTTTGATATTCAGCTACACTAATTAAAGAATCTGAAATGCCTATAGTATTTATCCACTCCCAAAATTCAATATCTCTTTTATGTTGGGGAATAACCTTATTAAAGAGCTTTAATATTTGTGGGGCATCTTTTTGGGTACCCTGCCTGATTAGAGTTTTATATGGTTCCATTATCAACATGAATTATTTCTCCAGTAATACCCTGGGAATTGTTGCTTAGTAAAAATTCTACAGTATTAGCTACATCAACAATATTTAATTCTTTTTTCAAACAATTTCTACTAAATATTTTAGATTTTTGTTGATCATTTAAGGATGAACTCATATTTGTATCCATAAATCCAGGACAAACTACATTTGAACGAATACCTAAAACACCCCATTCTCTAGCTGTGTTTTTGCTAAATGCTTCTAAAGCTCCTTTAGTAGAAGCATACATAGCTAATCCTTTATAGCCTGTGTGGGCACTAATAGAAGATATATGAACAATACTGCCTTTAGTTTTATGTAGAAGCATATCACGCAGCATATATTTAGTTAATACCATAGGGCTAAAAACATTAACCTTATACATAGCTTCTAACTTAGAAGGTGATAGGTTAGTAATAATATCATCGTATGCTAAAGCAGCATTATTTATGAATCCATGTATAGGACCCAAAGGTTTAATTTGAGTATTATATAAATCTTTAATTTTATCTACATTAGATAAATCATAAGAAATATCTTCACTATTACGACTAATACCTATTACTTTATAACCTTTTTTATTTAGTAATTTTTTAATAGTTAACCCGACCCCCTTAGAGTCTCCTGTTAATAATATAGTTTTCATTGTCTAATTATTTTTCCTGTTGAATTGGTTTTTATATTATTTACTATATTAATCTGCATAGGGATTTCATAAGGATTTAAGTGAGATTTTAAATACTGTTTAATAGATTTTTTGTCTATTTTTTTATTTAAAACAATATCTGCTACCACTATATTTCCCATAACAGAGTTAAACTTTTTATACACATAAGAATTTTTGATTTCATTAAGTTGATTTAGATATGATTCTACTCTTACAGGGTTTACTTTAATTCCCCCTACATTTATCATACTACTAACTCTACCTATGATTTTAAATTTATCACTATCTACCCATTCTATACTATCACCCGTGTCGTGCCACAAATTATTATATTTAACAAATATTATATCATTTTTAATTTTAATAAAAGAAGATAGCTTATCCGTCATAGTAAAATATTCTTTATCCGTAGCAAATAGAGTCCCAAATTCAGTAGAGGCGTATATGTTTTTTATTTTAGCTTTAGGGAATGTTTTGTTTATAGTTTTAAATAAATTATCACTAACTGTTTCCCCACCAAAAGTTACTTGTTTTACATTATCAAATGTATTACTTCCTAATAAACGGTAAAAAGTAGGAGTAGCTGATATATGGGTTATATTATATTTTCTAATAAGAGAGTTTACTTCTTGCAAGGATCTTCCAAAAAGGTTTACTAATTTGCTGTTATTTAGGAATGCTTGTAATATTACTTGTGATCCTGCTATTTTATTGGGGTCATACGTTAAGCCCCATACATGATTTTTATACGTGGGGTGGGTTTTAATGTTTTTTATTAGAGTATCATAGTTATGGGTTATTTTTTTAGGAATCCCAGTGGTACCAGAAGTATAAAAATTTATAGGTGATTTAGTATTAATTTGGTTTAAAAAACTTACAATATCTAAATCAGCTTCTAATGAATTATTAAAATTCAGTATAAAATTATCCATTTAATTTATCTAAAATATCTGATACTGTAAACACTAAACCATCTTCAAACACATCTATACCAAATTCGTCTTCTAATTTTACAGTTAACATAGCTAGTCCTAAAGAATCTAAGCCTATATGGTCTTTTAGATGTGACTCACGAGTAATAGGTGATTCAAGAGCTATAGAATCTTCCTCTAAAATTTCTAGTATAATTTTTTTTAATTTAGCTTCTTTATTCATTTTTTTTAATTTAGCTTCTTTATTCATTTTTTTTAATTTAGCTTCTTTATTCATTTTTTATAAAATCATCTATATTATAATCTCTATCAGAGACTTTTCCCAATGTAATACCCCAGTCTAAAGCAGCCACATTATCTTTTAAAAAAGGTCGTTTTGTTGTTAAATTATCTATAGTAAAAATTTCTCCTTTCTTTATAGGTTTTTTAGCTACGATTGAACGCATAGCAGTTTTGAATTTTTCTTCAGATTTAGAAAAGCTATTTTTACTTCCTTTACACCTTTCTGCATATCTGATTTGTTCAACCATAATTTTTAATTCATCTGGTTCTAAAGCAAATGGATGATCAGGTCCTGGTAAATTTCTATCTAGTGTAAAATGTTTTTCAATTACAGTTGCTCCTGCTGCTACTGCTAAAGAAGGAGTATACGGGGATAGAGTATGGTCAGAAAATCCAGTTCTGTATCTGCTATCTAAAGCCATTGTTTTGATGGTATCTAAAAATACATCTTCGGGGGGTGTTGGATAAGCATTATTACAATGCAATAATGTAACATCATTGTTATATTTTTCAAAGATATCAATGTATAATCCCCAATGACTCCATTTAAACCCAATACCAATAGACATAACAATGGGTAAACCAGTCGAAGCAACCATATCTACAAATCGAGGGTCTGTGGATTCAAAGCCTGCTATTTTTAATCTTTTTACCCCAATGTCAACCAATTCTTGCACTGCTTGTTCGTCAAAAGGAGTAGACATAAATTCAATGTCCACTTCATCGCAGTATTGCTTTAAGTCTTTTTGCCATTCACGTGGTAACTCAATATCTTTAATTAACTTATTAATATTTTTATACCCGGCAAAATCAGGGGTATTTTTAGCATAAACAGTTTCTGAAGAAAAAGTCTGGAATTTTACAGCATCAGCACCTGCTTCTTTAGCTACATCTATTAACTGGGTTGCTTTATCCCACTCTCTGTTATGGTTGGCTCCAGCTTCTGCTATTATAAATGTTTTCATATCTCAGTATATAAGGGTAAATTTACGATATATTGGTGTAAGTTTTCAATATTGGGGAGGGTTGTGTCTTTATAGTAATCCATTTTATGGAGAAGTGGATAATGTACTTGAAGATTGTATTCTGTGTTTACCTGCTTAGAATTTTCACTTATAAGAGTAGCAAAGTAGTAAGATGAATTATCATCATGGGGTAATAATCTACCACTAAATTTACCCAAATCTAAGTTTTCGTAGTTAGACTTTCTTATTTTAACATTCAAGTCATATCTATTAAGATTTTCTAATGCTAATGTAGCATTAAGATTATTCATGTAAAATTTAAAACCTTCTTGAATAACGTTATACCCATTTTCTGTATTGATTCTACCAAAATTTCTATACATTCTAAAGTACTCATTAGCTTCTTCGTCATCTGTAGAAATCATACCACCATCTGAAGTACAAATGGGCTTAGTTGGATGGAATGAGAAAAAGGCAAAATCATACTTAGGAGTTGGATGTGGGCAATGGGCGGCATCTAGTATAATAAGTTCATTATAACCATCTCTATGTATGCTGTCTAAACCAGGAATACTGCTTACACCACCATATAATACAGGCATTATAACTGGCTTTATGTGGCAGTCAGTATAACGTTCACATTTCCATCTTCTTTTTTCTCTGTAATCCTTTACATCAAAAAGTAGATTATCATCTACATCTACCCAAATAATATTATGCCCAAAATGTTTAGCAGCCCAAGTAGGAGAGGTAAATCCTAATGGAGACATATAAACATCACAAGAACCATATTTTTCTTTTAGATAAGCAAATATCATAAATGCAGATGCAGACGCAGAGTTAGTAGCTATATTATGTTTTTTCTTACTAAATCTTTCTCCAAAGATGCCTTCAAATAAAGGAACATTGGCACCAAAGCCAATATCCCCCTTTTTGATTATTGAGGAAATGCGTTTCATTTCCCCATCTGTAAAATCGTTTTGTAATACTTTCATATTAATACTTTAAACCTTCATTGATTAATTCTACCAAATTACCAATATCTTCTTTTACCCACAGTGCTGAGTTAAAATGTGGTCCGTTATATTTCTTAAAATCTTGATGTGTTCTATTAGTATATTGAGGGCGGATTTGAAGAAGGTTGATATTAGGTACTTGGTATGTAAAATCAAGTTCTGTAGGAGCCAACATATCCTCATGGAGTTTTTCTCCGGGGCGTAAACCCATAAGCTGAGTATTTGCTGTTTTACCCGTAATATTTTCAAGGGCTTTAATACAAGTAGGGAGAGTATATGAATCAATTTGAGGCACAAACACTTCACCGCCTTCTGAGTTATCTAAAGCTCCCAATACGGCATCAACTGCATCTCCTAATGTAAACAAGAAACGAGTCATTTCCTCAGATGTAATCATAATAGTTTCATTATTATCCATCTTTTCCATAAAGAGGGGAATAAATGAACCTCGTGATGCTATTACATTACCATACCTTACAGAAGCAAAAATTGTAGATTTAGAATGGTAATCATAATTTGTAAAAATACGTTCAGCGATAAATTTAGAAGAACCATATACATTTACGGGTTGACATGCTTTATCTGTAGAGACAAGAATACATTTTTTAACGTTGTTTTCTAATGCTGCTCTAGCTACATTTTCTGATCCGTTGATGTTTGTTTTAACACATTCATCAGGATAAAACTCCATATCATCTATTCTTTTTAGAGCAGCTGTGTGGATAATATAGTCTGGTCGGTGTCTTTTAAGAGTAACATTTAGTTTTTCATAATCTCTAACATCACCAATAACCCTAACAATTGAAGGATCATTAACAAAAATTAAGGCTTGTTTACCTTCATCACGAGAATATACTATAATATTGGCTCCTGCTTTTTTAAGTCTAGCAATAAGTGCTTTGCCCAGGGAACCAGTACCCCCAGTTATAAGAAAGGTTTTATCTTTATATTTCATTTATTTTTAAATTGTTTGTAGTTAATACATCATATGTAGATGGAGATCCATCAAGAGTAAGTATTATTCCCTTGTTTTGTAAATGGGTTAATATACTTTGCTTTATAAAAGCAAAACTATTTATGTATTCCTTATAACCACGCTTACTATTGCTTGTGGCTCGACTCATATTATAATGCCCAAATCCAATCATTTTAATTTCATTTACCCCATTAAAATAATAAAATAATGTTGGGAATACAAAATATGATAATTTACACATATTAGACCTATTGGTAACTGAAAATAATTTTAAGGAGTCATGGAAAGTTACGTCAATGTTTCCTTTTGGGGGTGTTTTAATAAATGTGTATGGTAGTGAAATATTTTTTCTAAAGAAATTAGATAAATTAGATAATACACTTAATACCTCATTATATTGGGATTTTTTTGATTTTAGACTATTACACGTATATCCTAATCTAAAAAAATCTTGCAAATCATTACCATAAAAATCAGCATGTATTATATTAGTTTGAGAAAAAAAACCTGACTTGATTAACCCCATTATATTGGATAATGTGTTAGGATCAGCAAACATGAAATTATCAGGATATATATCGATAGATTTTAAGTATAAAGCAACATCCCCATAACATAATATCTTGTATCCTTCGGATTTTTTATCCAAGAAATATTGTCGATTAAAGTTTTTAACATCTGCTGATGGTCCTACTAAAACTAATTTATCTACCATTATTTTCTCAATTTTTCTCTTACAGGTTTCTCAGATTCAGTTACAACTATCTTACCATCTCCATAAGCACGCTCTAATTCTCTAATACCTGATACTAATTTAAATAGTCCCTGAGGTTCAATTGAAGCCATATGATCTGATCCTTCCATAGTTCTATCTAAAGTGATATGACGTTCTATAATAGTAGCACCTAAATAAATTGCAGCTACTGAAGTACCTAATCTAAATTCATGGCCCGAATACCCAATTTCAAAATCAGGGTACATTTCAGTTAATGTTTTAATACCTGATAAATTTAGTTCTTCAATTGGGGCTGGGTAAGTAGAATTGCAATGTAATAATCCAATTTTATGAGGGTTATTATATTTAGTTTTAGCTGTACGAAGTGTGTTAACAGCATGATCAATTTCTTCTTGGGTAGACATTCCTGTTGAAAATATTATTCTTTTACCAGTGGCTACACATGCTTCTAACAATTTATCATCTGTAAGCATTGCTGATGGAAGTTTGATAAAGGGAATATCATATTGATTTAAAAATTCTAATGAATCCATATCCCAAGGAGAAGCACTCCAAGTTATACCTTGTTGTTTACAATATGAATCTATTTCATCATATTCTTCTTTCTCAAATTCAACTTTATATTTATATTCTAAATAAGTCATGTCTTTACCTTGCCATTTTCTAGGTTGGTTTTTTTGATGTTCAGGAACACAAATATCAGGGTTTCGTTTTTGAAATTTAACGGCATCACAACCTGCAGCAGCGGCAATATCAATTAACCTTTTAGCTATATTAATATCACCTTGATGGTTAATTCCTATTTCCCCTATTATATACGTTTTTTTCAAATTTCTTCTATTCTTTTTGTTTTATCACAAATTAGTAAATCATAAGCAGGTTTTTCACCTACACTTAAATGATGGTATTTACATCCCCATTCTGTTAATTGTTGATGGGTAACTTGCACCCAATCTATTTTAGTTACACTTCCCCGAGCGGTCCAATAGGTTATAGTATGACCCTCATTGTGTAATTTGTTAATTTTAGCTATATTTTCGTAATTAGGTATAGCATTAGGATAATGTCGCTCACCTTCATAAAAACAAATAGTTTCATCTATGTCTACAAATATATTCATAACTGTTCTATGTAATTTACTATTCTTTCAGATGCTTTACTATCCCCAAATTGGTCAAATAAATTAGAGTCTAAAGTATGTTTATTTATTTTATTAAGATCCAAAGTATTATTATACTGAATGCATTTAGATTTTAATTCTTCATATTGTGAATGTAATAAAGATATTCTATCAAGCCCAACTTTATTAACAAATTCTTCCCAAGAATTACACCCAATAATAGGTGCCCAAAAATCATATTCTTTACCCTTAAAAAATTCTAAATCTAAATCTAAGTTTCTTCCTATATATTCATCTATAGAAATAAATTTTTTATTTAATAAAACGGACCAATATGAGGAAACACTAATATTAGCTAAGTGGATTTCTGTTTTAGCTACTATAGGGGGGATTTCTTCTTGGGTGGAAATAATATTGATTTTGGGACTTAATTGGTGGGTAACACGTTCTTCAGGATGAGGTTTATAGTATATTAGGTTGGTTTTGCTGGTTAATTCTTCTAAAAGATCATAAACTTTAGATTGACTTTCTTTTTCATGAGTGCCAAAAACTAAAACTCCATCATTCCCTGTAGGGTATTTAGTAGGGTTAAAACTATCATATTTAGGATTACCTACTATTACTGATTTAAAATCATACCACCCACACATTGTTTTGGTTTTTAAACTCCACTCAGAGTTTTCAAAAAATATATCTATACAGTTAGTAGGATATCTCTTTCTAGAAATCATTTCTAATCTAGATTTAATAGTACCCACTAACCAAGAGGTATTTTCAACACATGATACTATACATCCTAATTGTTTACATTCTCTTATTATTGATGTTTCTGGTTCCCAACTTTCACGAGCTACTATTAGTACATCTGGTTTAAAAGGTAATGTTAATCTTACTGATTGGAGGGTACATCTGTGTTCGTCTTTAATGTTAGAATCATAAAAAGTTTCCCCAGAATCTAAAGTATAAAGGAAAAAATACGGATGATTTCTGATTTTAAATTCTAATACAATATTTTTTAGGTCCAAATAACTTCTAGTATTTGAAGCTACTAATAAAACTTTATTCATCTAAAATTATCTTTATAACTATCTAATATAAACATCCCTTCAGCAGATATAGATCCATTAGAATCAAATGTGGGATATTTATTCCATTTGGTCAGCCATTTTTGGCTATTTTCGTGTTCTGCTCTTCTTTGTCTCTCAGATGATTGTCCATTATTTTCTTCCAATCTATGTGACCCCCTAGCACCAAAGTGCCACACTACAGATTTACATGTTAGTGGGAATTTAAATCCTTTTAGGGCGGCTCTTAAAAATATATCCTTATCATCCCAGCTAGCAGGAGCAAATAAGGGATCATTGCCTCCAATTAAATCCCAATCTTCTTTAGATATTAGACCAGAAACTCCTTCTTCTTTATTAATAGCAACATCATTCATAGAAGATAGTTCTTTAGCATATTCTAAAAAGTACTCTTCATTAAAATCATTATAATACCCCCCAAAAGCTTCTACGGGGACTATTAAAGTGCCTGCTCTAGATCCTTCATTAAATATGTTAGGTTGGATTCTTTGACTAAAAATCCACACTTTACCAGTATGTTTTTTATATTCATTTAATAACTCTAAATCAAAATCTTTAGATACATAAAAATCTGAATGTAAGAAATTAATAAATTTGGTGGTTACTTTATCTGCACAAAAGTTCATCCCGCCTCCAATCCCTAGAGGTATATCATTTTTATCAATATAATATTCTAAATCATATTTATCTTTATTTTCTTTTAACCATTCATCAGTACCATCTGTACAATTTTCAGCATGAATAATAAAAGGAGCATTTTTAAAATAACTATTTTCCCTAACTGATTTAATAGCTAGTTTTAAATATGGAAGATTGTTATGTGTAGATATACAATTAGTTATTATAGAATTCATATTTTTTATTGAATCTTATCTAAATTAATAAATTCTCTAATTTTAGCTCCTAAATCAACATCATTAGAATATTCTCTAACCAATGCTTCAATAATTTTTAATTTTAAAAGATTGTTTTTTCCTTTATTATGTTCTTCTTCTAAATCTGTATAGATTTGGTGAAGTTTATTATTAGAGTGTATCGTAATACTGATTTTGCTTTTCTTGTCTTGCTATCTTTTTATGATGTTGCAGAGCATATTTCGGGTCTTGTGGAAGAGGAGCGTATTGCCTGTAACCGGTTAGCTTTTCATGAACTCTGCCTGTCCATTGAATGTCATCTGTATTGCGGTATATACGCATTTGGTAGTCGGGCCAATTCACCCATCCAGCATCATTCACTCTCCACTTCCACTTCTGTATATGGCCCATTGTTAAACCATCTACCGTATTCACTCGAGGTACTAATATCATGTCCAAGAATGAATTTTGTTCTAATATCTCTGGGAGATAGTTAATGGTATCCTCAGTTATCATCTCATCAGCATCAATCTGAAATATCCAGTCTCCCGTACACATTGCGGTTAGTTTGTTCTTCAGATCAGAAAAATCGTTATTGAACTTGAGCTGCATAACCGTTGCATGGGATGAGATGCTTTGTAGATACTCCCAGACCTCGTCCGGGCCCTTTTCATCCATAAGGATAACTATCTCATCCTGATCTCGCTTAGACGCGTGTAAGAAAGTGAATAGATCTTCAATTTCTTTACGTTCATTCCATACTGTTATCGCGTAACTGATCTTCATCGTAAAATTTTCGTAAGTCTTCATAAAGTAAATCTAGAGCCGAAGAAAAATCATCTTTATCAAACTGTGTTGCATTTTCTACATCTAACTTAGTTGCATAATATGCATCTTCCATGCCCGGAATTGGATAATTTTTCTGCTCGTCCTCTGGTATAGCGGCAATACGTGCTACACACCACTTACAATCATCCTTCGAAGTTCCATAGATATATAACATTCCTGATGGGAAGCTAAAGAATGATGGGTACCAAGCTCTATTATCTTCATCTACTACAACCATTGATTTCATTAGCTCAGTGCATCCTAGTTCATATGCCTGCTGGACCTGTGAACCGTCATATAATCGTTCATTACTAGCATAGCCCGATTCCATACATATATACGATACAGTATTAGTATTCTCATCAGCTTCTTCCAATACACACAAATTTCCCGTTATTGGCGATATGCTATCATATTCTAATTTAAGCGTTTCCATTTCAGTCAATTGTTTTTAATTTAGGTAATTTAATTTGCTGCGGCATCTTTATTTCATTCAATGTCGGGACATTATCTACTGCCGCATCAACCATCTCAACAAACAATTCACCCATCCTTTCTAGACTAAAGTTTGTTTGAACATGTTTTGCTTGTTTCTTCGACTTTTCTAAGTAAGTCTTGTAATTCTCAAATACATCATTCAAGACTTTGGATGCATAACCATAATTAACAGTTGCCCACTGAGTTCCTTTCTTGAGGAATTGGTCTGCAGCAGACGGATGTATCTCGGTCATGTCCCCTGGTAGTAATATTGTATATTCCGGGTGAAGGAAGTCTACCGGGCCTGAAGCATTCGGTGCTATAATAGGTTTGCCTGATGTACCAAATTCTAGTAACGGGCGTCCAAAGCCTTCGCCTTTAGTAAATGAAACCATCGCCTTTACTTTCGTATGATTATATAGACTATTCATTTCATCGTCTGATAAGTCTCCGTGTAATAAGTATATAGGCGGACACTTAATTCCATACTTATCAGTTACTGACCGTATCTTATTAACAATTGCATGCCTGTCCTTGATCGAGAATCCTGCTCCAGATGTTTTAAGAATTAGCCCTGGCTGATTTCGACGGGCTTTACGTTTGAATGTTTCGCAGAACGTCTGGATTAGCATTCCTATATCTTTACGGTCTTGTCCTAAGTCGCCTTTCAGCCAATGACCAACAAACAAAAAGTTGAAATCAGATTCTAAATTACCTAATTCATCAGCAATTGTAGTCTCAATATTATTCCCGACTTTTCTGTAAATATTTAAATCTACGCCTTCAAATAATACGTCTACTGGAGTATCTACTTTATGTTGTCCCAATACTTTCTTTGTACTATTATCCACTTCATCATACACTGCTGCAAACCCTTGCTTAGTAAATTCTGAAGGGACAATTACTTTATCCATTTTGTTTGCGCCATGAACAAATTCTATAGGAACCATATTAGTTTCTGCACCAGCAGTTATACCTATATTGTATTTGCCACGCGGCTGAAATTCATTTGCTACAGATATCTGTATGAATATATCAGGCTGAAACTGCAGTTCCATTGGTATTACCCGTTTCAGTATTTCTACATGGTCTGGGTTGTCTGGATCTAATGCTGTCTGCGGAGTAGTACCCCATGGCAGTGAAATTAGTCCTATCTCATACTTATCAGCTTTAATTAAAGCCGTAATTAAATCTCTTGAATGTGCTCCATAACCACTACGTGTTGCGCATGGAGATTGTATAACCACTGTCGGTTTTCGTTCGCTCATATAATTCCGTTATGTTCTACTTTAGGTGTAGGTGTAATTCTATGTAACTCAAATCTCTTTCTTGGTATCCAATTATCTAAACATGTATCAATGCATTCTGCCATTCGGGCTGACATTTGTTTCGCTGACATATTTGATTCTGTACCTAATACCCATTCTCGGCCTTTTTGTCCAGCATTCTCTCTAGTTTCTGGACAGGCTGTATACCAATACTTCATTGCCTTTGTTAGTTCCTTATAATCGACTCTATCATCAAAGATATATGGAGTCTCAGGCGAGCCCTGTAAACTCCTATTACTGGGGAAGACTGGGAAAGCCCAATCTCCACAATCTAGGAATGTACCATTATGATTGGTAGGGAACTCTGACGTAAATTCAATCCACTCACCATCCTTATCTTCGAACCTACAGCCATCCTGTAATCCTCCTGTCACATTATTAATGATAGGAGTGCCAGCGTGTAATGATTCGCACCAAGAAATTCCAAAGCCTTCATTCGACCCGATATTAATTGTAACGTCAGCCATATTATAATAGAAGTTTAATATACGCTGGTCAACTGGCGATGTTGAAAATATAACTTTGTACTTAGGACATACAGCATTCTTAACTGCTAACAAGTCTGTACCGTTCGGGTCTACTAATTGTGTATGCATGAATAACGCACACTTACTAGCCTCTTCCGGCGGAAGTCCTTCACAGAATTCATTGAACGCTAAAATTACATCGCTCGGCTGTTTACGTCTAATATTTCTGTTATTCCAGAAGAATATGAAATCAACATCGTTAGATTTTTTAAAGTTATCGCGCCATTTCGAATACGCTTCCCAATCTGGGTGGTCATCTGCTATCTTATAGAACTTCTTTCTGTTAACTCCATGCGGTACCCACTGTACAGCCCAGTGCGGCTTTGGATTCTCCCGAATAACATTCTTAACAATATTCTGTGTTTGTCTCGAGATATTCATTATCAAATCACAAGACTCGTAATACGGCTCATTCCAGAATGGATAAGGCAAATCATCCCAAATGCAATAATACATGATAGGAATATGCTGACGTATAGGATGTTCAATATCATACAGCCATTGCCAGAATCTAGGATCTGTAAAGTGCAATATTGCATCTGGCTTTTCCATATTTAATACTTCTTGAAGAACAGCGGCATTTCCATAGCCGTTATGTGCATAAACTTTAACAGATGCATCCTCAACGCCTGTATGTAGTGCTACATCAGCTGATAGATCATGTACCTGGCCGTGATTCGGATGGTTAATAATGGCTCCGAGCTGTACCCAATCGTACTTATCACACGTGCCCATTACAAACTCATTTGACATAGTAGCGATACCACTATGCGTACGCAAATCATCGCTTAGTAATAATATCTTTGGTTTTTTTGGCTTATCCGGATCTACCCGTCGAAGCTTCGGTAACTCAATTTTATTCATTCAAATATCCTACGTAACTTTATTATAAATATGGTATACGGTTATTAAACCTTGGTTTTGCCATTACTATGATTAAACATTCCATATACATTAATACCGATGATTACAGCGCTAAGTACTAAATGACTAAAGTTATCAATATAGCAATCATAAATTATCCATCCAATATCTCCCAGTATCCATAGTATGAATGCTGTAGTAGTATTTAATCGAGCATTAAATATATACCCGCCAAGTACTAAAGCCGTACTAAACCATCCTAGAACTTCTATCATGTGATGATTGTTACTTTTTTATTTAGTTTCAATGCCTGATTGATAGCAGATTTAGTGCCATCAGCTTTATCCCCCCTCGAAATAAATGCGATCATCTTATCACAAGCCTTTGCAATTAATCCATTGCGATGATGGAATTGTGATACATGATATGGCTTGCCATAATAATGCTTAGGCATTTGAGAATACAAGTTCATTGTAGTATGTGCTGGATTATATTCGTGGTATGTAACACCGAAGTCAATTGCATACTTACGCACATACTTATCAGCTCCATCTTTTGCGCCGCCTGATATGATAATTAACTCATCCCCAAAACGTTCTTTTAAACGAAAAACTGCATCTTGAATCTTTCGTCTATTCTCATACCGGCGACTACCTATCATTGCAATCTTCATTCTTTAATACGATCTACTTTAGGACACATTCCGTTATCAGCGAATTGACAATACTTACAATTCTTACCATTCTTACCAGCGATAGCAGGATATAGCCGTTCTGTATTATACGTACCATCCTCATTAAAACAACTAGATACAAAACTATTAATAGAACGCACTAGCTTGTTACGAGTAGGCTTGCCAGATGCCGGAATGAAATCTACTACACGTTTTTGAGGAAACATTGCACCTTCAATCAATTTACGCTTGACAATCATATACTTGATATCAATCATATCAACAGGGATGCCTGTCTGATCAGCAAAATATGTTTTATACAATACTAATTGAGATATCTTAGCCTTATCTTTCTTTTGGTATTTATTCCATCCTCTAGTAGATGTTTTGATATCAATGATAGTTATACGTCCGGTCTTCTTATTACGTATTACAATATCAAGAAAACCTTTCATCATCACATGAGAGTTTTCATTACTCACTGGATGATAAATTAACATTTCAATGCCTAAGAGCTCTTCCGTCTTCTTAGAAAAATACTGTCCTCGTCTCTTTTTGAACCAATCTAAAATTGCTACGCCATCATCATAAAACTCTTCGAGCTCAAACTTGTTAGAGAAATGTTCGCGCATCTGTCCATATGCATTACGGTACTCTGTATACATATTATCACGCAATATCTTATTAATAGGAAGATTGTCTGCAGCTTTTGCAGACTCCTGATACATTACAGTAAGATAGTGTTGTAGCGTTTCATGAAAGGCTGTTCCGAATACTGTATGAATAGATGCTTCATACGGAGCAGCTTTCTTAATATACGTCAGTTCCCATTTCTTAGGACAAGTCTCATACATACTATACTGTGAGTATGAGATGCGTACATCATCTTTTTTCTGTTCTGGTAACGTAAATTCTAGAAATGCATTCATTCCGTCATTGGCTTATCGAGCTCGTCATGGTCTAATCGCATATAATTTATGAAGTAAACTAACAATATCCAAATCTTTTTTCTTCATTTCGACTTAAAGTATTTCTTAAGTTCTCGGACTTGTTCTATATCGATTTGTAATATTGCAGCAGCCCTACGTTCTAGGTCTTCTACTTTCTTCTGATGCTCTTCATATTTTCGCCGTTTCCGTTCCTTGTCGCGCTGATATATACGTTGTCTAGCCTCGCGTATCTCTTTAGGATCCATCGGCGCCCACTTAAGTTCGTCTTTATCTAGTCGTAATGGCTTCTTACTCATTCAATCGTTGTTTTAAAGGTCTTGCATTGCCGTCTTCATCCTCGAACCATATAGAATGTGCTAGCTCAATCTCTCTCATAGTAATTGAAGATGCTTTGAAATCTGCGATAGTTATATCATCAATATCGATATCAGACTTCCGTTCAATCAAATCATCACGCTTAAGTCTAATATAACGTTTAATGTACTCCATAATTATTGCTCATTAAATTGACTAAAAACTAAAGATAATGCATACAAACTCTGTATATTCACGCAGTCATAAACAGTATCATGAACGTCGATATATGCTCGACCATCTTCTTCAAGGACAATTGAAATTCCTTCCGTTATATCATATATCCAATAATATCCTGAGTCATCATCATCAGTGTCTATCGTATAAAACTCCTTGCGGGCGCCTATTGATATCATAGTATCCTCTGTAACTTTATATTCTGTTAGTAGCGGCATTTGATTGACTATACTACGTACAGCTGTACCGAATTCTTGATCATTTGGTATGTCTTTCGATAAAGATTGGATTCGGAGCAGGAACACGCTCATACCCATTATAGTTTCAATATCCGAATCGTTTAGTTTCATCATTATACTATTTTGTCAGTTTTAATAATTGCGTAACTTCTTTATCTGATTTACCGTACATTTCAACAATTGCTTTAACTTCTTCAGTCGGCATTAATTCCAAGTACTGTGTAACGGCTCTATAAGACTCTCCAAAGTGAACTGCTAACAATTCAATTAGTTCTTTATTATACTTAGTAGCCTTCTTACCTTTAATATACTTATTGAACGTCTTTGCCTTAGGTAACAGGTCATAATACAGTTGATATACATGTTTCTTTGATAGCGGCCCGATTGTATACTGCTGAAACATATCTACTATCTCAATATAATCTGGGTTCATTGATAACCATCGATTAATCAAGTATGGCGTAAATGACTTTCGATCTGCCTCACTGAGATCTTCCCATGGAGTTTTCTTCCAAGTTATCCCAGCGAGGTGATCAAATAATGTTTTAGGTTTAACTGTCGACATTACATCATTGGCATTTGCATTGCCTGGTCTTCATTATCTGACGGTATGTTAGTAATAACACAACTCGTCGTTAACATCGTCCCGGCTACAGAAGCTGCTTTCTGTAACGCAATCCTTGTCACTTTAACAGGATCAATAATACCAGCTTCAACCATATCAACTACATTTCCATTACGTATATCATATCCCATACATAATGAATCATAACTATCTAGTTCATTCAAAATTGAATCAACATCTTCAATTCCAGCATTCCTCATCATAATAGTGAAAGGAGTTCGAATTGCATTATGTACAATATCCGCGCCAGCTTTTTGATCATCATTATCAAAGTCGGCTGGAGTATCAGTGAAATAGTTTAGTAATGCAACTCCTCCGCCCGGTACAATCCCCTCTTCAACAGCTGCTTTAGTTGCGTTCAAGGCATCATCAACTCTATCCTTCTTCTCCTTCATTTCAAGTTCTGATTCAGCTCCTAAACGTATTACAGCGACTCCTCCTGTCAATTTAGCTAACCGTTCCTGCAGTTTCTCCTTCTCATATGCCGAATTACCTGATACTTCAATTTGTCCTTTAAGTTCATTGATTCTAGCTTCAATCGCAGATTTCTCCCCTCTGCCATTAACAATGGTAGTACTATCCTTAGTGATAACAACCTTCTCTGCAGTACCTAATTTAATTCGTCCCACATCTTCAAGTTTCAATCCTACCCTTTCGGATACAACGGTCCCTCCTATTAATATACCAATATCTTCTAAGAGATCATACCTTTTTGCACCAAAACCTGGAGCTTTTACTGTAGCAACGTTTACTGCCCCTCTAACCTTGTTCATAACCAGAGTAGATAAAGCTTCTCCGGCTACATCTTCTGCAATAATTAATATAGGCCTCGCAGTCTCAACTGACGTTTCTAGGAATGGAACAATTGATTTCATTGTGCCAATCTTTCCATCATACAATAAAATGAGAGGATTTTCTAACTCGGCAGTCATCTTATCTCTATTCGTTATAAAGTATGGAGATGAATAACCTTGCATGAATTTAAGCCCTTCTACTACCTCAAGTTCAGTCTCAGCCGTCTTTCCAGTTTCAACTGTAATCACTCCATCACGACCAACCTTTTCCATTGCCTCTGCAATTATTGCTCCGATCATACTATCATTGTTTGCTGAGATAGTTCCCACATCACGAATGCTATCATTATCCTCCACTGGCGTTGCTATGCTCTGCAAATACTGAACAATTTTCTCTACTTCCTTATTGATACCACGTGTTATCTCTACTGGGTTAGCGCCTTCATCAATCTTTTGATGTCCCTTTGAAAGTATTGAATGAGCTAAGATGGTTGACGTAGTCGTGCCATCTCCAGCCTCGTCATTTGTTTTGGTAGATGCCTCTTTAATCATCATCGCTCCCATATTCTCTACAGGATCTTCCAACTCAACTGCTTTCGCTACAGATACTCCATCTTTAGTAATACTAGGCCCCGTAAACTCATTTTCAATCACTACCGTTCTACCTTGTGGTCCTAGTGTTGATCCAACTGCCTCTGCTAGCTTGTTCACTCCAGCCATCAACTTTGTTTGCGCGTCTTTATTAAATGTCAAATCTTTTGCCATAACTTATTCCTTTTTTTTATTTCAGTACATCCAATAGTTTCACTATGGTCGCCATCGCATGAATTTCTTTATCTGCTACAAATGCATCTTGATATTGAGCCTCTGCCAATATTAATATTACATGGGCTAGATGACCCGTACCATAACTATCTATTTCATCATATAAATATTTGTATAGCGCCGTAAAGTCCTTTACTTTGCTATCTGCGATCAATTGTCTCGCATCTTTGAACGCTGTCTTCTTATCCTTATGCTTT
>Ga0129351_1000176_pt1 | contig 22177 bp, 34 predicted proteins | sample CPBDNA_8_FD_94423 | JGI IMG/M metagenome (GOLD analysis project Ga0129351, IMG submission 94423) | Freshwater to marine salinity gradient microbial communities from Chesapeake Bay, USA - CPBay_Sum_27_0.2_DNA | ecosystem: Environmental > Aquatic > Marine > Coastal | place: USA: Chesapeake Bay... | reverse complement strand
TAGATGGAGAGACATTAGCAACAGTTAGTACATGGCCTGATGAAATGAGAAGCAATCCAGATTTCAGACCATATGATAAATGGCATTATGTGAATCTTCCAGAAGATAAAAAATATCACGAAGTAGAACATACTCAAGATAATGCTGTTATTATTATAGAGAAAGCTATAGAAGTACTTACCTCAAATTCTTCAAGAGAGGATAAGGCATTTTACTTAAAGTATTTGGTACATTTAGTTGGTGATATCCACCAACCTTTACATACAGGTAGAGCTGCTGATTATGGTGGTTCAAAAATTAAACTTAAATTTAAAGGTCGTAAAGCGGAACAAACTAATACTAACTTACATGTATTATGGGACACTAATATGATTGATGACTTTAAGATGAGTTATACTGAATTATCAGACTACTTACAGTCTTATAAAGAAGTTGATTTTAATCAAGGTAATGCAGTATGTTGGGCTAACGAATCTCACACACTAGTAAATAAAATCTATTCAGAGGTAGAAGAAGGACAATATCTTTCTTATGATTACCTCTATAGTAATTTCTATATCGTTAAACAAAGGTTATTCCAAGCAGGAATAAGATTAGCTAATTTATTAAATTCAATTTATGTCTAAAGAACTACTTTACAAGGTTTTCGTGGTATTCATCGGTACAGGGTGCATGATGGTAGGACCATTTTTCGTTAATTTCCTTTTGGGTAAAATATTATCTGTAATAGGATTAGCACTTTTAACAGTACAAACTCAAAGGACTAAATCCTATAATTTATCACTGTTAAATGCAGTAGGTATTTGTGGTTACTTATATAGCATCTTTACACAATGAGCAGACTAGTTAACTTATTTGGAGGCCCCGGAATAGGTAAAAGTGGAATAGCAGCTGGATTAACATATGAGTTAAAAAGGAAGCATATAAGTTGTAATAATCCTTATGAATTTCCTAAGAAGCTAGCATGGGATAAAAATTATCCTGCTATACAAGATCAATTATATGTATTTGCTAACCAGCATAGAGGTATAGCTGAATGTTACCGCAAGGTAGACTACATTATCATTGACTCTCCCGTGTTGTTTTCTACTATCTATCATAGTTATTACACAAAAGGATACCCTGCAGAGAACTACGGGGAATCGTTTCATAAGATGGTAGTGGATTTACACAATACCTATGATAATCTTAACATATTGTTAAAAAGATCAAATACAGAAATTAACGAAGCTGAAAGATTTCAAGATCTTAAGCAATCTATAGAAATAGATGAATTATGTAAAGTTAAATTAGAAGAGCATAATTTACCCTATCACGAAATAGAAGTCGGAGATGATACAGTAAGTGAAATATTAAAATTGTTATAATGGTACAAAATAAGGTTTTTTTAAGTTGGAAATGGGTTGATGAGCAAATCAACAAAATAGGTGATAAGTTAGAAGGAACTAAATTAGAGTTTGTTGCTGGAATACCAAGAGGAGGATTGATCCCAGCAGTAATGATGTCACATGCATTTGGCATAAAATATATTAGCTATTCTTCTGCTAAAATGCTACCAGGTGATTTAAGGAAAAAGACCATAGTATTAGATGACATTTCAGATACTGGTGTTACTCTAGCAGAAGCAGATAAATTAGGATTTATTACAGCTACCCTCTGCCTTAGAGTAGGTACTAAAACACCGCCTATATATGTCGGTGATACTATTAGGGATGAAAGTTGGTTAGTTTTTCCTTGGGAGAAATTAGATAGTATTCCAATGCAAGATTATTTGGTAAATCAAAAATAAGTTCTTATATTATATTATAATAATAATGAGTCGTAGAACCTCAATAAAAACACATAAATGAGTAAAGAATTAGAAGTAGTAAAACAAGGTTATGCAAATGGAGTAGCTCCTGGCTTTCCATTAACAGATAAAGAAAAGTGGGATATGGTAGATGAAGCTGCCGAAGCCTACGGTAAATTTTTAACAGCTTTAGGTTGTGATTGGGAAAATGATCCTAACTCAAATGATACTCCTAGAAGAGTAGCTAAAGCATATGTATTCGATCTATGGAAAGGTCGATATGAAGCAATGTCGAATATTACGGCATTTCCTTCCGATGGTTATGATGGAATAGTTCAAGAGAGTAATATACCTGTTGAATCTATGTGTTCTCACCATCACCAGAGGATAGGAGGAAGAGTTAGTATTGCTTATGTACCTTCTAAAGACGGTAAAGTTATAGGTTTATCTAAACTTAATAGAATAGTAGATTTATTCGGTAGAAGAGGTGCTATTCAAGAACAATTAACTGTTGCAATTCATAATGCTATTAATAAGATCTGTGAAGGTAATATTGGAGTAGCTGTCATGATAGATGCTACACATAATTGTGTTAGTTGTAGAGGTGTTAAGCATCAAGGTGCTTCAATGCAAACTGCTAAACTATCAGGATGTTTCCTAGAAGAAGGAGATGCTAGAGCAGAATTTTATAAGAATATTGAACTATCAGGTAAATGTCGATCGTAGTAGACGATGAATCAATTAGACCATGGGGTTACTATGAAGTTTTACTAGATAGTCCTCATACAAAAGTAAAACAAATTACAGTTAACCCCGGTCATAGACTATCATATCAATCTCATAAACACAGAGAGGAATATTGGACTTGTGTAGGAGGAGAAATGACTGTTGTTCTTGACGGTAAAGAACTATACTTACCATATGGACATTCGTTACACATACCTTTAGGTTCCAAACATAGATTATGGAACAAAGGAGAAGAAGTTCTTAAGGTTATAGAGGTACAGGTTGGTTCTTATTTTGGTGAAGATGATATTATAAGATACGAAGACGATTATAAAAGAGAATGAGGATTTTTATTTACGCACAAGGAAGATCTGGTGGGAATACTATTCAAAAAGCATTAGCCGAAATGCTCAATCTTAGACCTTGTTGGGTCAAAGAGTTTGATAATGCTATAATTGACCCAGTTGCTTTTGAAGAAACTTTAAAAGAAGACAACATTATTATAAAACTTCACCTTTGGCAGTGTGTAGGTAATTTTGATAACCAGACAGACTTTTTAAAGTACGTCTATACTAAGTTTGATAAAGTACTTTACCACGGTAGAGGTAATTCGTTTGACACAGGTTTAAGTCTTCACAATGGAATGTTAATGAATAGAACTAAAGAACACTGGACCTCTACTAAGTACACCCCCATTATCAAACGGCCTGATTTAAACTATGTACGTAAGGCTAGTATGTTTTTAAGTCAGTTAATTCTACTTTCTAAAACGTTTGATAGTGATGTTACATTTTATGAAGAAATATTCTCAGGCAACAAGGAACTTACAATTAATACAATAAACCGTTGGGGAATTGATTCTAATTTACTATCTTATGATATACTATTAGAAAGGTTTAACCCTAAACATAAGTATACTAATAAAAAATAAGTTATGAAAGACAAACAGTTATCATTATTTCCAGGAATGGATACATTAACAGGACTTAGTACAGATGTACCCTTTGTTAATGAAGTAGAAACGTTTAACAAAACATTTGGTAAAATTAATAACTATGAACCGACAATACCATCTGAAAAAGAGTGGAGATTTGTTTATGACTTTATCCTCGAAGAACTCGAAGAATATAGAGAGGCTTGCGAACGAGGCGACATTGTGGAAATTCTGGACGCTTTGTGCGACATTACTTATGTTTCCCTTGGGAACGGTACTTTGTTACATGGCCTTAAGGATAAGATATGGCCAGCATATCAAGAAGTACAAGCATCTAATATGTCAAAAGCTTGTAAAACTGAAGAAGAGGCCATACAGAGTGTCAGCCAACGAAGTAAGGAACAAGGTGAGGCCTGTCATTTTGAGAAGATTGAGGAAGGACGGTACATTGTCTATCGTACCAGAGACAGAAAAGTCTTAAAAAGCCTTAGTTACTTTAGACCTGACTTAATAAAGTTCTTTAGTGATGACGAGATTACTAAAACTAGACCACCACAACATGTAGGAATATGATAGTAGTAGAAGACCACATAGAAGAAATAAACGGTAAGCAGTATGTACCGTACGATATAGTATTAAGACTTATTAGTGAACACTATCTCAACACAGTAGAGGACGTAAGCACACAGTTAAGTGAGGCTATGACTCAATATAGACAAGAACTTAAAAACTTAGGATTAGAGAATGATCAAGATAGCGCATGAAGCTCCAATAGACCTTTTTGAAGAAGTACAAAGAGTAACTGATTACGATTATGCTTTAGTTCATTTATTAGAACAGAATGGCCGTTATAGAGATACGTTTGAAAGAGCAGTAAAGAAAGGTAGAGAAGTTATTTTAGATAACTCTATATTTGAGTTAGAAGAAGCTTTTGATGCTGAAAGATTTGCTATATGGGTAGAAAGACTCAAACCAACTTGGTATATTATACCAGATGCATTAGAAAATGCTGAAAAAACTATGCAGCAAGCTGCTAACTGGTTTAAGAACTATTCACATGTACCAGGTAAAAATATAGGAGTTGTTCAAGGTAAGACTTACAAAGAAATAAAGGAATGTTATAGAGCTATGGATGAAATAGCTAATGTAGATATGATAGCTATATCATTCGATTATTCGTATTACAGAGAATCTGTTCCTCACCCTAACAAGTATGTTAGTTGGATGTTAGGTAGAGTTAAGTTGATTGGAGATTTACTTGACGACGGGACTATTAATAAGGATAAACCTCACCATCTATTAGGATGTGGGTTACCTCAAGAATTTACTTTTTATAAGCATGATGATTACAATTTTATTTATAGTTTGGATACTAGTAATCCAGTGGTCCATGGAATAAAAAATATACCCTATAAGGAAGATGGGTTATGGAGTAAAGAATCTCAAAAACTTCATGAATTAATTGATTATCCGTTGGATAATTTAGATATTAATCTTATATTAAATAATATTAAAAGGTTTCGAAAATTCACAAATGGGTAAAAGAGCTAAATACAAAGTAGGAGACAGATTAGAATTTCAATTCGCTGGTTCTCATCACAAAGGTAAGGTAATAGAAGTAGATAAGAGTGGTAAAGAGATAAAATACAATGCTAAAGATAGCAATGGGTTTTTCTATCCTTTTTCACAAGAAGATGTTATTAGAAAATTATGAGAATAGCTATAACAGGTGCACAATCTACTGGTAAGTCTACTTTATTAGGTTTTTTAAAGAAAGATATAGACTTAAGAGGATTTGAGTTTATTGAAGAACTTACTCGTCAGATAGCTGCTAAAGGTATTGATATTAATGAAGATGGAGGTAACTTTACTCAGATATTTACCGTTACTATTCATGCAGAAAATATTGTTAAAAAACATTTTATTTCAGATAGATGTGCTTTAGATGCTTTGGTTTATACTAAATGGTTATATGATAATAAAAAAGTAGATAAATGGATACTTGATTATGCTCTAGGAGTAGCAAAAGAAGTGTTACCTCGTTATGACTATATTTTTTACTTACCTGCAGAAATTCCTATTGAAGACGATGGAGTAAGAAGTGCTGATAAGCAATTTAGAGACGAAATACTTGAATTATTTGAATCTTATATTATAGAGTTAGATTTAAATGTGATTACTTTAAGTGGTTCTATAGTTGAAAGAGGTAGACAGTTTAAAAGACGATTAAGAGGTAAAATAGCTTTTAGTACTGAGATGTCAGAAGCAAATTCTATATATGATTTATCATCAATTGAAGGACCAACAGATAGGTATCTTACTGAAGCTTTTAAGTATTGGGTAAAAAATGAATACTATGATAATGAAGATTGTAAAATATTTATATCAGAAAAAGAAGGTAATAAAGGTTGGGCTTTTATCAGAGAAACAGGCACTGAATGTCACCTTAGTAGGTTTACAGTAGAGTTTAAAGGAGATGGTTTAGGTACTGATATGTTCAAAGAATTACAAAAACGTTATAAGAAAATTACTTTATGGTCAAATCCTGAAGCCAAGGATTTTTATACGAGGCATGGAGTAAAATTTAGTGGCATTAATAATAAAGTTGAAGGTAAGACGTATACTTACGGAACTTGGATAAAATAATTAATTATGTACGATTACAAAGCAAAAGTAGATAGAGTAGTTGATGGTGATACCATTGATGCTTTAGTTGACTTAGGTTTCGATACTTGGAAAAAAGTCACTATTAGATTTAACGGTATCGATGCTTGGGAAAGCAGAACTAGAGATGCAGAAGAGAAAGAAAAAGGAATAGCTGCAAAAACTAGATTGATTGAAATACTAAACGAATCTGGAAATGAATTTTTACTTCAATCTCATGGAGTAGGTAAATTTGGTAGATGTTTAGGAGAATTATTTGTAGATGGCAATACCGGAGACAAATATGGACAAAGTATTAACAAACTTTTAATTGAAGAAGGTCACGCAAGAGCATATGATGGAGGAAAACGTTAAAAATTACGAAGCGGTTAAGGAAATAGCTTCTAAGCATTTAGGTAAAGTAGGAGGAGATGGTTATAGTGACCAATATAATCCTGAATTATTGGTTAAAAAACCTCGAGTTTTAAATCGAGAAGGTTATGGACTTACTGGCACAGAATTTAAAGGTGTAGATGTATGGAATGCATATGAAGTTTCAGCAATCACATCTAAAGGTCAGCCAGTAGCTGGAATGCTTAAAATAGTTTGTCCTGCCAATTCAGAATTTCACGTTGAATCAAAATCAATTAAGTTATATTTGAATTCATTTAATATGACTAAAATAGGTGAAAACGCACCTGACTGTATATCTGGGATAGAAGCTCGAGTAAAAAGAGATCTAGATGAATTACTAGATACAGATACTACTGTGAGTTTCTATGCTTCAGATTTTGAAACAGAGCCGTTATCATTTTCTGAAGAATTTGAGGATTTAGGAGAGTTAGTTGATTTAGATCAAATTGATTTTACTGCATTTAAATCAGATGCTTCTCAATTAGAATCAGGAGACAATACTAAGTTAAAAGTAAGATCTAATTTATTAAGATCTAACTGTAGAGTTACTAATCAACCAGATTGGGGTGATGTATTCATTCATATAGAAGGAGAAGATGTTCCTACACCTGAATCAATAGCTAAGTATATTGTGAGTCACCGAACTGTAAGTCATTTTCATGAAGAGATTTGTGAAATGATATTTGCTCATTTAACTGAGAGATTCAAACCAGAGCTATTAATGGTATCTTGTTTGTATACTCGAAGAGGAGGAATAGATATTAACCCTATTAGAGCTACACATACAATGTTGGTACCTGAGTTCTTTACTAATCCTGAATATACTATTAGAAAAACTTTAAGACAGTGATGAAAGAGTATATAGAGGAAGTAACTGAGTACGTATACAATAACTATAAATCATATAAGGATAAGCCTCTTATAATAGAAGAATTTGGTTCTTTTTTCACCATAAGAACAAAGAAAGATGAATCACCGTTAATTTTAAGTAAAGGTATTTTAAATGACTGATATAGAAATAGAAGAAGAAAAAGTACTAATTGCAACCAGAAAAGCTCCTGGAGACAACTGGGTACTGGAAATAGATAAAACTACCGTTATAGAAGGTTTAGTTATGGCACTTACAATGTATATGCGTAAAACTAAATTCAAAGGCCATTATAGACTTGAACCTTTAGAAGGTAAACTTTATATCATACAAAGTCATGAAGTAGAAATACCAGAAGAAGAACCAATGGTATTCGACTTATACGGAGAGGGATTGTAGATAAAAAAAATAAAGGTTATGTGTAAAGTTACGTGGTGTGATACACCAATAGAAGATGGTGCTCATTTTGCAACTAAGTATTGCAAAGTACATCGTCAGTACAAAAGGTATGGTAAAAATGCTCCTAGAAGACCATGGTTATTCTACAAAACAGAAAGAGTTGTAGCAAACAATCTCAAGTGTGAAGGTTGTGGATATGATCCAACTGAATTCTACGACAGAGACTTAAAAGAACTCAGTGGGCTATTTGATGTAGATCATATAGATTCTAATATTAAACATACTGAGGAAGGAGAGCAACCTTCTAACTACCAACTTGTCTGCAAACATTGTCATATTCTTAAATCCTATGATGAAGGAGATTTCATCAGAAAAGACTTCAGAAAGTAGTTTATATGAAAAATTTTTCTTATATTTAATAAAATAAAAGGTTATATATGCAGTTAGAAAAAAAGTATTACACAGTACAAGATTCAGAAACATTAAAATTGCTTTATCAGCATATAAAAGACTCTGATACATTAGCAGTCGATACTGAAACCTCTGGACTTAATCCTCGTAAGGATAAGGTAGTGGGTTGGTCTGTATCTGGAGATGAAGGTATAGGTTTTTACCTACCTACTTTAGTTTTAAACTTTGATAAAGATATACTAGAGTTACAAAAAATTGATGATAAGTCTACTGAGACTATTTCTCGTAACTTATTTAAAATGATGGTAGATCAGAATAAGAAATTAGTATTTCATAATGCTTCTTTTGATGTTCAGTTTATTAAAAACTTCTACGGTGTAGATCTATCTCGTCAGATATGGGTTGATACTGGACTTCTTGTACATACAGTGTATGAAGAAGGTGCATTTGGTTTTGGTAATCCTTTTGGGCTTAAATCTATTGCTATTATGAACCAAGAGGCATTAGGGCTTGATGTTGAAAAAGCTGCTAATGAGGAACAAGTAGAACTAAAAGAAAGTATAAAGAAAAATGGAGGATCAGTTACTAAAGAAAGCTTTGAAATCTATAAAGCAGATCTTGATATTCTTAGCAAATATGCTGCTGCTGATACTGACCTTACCCTTCGTATTTGTAATCTATATTTGGGTAAGCTTAGAGATGAGGGCTTGGAAGACTTCTTCTTCAAAGATGAAGTAATGCCTATCTATCGTGAAGTTACTCTTCCGATGGAAATGATGGGAGTAGATCTTGATATGGACTTACTTAATAAAGTAAATCAAGAAATTACTGAAGACTTAAAAAAGAATAAGGAGGTTGTAATGAAGTCATTACTTGATACTCCTGAAGCTAAAGAATGGGTAGTTGCTAATGCAATGGATAAATTTCCAGTATCACATAAAGGTAACTGGGCAATGAGACTAGTAGAAAGGTATTCATTAGCTTTACCTAAATCTGAAAAAACTGGTAAGTATTCTCTTACTCAAAAAAATATTAAAGAATTAGAGACTGTAAACGAGAAAGAAGCTTCTGTCAAAGAATTCCTATTAACCGGAGACAAAACCCTTATTGACGAAATAGAAGCAGCTCGTATATCCATGTCCATGTGGAAAGAGTCTAATGATGGTGAATATCTAAATATTCAATCTAAAAAGCATTTGGGTGAAATAGTCTTCGGTTATATGGGAATTAAACCTTTAGTTGCAGGTGGTAGGACTAAATCTGGTAGAGCTCAATTCGATATGGATATGGTTGAGCATTTATCTAAAGAAGGTTACGAATGGGCTGAAAATCTTCGTATATATAATAAGTTATTGAAAGTAAAGTCTACTTATGTAGATAGGTTTTTAGATAGAAATGAAAATGGAAGGTACTACTTCTATTTCAAACAGAACGGTACTGTATCGGGTAGATATGGTAGTGATGCTCAACAGTTACCTAAACCTTTAGAAGAAGGTCAAGATGCTCCTATCTTAATGAAATATATTAATATAGTTAGAGCTTTTCTTATAGCAGGAAATGGTAGAAAAGTTATTGATGCGGATTACGAATCTCTAGAACCTCATTGTTTTGCTTCAGTATCAGGTGATAAAGGTTTACAAGAGATATTTGAAAAGAATTGGGACTTTTATTCTACTGTTGCTATTAAAACTGAAAAGTTAGAAGGAGTATCTGCTGATAAAGCAGCTGATAATTACCTGAAGAAAGTAGATCCAGTAAAACGTAATACTGCTAAAGCTTATTCATTAGGAATTGCATATGGTATGGAAGCTTATGCTTTAGGTATGACTCTTGGAGTTAATCAAAAAGAAGCTCAAGTATTAGTAAATGGTTATCTAGATGGATTCCCTCAATTGAAAGAATGGAGAGAAAGATCTAGAGAGCAAGTTAAGGCTAATGGTTATATTAAAAACTATGTTGGTAGAGTTCGTCATTTACCTAGAGTCAAGAAGACCTATGCTAAGTTTGGTGATAGAATGATGGATTGGAGATTTAGAAAAGAGTTAGAAGGGCAATACGGTAAAGATCAAGTAATGAAAGCTTATAGAGATTACCGTAACGGACTTAATAACTGTCTTAACTTTCAATTACAGTCATTAGCTGCAGCAGTTGTAAATAGAGCTGCATTGGCTATCAATCGTAAAGCAGAAGAAATGGGTATAGATGCTAAAGTTCAAGCACAAGTGCATGATCAACTAATTATTAATGTAAGAGAGGATCAAGCAGATGAGTTTGCTCCTATAGTACAACATCTTATGGAAGTGACAACTAAACTGCCAGGTGTAACCTTAAAAGCTCCTCCAGAGATAGCAGTTAACTGGAAGGAAGGACATTAAATGAAGCTAGATTTATTTAAAAAAGATAAAGCAGTACCCAAATTAGGAAAAGTTAAATCAGAACAAAGAGAAATTGCAACGTTAGAAGCATTATCTGGTTTAGCAAAAAGAAAAGTACAAAAGAACCTTACTCCTGTTGAAATAGTACCTAGTACAAAGAAGACTAGAGTAGCTTTTGTAATGCTTCCGGAATGGAATCCTAGTTTTCCTCCTTTCAACATGGCAAGATTATCTGCTGTATCTCAAAAGGCAGGGTATCAAACTAAACTGTTTGATCTTAATATAGAAATTTTCATTGATAGAAATTGGGAAGCAGAAATAGGGTATGACCCTTGGAATGGAGCTAGAGATTGGCATTGGTCACCAGAAAACTATTATAACGATCTACACGATCATCTCAAACCTACAATAGATAAGCAACTTCAAAAAATATTAGAGTACAAACCTGATGTAGTATGTTTTACTCTTTACTACTGTAATGGTATGCCATCTTTTTATCTTGCTGAACAGATAAAGAAACATTTACCGAATGTAACTTTTGCAGCAGGAGGACCATGGATGCAAACAGATTATCATAGAGTACGAAATTTAGTGTACAAACCTACCGGTAAAAAACTATTTGACTACATTTGTATAGGAGAAGGAGAAATTATCATTCTTAAAATATTAGCTGAAGTAGAATTAGGGTTAAATAAAAATTACAAAGACGTTCAAGTATATACTCAGCCTGAAGAGCAAAGAATTGATTTAAATAATTTACCCAAACCAGACTATAAGGATGTGGATGTTAACAAATATCTATTTCCTAATGGTGCATTATCAGAACTTAGTAGAGGATGTGTTGCTAAGTGTACATTTTGTGAAGAAACTCATTTCTGGAAATATAGACAAAGATCAGCTAATGATGCTATAGATGAAATTGAACATTTGTACTATAGTAAAGGAACAGATGTTTTTTGGTTTCTAGATAGTTTGGTTAATGGTAACCTTAAAGAGTTAAAAGATTTTGCATTAGAGGTTGTAAAAAGAGAATTAGATATTCATTGGACTGGTTACTCAAGATGTAACGGTAAAATGGATTTAGAGTACTATAAAATTTTAGCTGCATCAGGATGTACGTTTTTAAACTATGGATGTGAATCTGGTAGTAATAAAGTTCTTAAGGATATAGATAAGAGAGTTACTAAAGAGGAAATGGAACAAAATTTCATCGATAGTAAAAAGGTAGGAGTAGGTGTAATGACAAACTGGATAGTTGGTTTTCCAACTGAAGATTATCAAGATTATGCCGACACATTAACTTTTCTTTGGCGTAACAGGGATAACGCTATTATAGTTATTGCAACAGCTTCAGGATTTGGTTTAGGAGATAGGACGATTGTAGGTCAAAATCCTGCTAAATTTAATGTAGCTAATTTTAAGTACTGCAACAATTGGATTACAAAAGACTTTTCTAAAGGTAAACCACATACTTTGTCTAGAGTAAAAGAGTTTGTTATTTTTTTACAACATGTACCATTTGAAGATCCCTATGTGGCAAAACCACATAGACCGGACTTACCAATAAACCACTACACATTGGTATGGGATGATCCTAATGAAGTAAATGAAATAGAGTACGAAAATTTCGACTATAATATTATTAGTACCGGTATCAGTAAATGGGCTGACGGTTTAGTAAATGAAATGTTTGTACTTTTCAGAATGTTTTGGAGAACAAGAGGAGGGTTTAAAATAGAGTTGAAGTACGATATTGATTTAGATTTAGCTGAATTTGGTAGTCAAATAGCAGGTGAGTATAATGCAAAACAAATATTCACAATTGATAAACAGGGTAACTGGGAAGCAGAAATAGATTGTGAGTTTATACAACCACCTATGCCTGAAGAACATAAAGCAATGGAACAACCTTTCTTTCCTTTTGGATATTTCGATAATACAAGACATAACGAAGCTGCTGCCGTAAGAGCTCGTAAACTATCAAAACCAAAACACGGTATAGGGAATCTACCAGATAAAGAAATTGCTGACGGAGTAAAATATACGAGGTACTTAAATTATAATATGGACTTAAGTTTTAAATACAACACTAAATTATCAGGTAAATGGTAGGTTCGTTTAGTTTTTTTTACTATATTTATTATATAATAGATCGACTCGAGAGCGATTTAAATTATTTTTTTAACCCGAGTAGCTTAGGCACTCACAAATTTTAATGATATGAGTACATTATTTTTAGAACGAAATCCGTTCGACATTTTAGTAAGGAATTTTTTCCAAGAAGCAGGAGCATATAAGCCTCTTGCAGAATCCAAATTACCCCACCCTTTAGATATTTACGAAAGAGACAATGGTTTAGGCATTGATATTGCTTGTACTGGAATCTCTAAAGAAGATATCGAAATTCTTATTGAGGGTAATATCATCAGAGTAAATTACGAAAGACCAAAAGCTGAATTAGACGATGTGTATATCCATAAGGGTATTGCAAAACGTTCATTCAATTTAGGTTGGAAGATTGATAGTAAGTTTAATTTAAGTAAAGCAACAGCTGAATTTAAAAACGGACTATTGCAAATTGTTATACCTTATGCTAAAGGTTTAGAGCCAAAAACTTTAACAATTAGCTAAACTTTTCTGCTCTCGAGTTGTCTATTAAAATTAAAGTTCTTAAATTAAAGTTATATGAAACAATTACAACCAACAAACGACCGAATTTTATTAAAGCCCATCGATGAAGGTGAACAGATGTACGGTAACATCGTAGTTCCTGATATGGGGAAAGAGAAACCTGAACTTGGAGAGGTTCTAGCTGTAGGCCCTGGAAGGCAATCAGAGTTAGACCCATCAAAACTTATTACTATTAGATCCTGTAAGGTAGGAGATATAGTTATGGTACCTAAAATTGGTACCTTAAGAGTAGATTTTGAAGGACAAGAGTACTACCTGGCACAAGATAGAGAGGTTTTAGCAGTAATAAAAGATAAAAACTAATGAGTAAACAGATTACATTTTCAAAAGAGGCTAGAAATAAGCTAGCAGACGGAGTAGACAAACTAGCTAATGCAGTAACAGCTACTCTAGGTCCATCAGGACGTAACGTTATCATTCAACAAGATATGGGTAACCCTATATCAACTAAGGATGGTGTAACAGTAGCAAAGTCTATTGAACTAGAAGACGTACAAGAGAACATAGGTGCTCAACTTATAAAGCAAGCTTCTATTAAGACTGCTGATGAGGCAGGGGATGGAACAACAACCTCAACTCTTCTAGCTCAGTCTATACTTAGTGCTGGTTTAGATAGATTAAAAGCAGGATCAAATGCCGTTGAAATTAAAAAAGGTATTGATGAAGCAGTAGAACATGTTGTTAGTTATCTAGCAATAGAAAAGAAAGAAATTACGGATGAAGAGCAGCTCAAGCAAATTGCTACTATTTCAGCTAATAACGATACCGAGATAGGTGAGTTAATTTCCACTGCCATGGACAAAGTAGGTCAAGATGGTGTTGTTACCATTGAAGAGTCTAAAACGGGAGAAACATATTTAGAAACAGTTGAAGGAATGCAATTCAACAGAGGTTATAAGTCTCCATACTTCGTTACAGACAACAACACTATGACAGCTGTTCTTCAAAATCCGTATATATTAATTACCGACAAAAGGTTAACGACAGTTAAGGAGTTGCTTTCAATTTTAGAAGCAGTATCACAACAAAATAAATCGTTATTGATTATTGCTGATGATATAGATGGTGAAGCTTTATCGACTATGGTAGTAAATAAGATGAGAGGTATATTATCTTGTGCTGTAGTAAAAGCTCCTGAATTTGGTGATAGAAAGAAAGCAATGTTAGAAGATATTGCAACACTTACTGGAGGATCAGTAGTATCATCAGATAAAGGAATGAGGTTGGATAAATTCAATATGGATTGGTTAGGTTCTGCTACTAAGGTTACTGTAGGTAAGGATACTACAACCATTATTGATGCTAATGGAACAGAAGACTCTATTAAGGAGAGAGTTGATGAGATCAAGGCACAGATAGATGATACAGTATCACCTTATGATAAAGAGAAACTGCAGGAGAGGTTAGCTAAATTCATGGGAGGTATATCTATCGTTCATGTAGGAGGTAATACTGAACTTGAAATGAAGGAAAAGAAAGATAGAGTTGAAGATGCATTACATGCTACTAAGGCTGCTATTGAAGAAGGATTCCTACCTGGAGGTGGTGTAGCATTATTATACGGCGCAGGATGGTTAGCAGATTCTTTACAATCACCAAACCAACCAGAAATATCTGGTGATAAGTTAACTGGTTATGATATTGTTATCAGTGCATGTGAGAGTCCATTTTATAAGATACTTGATAATGCAGGATATACTTATGATCAGATAGGTGATATAGAGTTAAGATTAAAAGAAGAAGATGACTTTTGGTTTGGCTATAATCCTAAAGAAGAAGATTACTTCAATCTATTTAAAGAAGGAATTATAGACCCTACAAAGGTTACAAGACTAGCACTAGAGAATGCTGCATCAATAGCAGGTACTATGTTGATAACAGAAGCAGTAGTGTCTAAAGTACCAACAGAAGATAAAGAAACATCAATGCCTGGAATCGATCCTGGTATGTTGATGGGCTAATTTAATAAATAAATAAAAATGAAAAATGAATTATTTGAGCAAATAGCTCAACAGTTTGCAATCTTAGAAGAAAATAACAGTGGATCAACTAAAGCATCTCAAGCTAAAGCTCGTAAAGCAGCAGGTGAGATTAAAAAGTTAATTACTCCTTATAAGAAAGCTAATATGGATGCGGTAAAAGCATAGGGGGCGTTTTTCTCTCTTTGTCACGCGCAGATTTAATAATATGAGTCAATGTACGAAAAAAACCTATCTTTTGTTTTAGCAAACACGGACAATGGTTATGTATTAACAACGTATAAGATCGGTACCATTATGATACAAAGTAATGCTACCGATTTTTTACAGTTTATGTTGTATAACCATGATAAAGATACATTTGATATATCCGATGAAACCGTTAACCGTCCGGTAAAGGGTAAGGCTAAACATGTGAGAAATATACTTAAAAATGAGCATATAACGTGTTTGGTACGAGACCCATCACAAAGAACATACACCGGTATTGTACAAGAGTTGATAGGTTATGAGTCAATTTCATATCCAGGATTGCAAAGTTTAACAGGTAGTAATCCAATAATTGATTTTTTTATCGATAATTATTTCTTTCCTTTTAAACAAGAAAGACGTAGAACGGCTTGGAACCTAAAGGAAACTTTTAACAATATACCCGAGTCGTATGTTACAGCACAGTATGGTGTAAGAGATTTGATATCTAGATGGTTTGATCAAGAGGTGTTTAGAAATGAATTGAGCAAGTTTTTAAAACAAGCCATACCCATATTTTGGAACCAATTGAGTATTACTGCACACGTACAACCGTGGCATTACCCTCTTTATAGTTTTTTACAAGGTGACCATATAAATGATTATTCAATTAAACACCTACATGAATTAACATTCAAATATGACAATGATGGGTACAGACATTCTAATAAAGCATTCCTACCTGCGATATATGATGCGTTTGATTATTTGATGAATAAAAATAAATGGAGTGAATTTCAAGATAAGTATAATGAGTTTATAGGTAAAGAGTGGAATTATTACGACTTACTGTTGGGTAATAAAGTACAAGATGAAAAACAAGAGGAAGATACCGAAAATGGATAATAAGGTGCTCAAACAAATTTGGGACGCATCAAGACACTCTGTACAACAAAGTAAAAAGAAATATTCGCGAAATAAAAAACATAAAGATGGACCTGAAGACATACATTGAAACAGTTGAAGACTTTCCTGCAGAAGGGATAAAGTATAGAGATATCCAACCTTTACTTGAAGACCATGGTGCATTTTCTGCGGCCGTAAGCGGTTTATATAGCACCACCTTAATCAAACCAGACTACTATGTTGGTATTGAATCAAGAGGTTTTATATTTGCTTCTGCTGTTGCTAATTTATTTGGTAAAGGATTTAAAATGATTCGTAAAGCAGGTAAGCTACCAGGTGATTTTAATCCAACAGTTGAATATAAGTTAGAGTATGGTACCGATACCATTGAAATGAAACGAGGTACAGGTACTGTAGTTATAATTGATGATGTTTTTGCTACAGGAGGTACAATGCAGGCAGCAAAACTACTTTGTATCAAAGCTGGTTATGAGGTAATTGGTACTGCTGCAGTAGTTGATATAGGAATAAACAAATATCACGATACTGAATGTCTAATATCTTATTAATATCAGCCACTAAGCTAGAGCATCATGATACCGATATAAATGGTATACCTATTCATATAATTGGAATTGGTAAAGTAGAATCAGCAATGAATACGTTGAAATTAATTCAAAAGTTTCAACCTGATCATGTAGTCAATTTCGGTTCTTGTGGTAATCTGAAAGACTATAATGTAGGAGAGATATTACCAATCGGTACAGTATATGATGACTTCTTTGGATGTGTAGTTCCGGAACATGACCCTATTGTTATATCAGAGTCACCTTTTAAACTCTTTACTACAGATACATTTTATGACTCTTCAGCAGTGTATTCAAACTCCTATACTGAAAATGTTCGTAAATGTGATGTAGTAGATATGGAAGGATATTCTATAGCAAAAGTTTGTGAGTCTGAGAATATTTCCTTATCTTTATATAAATGGGTTAGTGACGACGGAAGTAAAACTTCATGGGAGTCAAACGCCGCAATAGGTTATAATAATTTTAAAAAGGTTTTCAATGAGCGATTCAGTAAAGAAGTGGCATGAAATGCAAGAGGATAAACATCTAAGAGAAAAAGCAGAGGTAAAGAAAAAAGCATATAGGTTACTAACCGAATATGACGTAGAAACTATTCGAACTGCTTTAAAAATTATTGACGATGAACCTTCCGTATAAACCTACTCTTGAAAAGAAGTTCCTAGAGAAGTATTTAGGTGCTAACTACTATAAGAAGAAGTACGATCGATTTATGTGGTGGAGGTCTTATACTCCTCGTAAACCTGCTTTGAGTCGAAATCATCCATTACGTGATAGAATACTCAACGGTGATTACGATATAGGTCCATACACATTCGAAATACAACTAGCTCAACATAAAATGAATGAGAAATGGATTGAGTGTAGAGGGTATGAAGATACCTATAGAGAAGCTACTCAAATTGACAAAGCTAGAATTAAACGTCTTAAAGAAGATAGAGATAAAGACGAGGCTAATAAATTATTAGAACTGAAAAAAGCATTTATATTTGACCTAAGAATGACTAAAGAGCAGTACGATAAAGAAGTAACAAACTTTAGAGGTAAAGACCTTATTACATTTTACTATCGTATGGAAGATAAGTACGGTAAATATAACAGACGACTTAAACCTGTACCAAAGTTTTCATGATTGGAACAACACAGGGTAAAAGCATAGCTTTGATTTATGAAGCTATTTATTAATTGTTAACACTTAAATTTAAATTATGGTAATTGGAATTATTTTATTAGTTATTGCTATCGCTGCAGTAGCCTTTTTATACAAAAGAGGCGACCAAGATGGTGATGGCGATGTCGATGCACAAGACATTAAAATCTCAGCGAAAGAAGTAGCTGAAGACGTGAAAAAGAAGGTTGGTAAGAAACCTCGCAGAAAACCTGCTAGGAAGTCTACTCCTAAAGCTGCTCCAAAAGCAACTGGTGGAACTAAGACTTCAGGAGGAGGTTCTAGTCATTACTCTGGTACAAGAGGTTAATGATGAATCAACAACAGCCACAGGTAGATCTTAAACAGACTACAGCTGTGAGATGTAAGTGTGATCATGAGTATTTCTCTCAATCATTTATGATGAGAAGAGTTTCATCCATACTTACTGGAAATGGTAAACCAGGTTTTGTACCAATACCGGTTTTTACTTGTAATAGTTGTGGTACGGTTATACCGGAAATGTTACCTCCGGAGCTTAAAATGGTAGAAGATTAGGAAGGGAGGCTTTTGCCTCCTTTTTTTTCCTCAAACATTAAAATGATAAAAGACTTAGACATATATACGTGGGATCCTAAACTAGAAAAAGATATATTTTTTCATAGACAGAGATTTAAAAACCATAAAGTACACCATATGTACATGGATACTGAATTGAACTATGCAAATATAAGACCCGTATTTCCTAAGCATCTACAAGAGTTATACGATTCCCCTATAGAGTATAAGTGGAACAATGAAACGTTCAGAGACTACAGAGAATTTAGTGAGATCAACGATGGCCATATTGCTATAGGAGATTCTTTTACAGAAGGTGAAGGATTACCTTATAATTTGTTGTGGCATAGTAAGTTACAAGATTATTTAGGTGAACCTATCAATAATTTAGGTATGTGTGCCACTGGATTTGACGAATGGTTTTTAGTATTACTCAGATTTATGGATAGGTTTAAAGGAGATAAAATATTTCTACTCTCTCATATGTTTAGCAGATTTGCATTTCCAGTAAAAGGTTATTATATGAATCCACTACATACTGAACTTGTTAAAGAAGTTTGGGAAAATTACATAGTTAGTGAAGAACATACTTCTTACCAGTACCAAATTAAATTATTAGCTTTGTATGAACTTACTAGATCTCGTGGTAAGAAATTAATTGTACTCAATATACACGATATAGTTGGTGAAGAAACTATGAAATATAATGACTGGTTCTATAGTCAAGAAGAGTATAAAGGTAAGTGGGAATTGGCAAGGGACGGCAAACATTTAGGACCTAATTTTCATGATGAAGTCTATAGAAGATTCACTACATTATTAGAGTAACAAAGTTTTTTACCTATTTATAATATGCAATTGTAAAAGTCTGGACAGTTTTCTTATGTCTAATTAAACTTTAATCACATGAACATTTTAGAGAAAGTAAGCCTTTGGGCTAACAAACTGACTGAAGTCGGAGTAAGCGTTATTGCATTAGGAATAGTACTAGAAGTACTTTTTAAAGGAGCGGTAATTCCTTTCTGGCCTGAAGTATCAGTAGTAGATAACATTATGGGTATCATTGGAAACCTAAGTAATGAAGGTCTACTTGGCCTAGTGGGTGCTTTTGTTCTTTATCACATTTTAAAGAAGAAAGCTGTTTAATATTAAATTAAGATTAAAGAGGGGCTTCGGCCCCTTTTTTTGTGTCTCATATCTATTTATTATCGAATAAGTTTCATAAAAACTGTTATACAATCGTCTTGTAAATGTTAGCATAACGGTTGCGTTTAAATCGCAGTATATGAAACTTTTATTATTTTTATTAAGTTTCCTTTTTAGCTTTAGCATATTTGCTCAAGAAGTTAATATAGGGGCAGTTGAGAATAAGATCATTTTAGGTGATCTAGCCGGTAACCGAGACTTAACATTCGGTGTGCAGAACGTACTTGAAGAAGTAGTTCAAGATGCTGGTTACGATCTTAATCCTAATAGTTCATTAGAAATTACTGTAGACATTTTATTCTTTGATGTAAAGAAGAACAATGTACAACTAGCTGTATATAGTAAGAACACTGACATATATACAATTATAGCTAGAGCAACCTTACACAAGAACGGAAAAAAGAAAAAGCAAGTTACTGCAAAAGGACAAGCTAAATCTATTTCCTCAGCTACTTTGGTTGTTGATAAAGGTGGTAAATTTTCACAAACAAATGTTTCGACAGCAATAAAAAAATTATGTGAGCAATTAATCACAAAACTAAAACTATGAATAAAATAAGACAATTTTTTAAAAAGATAGAAGATTTTCTTTACGACTTATATCAATTTGATAAACATATGAAAAAAATACTACTTCTATTACTCTTTATACCTGGATTGGCATTAGGTCAGCTTACCTCCTCAACGGACGGTATTGATATTGACTTAGTGTATGCTGGTACTACAGCAGATGCTAATAAGCCTCTAGCTAACGTTCAGGTCAATGATACTATTATAATAAAACTTAATCTAAGTAACTTAAGTTCAAATACAATCACTTACGTACACGTAGATGTACAGTACAATACTAATGCTTGGGCTAGAGTAGGATATGAGTTCGATGTTCCAACTGGAGCTCAGACATCTAATGGAAACTGGAGCGGTAATGGAATGAAATGGACAGTCAATCCTAACTACGATGCTAACGATTTATGGGCTCAATGGTCAACTCAAGGAGGTTCGTATAATGAAGTAGCAGGATGGGAAGTTGATCACGTAGAAGCAGTATCAACATCTGGTATATCAGGTAACTACGCTACATTAAAGTTTCTAGCTAAAGATGCTGGAGATAATCATAGCTATACAGATAATATAGTCTTTACTATGGCTAGAGTAACTGATAATACAGGAACATCAGAATATACATTCCCAGTAGGTAAGGTAAGAGGATACGATAATATGTCTATCTCTCATGAGCCTCTAGAAGATTTAGATTCTAACATATATGTAAAAGCAGACTTTAATACTAACTTCGATGTTACTAAAGTAGGAGTAGTAGTTCAAAAGAACGGCTCACCTGTAAGTAATAATCTATATTTCGATTCTGGAGGACAGATTAATATTACAGAATACATTCTAACAAGTACAGATAACTATACTTTAGACTTTGTAACATCTTTATCAGCTACTGAATGGGAGTCATTAATGGATAACATTATTACTTTATCAGACGTTACACTTACTTTAAATGAGTTAGGTCAATATGGACATGGTAATGCTGGAAATGTATTTACTACCGGTATTCAATATAGCGCAGTAGATTCAGATAATAATAGAGATTTAACTCCTCAAGATGCTTATAACTTATTAGGACACGTAATGGGAGCAGTAGATATTATTCCTGATGATGGAACTGGTATATTTAATAATTCATTTAAACCAATAAAGAAAGCTGATTACAATAGTTGGTCAATTTATAAATTTAAAAACGATGTAACAGAGCCAAATCACTCTGTAGTACATCCTATAACAGTAGACTTTTCTAACTCAAGTTACACAGAATGGTTTAAGTTTGGGTTTATAGGAGATGCTAATGGTTCACATTCATCAGCAGTAGACGGAACAGATGCTAGTTCTTTAACAGCTAAAGTGTTTAATGCTTCAGCAGTATCTTATGGACAAGCAATACAAGCTGATGGTATCATAAATGGAGAATGGTCTACAGCTATCGAAGACGGTAAAGTAGTAGCTACATTAAGACTTAACTCTACTGAAGTATCTGCTTTACAGCTTAAAATAGATTACGACAACACAGTACTAACCTTTGATGAAGCAGTGTTTAATACGGGTAATACTGTAACTAACTTTGCCTCTGAAACTAACGGAAGGGTAAACCTAGGTAGTATAGAACAAAATGGAGGTGAGATAGAGACAGGAGAAGTATTCAAAGTATACTTTACCGGTAACGTAACATCACCAGTTGGACTTGTATCAATATTTAATACTGATGCTGCCAACACAGACGGATATAGACTAATTTTAAACCTACAATAATGAGCTATAATTTTCAAAAATGGTATTACTTTTGGCTATTTG
>Ga0129351_1000175_pt1 | contig 22215 bp, 24 predicted proteins | sample CPBDNA_8_FD_94423 | JGI IMG/M metagenome (GOLD analysis project Ga0129351, IMG submission 94423) | Freshwater to marine salinity gradient microbial communities from Chesapeake Bay, USA - CPBay_Sum_27_0.2_DNA | ecosystem: Environmental > Aquatic > Marine > Coastal | place: USA: Chesapeake Bay... | reverse complement strand
TTGGTCGGGAGTTCGAATCTCTCCTGGGACGCCAAACGTTATGTACATTTGTATTTGTAACGCCATTACGGAAACCATGATCAAGGAAGATTCTTCCCTGATGCAAAAGTGTGGCACCAGATGCGGCAGGTGTATTGAGTGGATTGAAAAAGGTTGCTACCCAGGAACTGATAAGCAGTTCAATTTGAAAAAGGAAAGGGGTTTGACGAATGGTCGTTCAGAAAGATGCCAACCAAGAAACGGTAAGTATTTCTTACAACGAGAAGAACGGTAAGTATGTGCTTCATAAAGGTGGAGTAAACTTTGCTTTAACAGATCAACAGGTCTTTGATGTGTACACCCTGTTGGACAAAGCGGCAAATGAGATTGTTGCCAGAACGTTGAGAAAGAATAGAGAAAAGGAACTAGGATGAAAAGAAAATCACAGAATATAAATAACCGCAGGCAGGTTGCATTAGATAACCTGCGTAAAGCAAAGTTCTTTGAGAAGGGTAACAGAACACAAGAGTCTTGGCAGAAACGAGTTGATGCTGAGGTTGAGGTTCTTGAAAAAAGAATTCGTTGAAGCAAACTAAAAGTGATCTTGGACGGGAGTGCGATTCTCCCCATCTCCACCAAGAGCATATTCTGAGTGTTGTAAGGTACGTTTAGAATCAGATTCACATAAAGCACTTAATGCGCCGTAGTGGGAAGCAAAGAATATGCTCTTGATGGGGATGAACAGGTTCGACAGGGTTGTAAGTAAGTAAGTGGAGAGCCGGTGTAGGAGCTACCGTAAACGCAACAAAATAAAATAAACGCAAATGATGACGTTTACTATCAGGATCTTCGCTTAGCTGCGTAAACTGATTGGGGCTAGTCACCTTATTACCCAACGACTAGGAAAAGAGGGCCTCGCGCCCTCTTTTTTTATATAAATATCTCTTAGAAGATACTTATCAAAACAGTATAAAATTGCCACGAAGCCGGAGAACACTATGAAGAGAATATTCATGGTTGCGCTCTTTATTATGTTCGGTTCGGTGACATTAGCGCAAACTACTGTAGATGGTATTACATATGACTCGTCCAGCTATGTTGGAACGGGCAGTGATACTACATCTACAAGCACTGTAACATCTAACAACACCAATACTAACAATACTATAATTGATAGTACGAATACTAATGTCAACACGACTACGTTAGATTCTACCGCTACAAATACTAATATTAATACCAATACTAATACTAGTACAAGCACGAACACAAATAATAATTTTAACACTAATACTAGTACCGTAGATTCTACATCAACGAACACTAATATTAATACTAATACAAATACCAATAATACAAATTATACTGGTACAAGTACTAGCACTAATGTTAATACAAATAATAATATTATGAGTGGTGGTACTAACAACACTAATACAAATATTAATACAAGCACAAGCACTGTAGATCAAACTGTAAATAGTACAAGTAACGTTACTTCTAATAACACAAATACGAATAACAATACTAACAATACTACCATTAATCAAACAACCGATTCAAATATTAATCAGACAGTAAATCAGAATACAAATTCTAATATTAATCAAACTGTAAATAGTACAAGTAACGTTACATCTAACAATACAAATACAAATACGAACAACAACACTAATAATACTACTATTGATAGTACAGCGAACAATACTAACAATAACAATAATATGAATACTAACAATAGTATTATTACACAGAAGATTGAATCACCTCCACCGTCAGCGATTGCTCCAACAATTATGCCTGGTGGTAATGATACATGTACGGTTACATTCTCCGCAGCTGTTCAGACTCAGATTTTAGGTATGTCAGGTGGTGGTCATATTAGAGACCTTAATTGTGAGCGTTTAAAGAATGCAAAGACTCTTTATAACATGGGTATGAAAGTTGCTGCTGTTTCTTTAATGTGTCAAGAAGCAACGGTCTATAAAGCTATGGAGATGGCCGGTACTCCTTGTCCGTTTATGGGTACAATTGGCGCTGAAGCTACGCAACAGTGGGATGAAAACCCTGATCTGAAGCCAGAGAACATCGAACAGGAGACAAGAAGAAATGATAAAGTTGAAGGCGCTGTCGCTGGCGGTCTTATCACTCTTATTCTGCTCGCTCTCTAATCCAGTCTTCGCAGTTGGCGATTATAATAATTGGGTATGGAACAACGATATCGATTATTATAAAACAACACTAGATGAGAGTGGTCTCTACAGCGATTCTACGTTAACCGATTGGCATTGGATGCTAGCCGGCGATGCTAACAATGGCGACACTACAGACGATGGTTTCTGCTTTATGTATGATGGTGGCAGCTACGGTGGTACACCATTTGCTGTCTATAATGCTATTCAGCCTAGCCAATGTGCTTTTTATAATAATACAAACTATCAGAACATAGAATGGTATAGCTTCTCCGATCTTAATTTAATCGCAGAGCCTGATCCTGCACCCATCGGCATTTATCAAGACCAGCAGTCGTTTGTTGGTGTCGTTGATGATGAAACTAACATTTTTGGAACTGGTTCAACCTATTGGTCTGGTTGCTTTGCTACCGGTACAGGCTCAACATGGGCTGATAATCAAGGTGCAGGTGGGGGTGAGTGTCCTATTATTAATAATGATTCCAATCAGATTAACTGGGGGTATATGCAACAAACCCTTACACAGGTATCTGCAATTGATACAGCTTTAAAAAACGCTGGTCTTGAGACAACCGGATACACATATTCATGGTTGGTAAAAAACGCTGATGCAAATTTTGAATCAACAAACGGTGTGAATGCTCAAGACACGTTAAAAGTAACAATATCAATTAAAGATAATGGTGGTAAAACTGTCTATGAAAAAGAATATGATTATTCATATTGGATTGATACTCGGGTAAATATGTCTGGAGAAGAAAACTTCGATGCACCGTTTGATTTAAAAACACTTGATAGTGTTATGCTACAAGTTACAGGTCAAGATATTGGTAATTGGGATGGGTGGTATGGTCCTGAATTTAATAACCCTAATGTAAAATTAAAATATAGACCTATTATTGTTGATAACACAGAGCAAATGTTGTTTGATCAAATGTGTCAAAATAACCCATTGTACGATATGAACTGCCCTGGTTATCAAACAGCGATGTTAGATCAAATGAATGCAGCTACAACAGTAGCAGATGTTGCTAATATTGGAACGACAGATGTAGTAGCTAATGATGGTAGTATTAACGTTGAGATAGTAGCGCAGGAAACAATAGTACAGGAACCTATACAGGAGATAATAAATGAACAAGTTGCAGAATCTACACCGGAAGTAGTTGAAGAAACTGGCACAGGGGAAGTTGAACAAAGCAGCGAAGTTGCGATGGAAGCTGATCCAACTTCATCTTCAGAAGAAAAAAAATCTGGTGGTGGATTAAATGCTAATCAATTAATGGCTCTAGATATTGCAGCTGGTACAACAGCTGCAGCCGAGTCAACAGCAGCAACACAAGCTACAGGAAGTTCTAGTATTGGATTATCGGAATCTGGCGGTGTATCATCTGATTTAACATCAGACGGTATTTCAAATGCTAATGGTACATTAACTGATGTTGTCTCTAATGCTATCAGCGGTGGTGTGGATGATATGTCTAGTCAATCATCTGACAGTCAATCTAGTGTAGATAGTAGTATGCAGATAGGTATGTCAAGCGATGGTATTACTGGGGCTGATATTAGTGGTGTTGGTACTAGTATAGATGTATCGATATCAGGAGATACAGGTACAGAGACTGCAGAGAATCAGCTTAGCGCTGCTGATATAATGAACGATAATGTAGATATAACTGGTATAAACAACAGCGGAGACGATGGGATAAATGGGGCTGATACTATCGAAGATGTGTTTAATAATAATATCAATGATACGTTTAACACATCGCAGAACGGTAGTATAGAAGGTGGTGTTGAAACAACATTATCAAAAATCGATTTGACTGATCTTAGCAATCCGTTAACTCAGATACTAAACGAAATAACTGAGAAGGTAGCTAGAGATATTGTAACACAAGCTGAAGAGATTGCAGAAGAATCAGCAGAAGAAAGTTACGAAGAGCAGAATGCAAAAGAAGACAATTTAGTTGAAAAAGCTTTAGCTGGGGATGACTCGGAAGATGCACAAGCAGCATTACTAGGTTATAATCCTAACTTTAGAGCGTATCAACAGCCTCAAATGCCAAGCGGTAAATTTTATAAACCAAAAGATATTTACGCTGGCCAAAAAAATTATGATAACCCGAATGCAAGACTATTTAATGGAGCAAGTGACGCAGTACATCGAGAGATGGTAAGGTCACAATATGAGAAATGATACAATTGCATTTAAAGGTAAATCACATGATAAAATAGAATGCCCACATTGCCACGAGCACATAGCAAAAAACGTTTATGGTAGATGGCATGGAGATAATTGTAAGGAGAAATCTAATGTCTAAGGATTTAGGCGAAGGTCTAGAAAATATAGAGTCTGAATTAGAGAGTCTAAAAACCAAAGACTTTAGGTTGTTTGGTATAAAGATGAACGCAGTGTCTATTAGTGCAGCATTAACATTGGTTGCTTCGCTAATTGGATCGTTGTATGGTGGTTTTATTCTATACAAAGACTACATGGATATGAAAGAAGTTGTCCAGAATATTGATATCGAAGAAATCAAAGCAGAGAATACTTTAGTACTAACTAAGTTAGATGACGCTATTGAATACACCCGTGATATCAAGAAAGATCTAAAAGACGATATCATTCGTATTGAACAAATCAATGACTCAACTTCAAAGAGAGTTAAAGAGGTTCAAATGGATATCGATAGTCGTTTAAGAGAGCTTTCAGATATTAGCCGTGAGACAGAAAAAGATGTACGTGATACTATGCGTGATACAGAAACACGTCTAGAAGAAGACATGCGTCGTCTTGAGAAAGATCTAAATGAGAAACTTCAAGAAGCTCTTGATAATCCTCTAAATGATATAAAATAATAGTTGCCTTTCGTAACGAAAGTAACTATAATAAGATATGAGAATGAGGAGATTTGTTATGAAACAGCTTTTGCTGATTATTGGTTTTGTTATGTTTGGTTCGCTAGTACATGCGAATGAAATGGAAGAGATAGATTGCCTGGCTAAAAACATTTACTTCGAGGCAAGAAGTGATAGTTTAGCTGGGCAAGCTGCTGTTGCTGATGTTACTCTTAATCGAGTATATAGCGCAGACTATCCTAATACAATATGTGATGTGGTCAAACAAGGTCGTCAAGATTCAAACGGTAATATGATTCGCCATCAGTGTCAATTTAGTTGGTATTGTGATGGAAAATCAGACCGTATTCCTAATATTGCAACAAACGATGCATGGTGGCATGCTATCGATGTAGCATCTAATATGTATTTTAACAGTACCTATCGCGGCATTACTGAAGGCTGCACTCATTATCACGCCACATATGTTAGCCCTGCTTGGGCACAGAGGTTGCAACTTGTTGGTCGAATCGGCTCACATGTATTTTACAGGCAGAATCAATGAAGAAGAGGATATAGTTCGTAAAGATGGTTGAAATAATGAACACACAAACCTTCTCAATGAAGATTGAAGAGGTTGTTAAAGATAAAAGATTATCATACTTCGATGCCGTAATGTGGTATTGTGAGCAGAATGAAATTGAACTAGAGACAGGTGCAAAGCTAATCAATACTATCATAAAGAAAAAGATTGAAGCTGAATGTGCTGAATTAAATTTAATGAAAGAGAAGACTGCAAAGCTACCGGTATGAATGTTTATGAAGGATTAGATGCTTATAAGACATATCTCGCTATAAGAAATCACTTCACATCAAACTACGATTATTTTAAATATAATGGAAAGTTAAAAGTATCAGGTGATAGTTTTCTTAAACGTAGAGACAAATTCTTCTTCGCTAAACTTGAGCGCAATTATAAAGGGCAAGAGTTGGTTTACTTTTTTGTAGCTAACTTTCTTAATGACAACCATAGTTGGTCAGGCTCTTTAGTTGGTGCTGAGAGTGAGAAAAATTATATAGAATGGCGTAAGCGTATTGAAAGTTTAAAATATAACTTTAAGACTGAATGTGAGAGCATATACAATGAAATTGAGTCCAAAGACATCTCGTTTGATGAGTATTTTAAAGTGGTGAAGTCCGTTCATCCTCCTCTACTTAGGAAGTATCTTGGTAAGCATCTATCTCTTGAAACATTTACTATCATGGATGGGATATTAAATTTCACAAAACAGTGGAACTCTACCCTAAAAGATGATATAATGTATTGTACTGTTAGAGACAAATCTAACAAGTATAAACCCTTCTTACAAGTTGACCTACAAGCTTATAAAAAGGTAATGAAAAGTGTATTTACTAGCTAAATATACATGTTATTATGAATATTGTGGATAAGAAAATACATCGCATATACGGAGAAAAATATGACAAGTTCGTTCGCTGCTCTTAAGAGTAATCGTAAGTCTTCACTCGAAGCACTAATCTCAGAAACAACTAAGATGACATCAGGCCCAGGTGAAACCCGGCTAGATGATAACCTGTGGAAGCCAGAAGTAGATAAAGCAGGTAACGGCTTTGCTGTTATTCGTTTCCTACCTGCTCCAGAGGGTGAAGATCTTCCTTGGGTTCGTATGTTTAATCATGGTTTCCAAGGACCGGGTGGTTGGTATATTGAGAACTCTCTAACTACTCTCAATAAGAAAGATCCTGTATCAGAGTATAACTCTATGCTTTGGAACTCAGGTATTGAGTCTAATAAGGATCAAGTACGTAAGCAGAAGCGTCGTCTAAACTACTACGTTAATATTTACGTAGTAAAAGATCCTGCTAATCCTGCTAATGAAGGTAAGGTATTCCTTTATAGGTTTGGTAAAAAGATTTTCGACAAGCTCAACGAAGCAATGAATCCAGAGTTTGAAGATGAAAGCCCAATGAACCCGTTCGACCTCTGGACTGGTGCGGACTTTAAACTTAAGATTCGTAATGTAGAAGGCTATCGTAACTACGATAAGTCTGAGTTTGACTCACCTCGACCTCTATCAGAAGATGATGACGAGCTTGAGAAGATTTGGAAGTCACAATACTCTTTACAAGAGTTGGTCGATCCTAAGAACTTCAAGTCATACGATGAGCTTAAAGCTAAGATGAATCGTGTACTTGGTCTTGATGGTGGCTCTGCTGGTGGTACTATGAGTACTGCTGATGAGGTAGAGTTTACTGAAGCACCTAAGCCTGAAGCCGCTGCTGCACCAGCGTTTGCGTCTGCTGCGACAGATGATGACGATGATGATAGTATGTCGTTCTTTGAAAAGCTTGCTGCTGACGACTAAAGAGAAGGGGGCCTAGAGCCCCCTTTTTTATTATCCGAAACAAGTATCGTAATGACAAGCAATTGTAGCCATAATAGTAGGCTCATTAGATCTTGGATTAGTTGATCCAACAACTGTTGTCTGGTTAGATACATTAGTAACGTTTGTACTATTATCAGTTGGTGCAGATACTACAGAACCAGATCCACTCATTCTTTCTTCTCTAGCAGCTGCAATAGATGTAGAACCATTGTTAACAGCCCTGCCAGTAATACTAAAGTCTTCTGGACCCTGGTAACGTCTAAACAGCTCTTCTCTTGCTGCATCTACATCTTCAATATTTTGACCCGTAACAGCAGCAAATGCATCATTAAATGATCTACCTGTTAAAGGACTTGGTGCAAATAATCCTTCTCTGCTTAGTGAACCATCACCACCGCCCACCAGCTCATTCATTATGTTGCCGATGTTCATTGTAGAATCTTCACCAAAATCCATACCAGCTAGTCTAAATGAACCGTCGCTATCTTGTTGAGCTGGAGCTGCAATGGCTTCTTCAGCAGGAGCAGCTGCAGGAGCTGTTTGTGCAGAACCAGCACTAGGAATAGCCATCGCACCTCTTGGTGTAACCTCACCTGTACCTCTTGCCGGGACAACCTGAACTGCACCAGGAATAGCCATTGCACCTCTTGGTGTAACCTCACCTGTACCTCTTGGTGTAACCTCACCTGTACCAGGAATAGCCATCGCACCTCTTGGTGTAACCTCACCTGTGCCTCTTGCTGGGACAACCTGAACTGCACCAGGAATAGCCATTGCACCTCTTGGTGTAACCTCACCTGTGCCTCTTGCTGGGACAACCTGCTCGCCTGATTGAGGTGGAATAACTGCACCTCTACGTTGTTCAGGTTCTCTACCCTCTAAAACAGCAGCAACATCTTCTGGTTCTGTAGGCTCAGGAACAGCGCCATCACCTGTCTGTACACCGGTAATTCTACGAGCAGCTCTTTCTTGCACTCTACGCTCTTCAGCAATTTGAGCATCAATTTCAGCTTGACGGGTACTTACTTGTTCTTGCAATGTAGCGAGACGAGCTTCTCTATCAGCGATCATCTCATCATATTCAGCTTTCGTAGTAGTAAACCAGCCGTCCTCTACAGGAGCTTCTTCTCTTTGATTACGTAGACGTACAAGCTCTTCCTCAAGCACCGTGCGCTGGCCTTCCATATCTGAAGGAGCTTCTCTCTCTGCTTCTAAAGCTTGTAAACGCTCTTGTGAAGCTTGAATTTCATCTTGAGCTTCTTTGATATTACGTTGAGCTGGTGTTTCTACTTCACCAGTTTCTGGGTTAATACCAGCATATTCGTATAATGAATTGGGAATAAGAATAGCTGCTGCTGAGCTAGGATCGGGAAGCATAGCACGAATAATACGTTTAGGATCGAACAGTTCTCCTAACCAATTCCAAACTTCATCTAATGCATCACCTACAATTGTAAGTAATGATCTTTCTTCACCGTTAGGGTCAGACCAGGTGAAAAGACCTTTAACCCATTCCCAAGCTTGTGTTACAAAACCGTCTTCACCAATAAAGATACTAGCAATACTACCAAGGCCTTGTTTGATACGGTCCCAATCTAAAGTAAAGATTCCAACTACGACATCAAACATACCTCTTACGCTTTTTTCGATTGCACCTGAAAGCCATTCACCCAGACTACCAAACAGATTACCGTCATATAGACCAAATGTAATTTTATTAAGAATCCAGTCTAATGCATCACCTAAGAATTCAGCTAGAGTGCCAAAGAAGCCGTCAACAATACCAACTAGTGCCCCTTTAATACCTTCTACGATAGAACCAGTAGCTGCAAACTCTTTAACAAAACCTGTAATACCGTCAATAATACCAAAAATAATAGTAATAGGTAGCGCTAGTTTGCCCAACAGTCTTAACGCAGCTCCGCCAAGAGCAGCAATAGGTTTTAACATTCTACCTACAGCACCAAAGAAACTTCCAATACCTTTAAAGACATCCATAACAGGTTTAAGCATAGTACTCGCACCTTTAAATATAGACGAGAATACTTTTGTTATATTATTCTTCTTGAGCATATCACCTATTGCACGAGGTACAGATCTAAACCAGTCAATGATAGGTTTAAAGAAACCGCCTGTTAAGAACTTACCCATAAAAGTAGAAAAGGTTCTCGTACCATTATTCCATAATTTTGCTAACGCGGCGAATCGCCTTGGTAGGTTCATTAGGTTTTCAGTAAATAAGCGAATTGATTGTCCTAATGCAGTTAAATATGCAGGGACTCGCATAAAATCATCTGAACCAAAAATACTTGTAACGATAGAAGCAAGTAATGGCAGACCAAGAAGATCAGCAAAACCTAGTTCAGGCAAATCTGATTTTGATACTTTGACAGGAGCTGCTCCTGCACGACTCTCACCTCTAGCGCGTTGTGCTTCGCGACGATTCTCTTCAGCAAGCGCCATATCAGTCTGACGATTTCTGTCTTCAATATCAGCTCGACCTATCATAAAATCAAGCATTTGATTCAATGCAGAATTAACACCTATGAGAACAGAATCGATTGACTTAAGATTCTTAAGACTTTCAGTTTGAGTTGATAAAACGTTTTTATTGACGGTAATTATTTCTTCTACGTACTGACGTACTGTAGCAATATCGTCGCCAATTCTTTTACCGTCTCCGTTGACGCTAGGTAGTGTTGCCTCAGCCATTTTTTGCTAACCGTTCTCGTTCTTGATCTAAGTGTTGTATTAACATATTTAGATAGATGTCTCTCTCAAATGGTATCATCTCTTCTAATTCGGTCAACGAGTACTTGTGGTACTGCATCAAGGCAAAATTAACATAATAAAGGTTAGCCAAGCTGTCGTGACCGAGGCTTATCCGAAAAAACCCTGTAATCCTTCGATAGTAATCTTCTCTTCTTTACCACACTTATCACACTTGTATACAAGCTTTTGTCTAAGTTTAGGCATAGTATTAAAGAAGTTCATTACTTTTTCAAATTGCTTTTGACCTAAATCTTCAAGCCATTCTTTTATTTCTGGTTTAGTTGTATCTTCATATACTTGTTCTTTGTCAAAAATATACTCAACAGAATCAGTTAAAAACTCAAACACATCATCAAGATTATTTGTATTCAAATTGCCAAGCCGTCTTGCTGTATCTAGTGATGGATATTTTAATTTAATACCTACATCATCAGTAATCATAATCTTATCTGTATGACCTTCTGTTCTCTCTAATTCTACCTTATCGAGATCAATAGGAACTTCTTGCACGTGTTTACATGCTGGATCTTCTCCACCATGTCTGAAGCGCAGGGTAACAACGTCACCTACAGACTTAGCACGCAGTTTTAAGAACAAATATTCAATATCAAAATAAGATAAAGATGCTACATCAACATCTTCTCTAATGCAAGCTGATAATACCTTAACAACCGCATTAATAATTTCGTTTTGCTCGTTGCCCTCCATAGCCATATAGAGAGCTTTTTCTTCTTTAACCAAGAACGGTCTAAAGAAAACTTTTTGACCAGTTGATGGGATTGTCGCTTCAAATTCAGGTGATGCAATTTTAGGTAAAGCCATGATGCCTCCAGTTATATAAAATTAAAATGGCGAAGAAAGATTCACATTAATATCACTAGTACTTACGCTAACACCACCACCAGTAGCATTGCCAATCGCGTTATTCAAACCACCAACAAGTAAGTTGGTAGCAGAGTTTCTAATACTACTTCTAATATTGTTACCAGCATTACTAAAGTTTAATGCAGGTGCTGGTGTATAAGGAACTGAACTTTCAATAAAATGTAAGTATGAGAATTGAACTGTCACTCTATGTACATCTTCGCTTGCCCAGCTTAGCGGCATAGAGTTAACAATCGTAGGATATACCTCAACAAGTGTTACTTGGTGAGATAACTCACCTTCTTCTGAGTATTGATTAATTACTACAGTTCCAATATAGTCTTTATAGTAACCAATTTTCATGTTACGTTGATACGGCTGATTAGTATTATGTTTACCGATAACAAGACTCTGCCAGGCTGTAAATAAAACCTTTTCTGCTAAGTCAGTACCGCAAATAAATGACATAGTTACTTCAGGATAGGTTACATCATAACCAATCTTATGAGTTAAACCACCACCGTATGGTTTATATGTAATAGTCTGAATTGATCTACCTGGTATTTCTGCAGTATCTGCTCTAAAGCCAAGAGTACTTACAGCAGCTGCTCCTCCAACAGGAAATGTCATTCTTGCCGGAAAAGAAACCCAAGCTTCAAAATTGGATTGCTTAGCAACGCCTCTTTGATTGAGTCTACTACTAAAATCGTCTACGTTAAAACCCATTAGCTTGCTTTCCTCAGACTATCTGTGTATACTTGGCTTGCGCTTGCTTTTTGGAATCTCTGTAACGGCATGAATAAAGCCATATCCCATTCCACAGGATCAATCTTAATACGTCTAGATTTAATATGACTATTCAAATAATGTTTAACGCAAGGTTTAAATAATTTATACCTAGCAGAGCTCTTTAATATTTGATAACTCAAACCAAGTTTAGTTTTTTCGTCATAACGAGTATCAGATGCTAGAGTATATAAAGCATCCATTAACATTGCTCTCTGTCTAAGAGGCAGATAATGTAGGTTAATACCTAAGAAGCCTTTATCTCTAGGCTCAATTGGAAATACTAGTGGGAACGCATCGTAGTAAGGAAGCTTTCGTTTTAATTTGGGGTCATATTGAAATAGCATCATCTGACCGATTTCATATCCACGCACAACCTTAGATTGATTTTCGCGCATCAATTTAGTTGGTGTTACATCAGTCTTTTCTGCTTCATTGCGATACCACTCTCTAGCCGCACGGGTGCGCGCAGGGATTTGATTAGCTTTAACCCCTTTTGTTAGAATAGTATCAAATACGTATGCGACCATTAGTAAGAACCTTATTTGTAGATAAGATTATTTATCTTATTTTCTACCAAGTTCTTTTTCAGTTATAATTTGAAAATTCCACTTTTTGTCCTTACAGTACTGTTCAGCAGCCTTCCATTTGGCTTCATTGACAAGATATGTGGTTACTTCATTGAGATAACGCTTTGTTTTACGTTTTTGTATTTCTGGAGGTTTTGTTTGCTTAAAAGGCTTTACCTCTACAAGCGTAACACCTATAGTACCATCTGCTTGTTTTGCTTTGACAATAAAATCGACAAAATATCTATGATAACGACCATCGATTGGTGATCTATACGGCACGATAACCTCCTCAGAACCCCATTTAACAATGTTAGGGTTACTATCAAAATAAACCATACATTGTCGCTCCCAAGAACTACGATAAATTATGTTTGTTGGATCGCCTAAATATTTGTTAGGATACTTTGGTCGAAACTTACCTTTATAAGTCATAACGAGAAAAATAAATGCCAGTAGTTAATGCAAACGTAGATGTTAGTGGCGCACTAAGTGCGCTTTTAAGCTTTGCCTTTGGAGGTGGAGGTCAATCCTTTCCATCAGATTTAAGAGGTCACGGGCAGAACTTTATACTATTTAGGGCGTTGAAAGACTATCAATTGTCTCGCACAGCAGCGCCTTTGAAGGCATCAGTAACTAATATTGCTCTACCTCTACCAGGTAATTTGTCAACATCTTATAACGCCCAATATTCAAATGAAGCTATTGGAGCTGTTGGTAAATTAGCTGCAGATGTTGCAGCAGGCGGTGGTGGTGCACAAGGCGTAGCACAAAGACTGGTAGATAAGTTTACTAATGATGGCGGTAGAGATGTTAAAGGTGCTCTTTTAAACCTAGCATCAACAGCTGCAGACCCTGCAATTGGCGCATTAGCTGGCTCAATTGGTGGCTTAACCGGGGCGGCTGCCGGTGCAATTGCAGCTCAAGCAACAAAAGGCTTAATGGCAGGTGCAGGTGTTGCTCGTAACCCCCACCTTGCGACATTGTTTACTGGTACTAACTTTAGACAACACGCATTTCAGTATAAACTGGTGGCGCGCGATGCGGCAGAGTCAAGAACATTAAGATCAATTATTAGGTCATTTAAATTTCATATGGCACCTGCATATAGAACAGCGGGTCACTTCTTTGACTATCCAGAACAATGGGATATTGATATTGTGGGTGGTAATTATCTATTCGATATTGGTGCTTCTGTACTTACTCAGTTTGATGTTGGTTATGGTGGTGAAGGAGCTGCTTACCACTTTGAAGATACAAACGCTCCATTCAGCGTCACGCTATCACTTACATTCCAAGAAGTTGCAATTACTACTAAATCAGAAATCTTGGTACAGGGTAGATAACAATGGCTCATTATTTTAAATATTTTCCTACTGTAGAATATGATATTAAAAAGAATGGTAAACCAATTACCGTTCCTAATATCTTTGTCGGATTAAAAGTACGAGACCTAGTACAAAGAAAAAAAGCTGTATTTTACGAATATAATGTACAAGAAGATGAGCGCGCAGATACTATCGCATTTAAGTATTATGGCGATGCTACACTTGACTGGGTTATTTTTCTCACTAACCAAATAATTGATCCGCAGTTTGAATGGCCATTAGATAGAAGATCTTTAGATAATTATATCACTAAAAAATACGGCAGTCTACAATCTGCGACAAGCACTGTACATCATTACGAACAAATTTTACATGCACAAACCACAACTTATGATGGTATTACTGTACCGGAAAGAACTGTACAAGTAGACGAAGCCACCTATAATTCACTTGGCGGTAATGAGCGTAAAGTAATTTATAATTATGACTATGAGCTTGATCTTAATGATAAAAAAAGAGAAATTAAGCTATTAGACGAGCGCTATATTATTAACCTTATTAACTCGATTGAAGAAGAGCTTGCATAATGGCAGCACCTCAAAATTATAGACCAGGTGCATCAGAATATGAAGTTATCCTTTTTAACCATAAGGATGAATATTCTGACATCTCTAGAATTGTGGCTGAAATTAATATATACGAGGATATTTTTAGTAATGTCGTTAAAGCTGATTTTTTAATAGATGACTCACAAGGTCTTACTGAATCGTTACCTATCGTAGGTGATGAATATATTGAAATGGCTATCAGAGCCAGCGTAGATGCGGAAAAAATAAGACTTAAGTTTAGAGTATACAAGCTTGATAAAAGATTGATTGCAAAAGAGCGCCAGCACCAGTATGTGTTAAGAGCTGTTTCAGAAGAGTTAATTGATAACTTATTAACTATTGCAGATAACTATTACGTTGGTAAAAAACCAAATGAAATGGCTCAAGCTATTTTCGATGAGTATCTAAGCGCTGGTGGAAAAACATTAGACGCAGAGCCATGTGTTAACTTGTTTACAGCTACAGGTGCTAGACATCACCCTATTGAGTTTATTAATTTACTTACTACCGAAGCTCAGTCAGAAGAATTTCCTGATTCTTCTTTCTATTTGTTCTGGGAAACACAAAAAGGTTTTAACTTTAAGTCAATTAATAAACTATTAAATGAGAGCCCGGTAGAGAGTTACTACTTGGCTGATCCTACCGCTGGTGAAGAAATTTCTCAAGATAAAGCTAGTATTAAAAAATATCAAATTATCACTGCTATGTCTTTTGACAGATCTTTTGATATAATGAAAGGTCTAACTGGCGGTATGTTAGATACTACTGTTGCGTATATTGATCCTATTATGAAAAAATATGAGGAATTTACATTTTCTTATATTAAAGATTTTGATAAACTCGACAGTATTGCTGGTACTGACGGTAAAGGTGGTGGTAATCCTATTCTACCTAAAGAGATTGGTAAATATATTGAAACAAACGGAACATCTCATATGAGATTGATTTCTACTGATTTCAATGATGAAGATACACAAACACTAGATGGACGTATTACAGAAGCAACCGATCCTCATAAATTTCATAGTAGTAAAAGATGGAAATACTATCATAATGGTGTAGCGTTATTACAATCATTACATCAATATACGATTAATATTACTGTACCTGGTAATTCTGATATTAAAGCTGGTGATCTAATTAATATTTTTATACCGGAAAACTCACCACTAATGACAGATGATGCGATAAAATATATCAAATTATTTGGACAGATATCTCCAAAGTTTTTAGTTACAGCTGTAATGCATAACTATAAACAGACTACAGGTGACTATTATACTACAATTCAAGGTGTCAAGCAATCATTCGCTATTGAAGCGAAGGCACCAGAAGGAGCTTAATTATGCAATTTGAAAAAGAATTTATGGGTAAAGATTTTACTTGGTTCATTGGTGAAGTTGAAGATCGTGATGATCCGTTGTTTCTTGGACGTGTACGTGTAAGATGTTTTGGATGGCACACATTAGATAAAAGTTTAATACCTACAGACAAACTACCCTGGGCTAATACAGTCCAACCAGTTACTGCACCGGCAACGGTATCCTCCGGTCTTAAACCGGGTACCTGGGTATTCGGTTTCTTCATGGATGGCGATAGAGCTCAAAAACCTATGGTGATGGGATTAATTCCTGGATATACATTTAACTCACCCGGTCAATCAGACGTTCCTACTGCGGGTAGATTTGAAGCAGACTATCCTGACGCCAATGTAGAAAAACGTAAAGCAGATCAAACAACAGGTATTGTAATTGATCCAGCAACCGGAGAAACTTGGGATGAACCAGCTGATCCAGAAGATTCTGAATATCCTACTACACAAGTAATTCAGGCTGAATCCGGTCCATATACTATTTACAATACTACAGGTAGATATGCAACCTATACTCCGTCAGGATCATATATGGAGATTCAAGCAGGCGGTGATGGTACATATAAGATTGTAACTGATAAATATACATTAGTGGGCGGAAGTGATTTTATGGATGTTGGCGGTACAGTCAACATGACCGTTGGTGGAGATGTAAATTGGAATATTGGTGGTGACTGGACAGTTAATGTTGGCGGTAATGTTAAACATACAGTTGGTGGTAATGTAGACGAGACATACGGCGGTAATCAAACAACAGCAGCTGGTGGTAACGTTAAAGTAACCGGTGCTAAGATTGATCTGAACTAAGAGGTACAAATGGCTGTTACATTTACTCCCGGTAGCACTGACCTTGGCTTTATTACATCAGGTGATATTTTTTCATTTGAGTTTAGTGCTACAGCAGAACCGACTGACGGCGTGGTAACTGCTGTCACAATAACACCAAAGTATGAAGAGACAACACCTGACAGGGTTACGATCGCTAATGGTGTTGAAAGTGCTACTATTAGTGGTGCGTATACAAATAGTCTATGGCCTCAAACTACAACAACTTGGTTAGCTAAAGGTGAGTCAGACAAAACTCAAACCCCTGATGTGGTTAAAGGAACATCGAGACCGCCTGAGAAATTTTTAATTAATTTAACACCTGATCCTACTCAAATACTAGATCAGGAATATGTTGTAACTGCAACAACATCTTTATCGGGTGATTTTTCTGAAACATTTACATTAGAGTTATACCAAAATTATACACCATATAAAGATTATATTGACGGTTTAAAAACATCTGGAGGGTTGAAAAACTAATGCCTGCTGTAACTAGATTGGGAGATACATGCACTGGACACGGATGTTATGGTGGACGGCCAAGTACAAGTGCTAGTCCAAACGTTTTTGTGAACGGTATTGCTGTTCATAGACAGGGTGACTCCTGGGCGTCACATTGTTGTGGCGCATCTTGTCACGACGGTGCTTTAGCTGCGGGTAGCGGCACAGTATTCGTCAATGGTAAACAAATGGGTCGAATTGGTGATCCTGTAGACTGCGGTTCTGCTGTAGCTGCTGGGTCTGGTAATGTTTTTGCTGGAGGATAGCATATGACACATGATTTAATGGTTTCTTTATTTGAAACATACGTAACAGAGAATGAAAAGTTTGAAGGTGGTAATAAGACTGCGGGCACGAGAGCAAGAAAAGCTTTATCTGAACTAACAAAACTTGCAAAGACACGTAGAGCAGAGATACAAGACAAGAAAAATAATGATAAATAAACGTAAACGATAGGAAATAACAATGGCGCGCTCTTCCGGCTCTGTTAACCCAATTACAAACGATGTAGTTTTTAGTGATCTCGGATTGTCTTTAACGGCACATCCAATCACTAAGAAACTACCTGTGTATAAAAATGCAGAAGCAGTTAAACGTGCTATTAAAAACGTTATTTTAACAAGTCGTTTTGAAAGACCATATGAGCCTTTGTATGGTTGTAATGTTTATGATCAGCTATTTGAGCTGTTTGATCCTATTGCAGAAGCAAACTTAAAAGCTGATATTCAAGAAGCAATTGAAAACTACGAGCCTCGCGCTATTGTACAAGAGATTAACGTAAGAGCTAATAACGATGGAAATGAATTAAATGTTACTGTTCATTTTCGCGTCATCAATCAAGCAGAGCCTACCGAACTGCAAGTTGTAATACAGAGAACAAGATAAAATGGCAGCTAATAACGCATTACAACTATCAAGTATTAACTTTGATGGTATTAAGAGCAACTTAAAAGTGTTTTTACAGAATCAGACTGAGTTAGAAGATTACGATTATGAATCTTCAACGATGCAAATTCTGTTAAACCTGTTAGCATACAATACATACATGAATTCCTACTATTTAAATATGGTAGGTAATGAAATGTTCTTGGATTCTGCGCAGATTCGTACTAATGTAGTGTCAAGAGCTAAAATGCTCGGGTATACACCTAGATCTGCACGTGGTGCCACGGCAACAGTACAGGTTACTATTACCCCGGGTGATAGTCCAAGCACTATTACCATCGATAAGAATAAAAGATTCAGAGCAACCATCGATGGTACTAACTACATCTTTGTAAACCCTGATGCTAAAGTAATTAACGCCAACCCTCAAGGTATTTTCTCTACCAATATTGATATTGTAGAGGGTCAACCGTTAACTCACAGATATACGGTAAGCTCAGTTAACCCTGTTCGCTACGTTATTCCTAATGATAATGTAGATACTACAGGTATTACTGTTAGAGTGCAAGAATCCTCAGCAAACAGCAGTGTTACAACATATACATTAGCGTCTGACTTGATTAACGTTACAGGTGATTCTACTGTTTACTTCTTAGACGAAAATATTGATGGTAGATACGAGTTAACGTTCGGTGACAATGTTCTTGGCAAGCAATTAAATGATGGTAACGTAGTTAACATTGATTATAGAGTATGTAATGGTGTAGACGCAAGAGGTGCAAGTGTATTTTCTGCGGTAGATCAAATTGACGGTTATTCTGACATTACTACTGCAACAGTATCCGCAGCTCAAGGCGGTGCATCTAAAGAAAATATTCAGTCTATTAAGTATAATGCACCAAAAAATTATCAGGCACAAAATAGAGCAGTAACTCGTAAAGACTACGAAACTCTAGTTAAAAATTTCTTTGCAGATATTCAAGCGGTATCTGTTTGGGGTGGAGAAGACAATACTCCTCCTATTTACGGTAAGGTTTATCTGTCAGTTAAACCAAGAAGTTCTCTTTTATTAGCTGAAGATAGAAAACAAAATATTGTAGATTATCTCGTAGAAAAAAATGTACTTACTATCGAGCCTGAATTAGTAGATCCAACATATGTTTATGTAAGACCACAAGTTACTGTAAAATATAACCCTGATCTCACTTCATTATCATCTGGTGCAATGGTAAATGCCATTACTAATGGTATAATCAATTATGAAGCAAATAAATTAGGACTGTTTGCGCAGTCTTATATTGGTTCTGATTTAGGTAGAGATATCTATAATTTAAGCGATGCAATTACATCTGTAAGCACAGATATTACAATTAAAAAGAAAATTGTACCTAATACGACAGTACGTACAACATATAGAATTCCTTTCAACAGGCCATTATTAAATATTACTGGTGGCGCCGGGCTAAGAATTTCTCCTGCGTCTCATCCAGGTCAAGGTTTAACGCTATCATCTACTGCGTTTACATATAACGGCAGAATAAAAACATATTTTGATGATGATGGATTTGGTAATGTACGTACTTATTATGTAAATCCTAACGGTATTAAAATATATACAAACCGTCTTGCAGGTACTATTGACTATCTTACAGGTACTGTGATATTAAACGATATCTTAATTACCGATTATGAAGGTGATGCTCTAGAGATTATTGTGGATCCAGATACATCTGATATTGACCCACTACGCAATCAGCTGCTTTTAATTGCTGATGCTACTGTATCATTATATGATACTAAACTTAAGAGTACGGTTGCAACTGTTTCGTCTATTAATACAGAGGGGGCGACGACTACCATTCCTGAAACCGGTGTTGTATCTACGGTGTACTAATGGCTACGGACAGAAATACATCAGCGTTAGTAGAAAGCCTACTACCTGATTTTTTAGAAGTTGAAGGTCCTAAATTCCAAGCATTCGTAAAAGCTTATTACGAGTGGATGGAACAGTCTGGGCAGGTCACCGACCGTTCAAAAAATCTTCTTAACTATCAAGATCTAGACGAAACCGCAGAAGAATTTCTCAAATACTTTAAAAGAGAGATTCTTTCTCAATTTCCAGAAGATATTCTTGCTAATAAAAAATTAGTATATAAAAGAATTAAAGACTTGTACCGGTCTAAGGGATCGGAAGAATCTTATAAGCTGTTATTCATAATTCTTTATGATGAAGAAATAGATTTTTATTATCCTGGTCAGGATATTCTTAGAGCCTCTGATGGTAGATGGATTAAAGAAACATCAATTCGTGTTACAAAACCGTTTGTAGGTAATCCAGATCAACTTAGTGGCAACATTACCGGTTTACGTTCAAATGCAACTGCAAAAGTAGAACGTGTTCAAAATATTTTCGAAGATGAAATTGATTCTTACGAGATTTTTGTTACCAATATTAACGGCACTTTCCTTGACGGTGAGACAATTACTAATGTTCAAGGTGATATACAAGCTACCATTATTTCAAAACAAGGCTCTTTACAGAACGTAATTATTCTTGATGGTGGATCCGGACATCAAAGAAATGATATTGTTAGTATTAGTAGTGCATCTGGTACCGGTGGTCGCGGCAGAATTAATGTTACAGATGATGGTAGAATAGTATCGCTATCTGTAACAAATGCAGGATCTAATTTTTATAGAACAGACCCTGTAACTATTGTAAATTTAACCCGTCAAAAATTTGATGTTGGTGGTTTACAGGTTAATATTATTGATGGTGGTAATGGTTATAGAGTAGGAACACCAGTAACACTATCAGGCGGTGGTGGTGCTGGTGCTCAGCTAATCGTTAGCGCAATTACTAATGCCAACACGGTTTCTGTTGGTGGTAATGTATATACTTTTGGTACTATTAGCAACGTACAAGTTGTCTTACAGGGTGCAGGGTACAGCTCACCACCTGTAGCTACAGTAAAAGATACAGTAATATCTAGTTTAAATCTAAACGATACAGATTTTACTCTTGTAGACGGCGGAAGCGGATACACCACTAATGCTACTATTACAATTAGCGGTGGTGGTGGTACTGGTGCAAGTTTTCAAATTGATTCAATTACTAATACAGAAATAGTAGCAATCTATACAGATAGTATTTCTGGTCTAGCAGGCACACAGTTAAACGCATCACCTTTTGGTTCTGCAAACACAGGTTCTATCAGCGCAAAACTCGCTGCTGCCAATATTAATTCTACATTATTATCTTCGTTAGACTATGCTAATACTGTTGTAGGTACAATTGATTCTATTACTAGACTAAGCAGTGGTAATAATTATACAAGTAATCCATCTGTAAGTGTTATACAACAAAATGTTTCAGCAAATGAACTACCAGATGGTAGAGGTGGAGTTAAAGGTAGAAATGCTGTTGTTACAGCTAATATTGGTTCTGGGTTTATTGGAAATACAGCAAGTGCCAATCTATTAATATCATTAACTAATGCTAATGCATCAGGTGCACCTTTAGTTACAGCTCCAATTCAATATACCGGTCGGTATAACGATACTAAGGGTTTCCTATCTTGGAGTAACAAACTACAGGATAACAGATACTATCAAGAATATTCTTATGTATTGAGATCATCTCAAATGCTCAATACATACCGTGAAATTGTTAAAGATGTAGTGCACCCTGCAGGTATGCGTCTGTTTGGTGACGTTCTTATTAATGTTGATATAGACGCAACATTAACACTTATTGAACGTGATAATGTTATTTACACATACCTTGCTCCTTCAGAAATCTTTATACCTGAAGTTGTATCTACTACTATTGATCAATATATTCCAAGCGGTGATGACGGAGCCCTTGTACCGGGTCCTAAACTTGAAATTGAGCTTATTGAGTCCTTCTTCGATATTAATGTTGCTGAAACTTCTTCTGACTTCCAAGTTGAAATTGAACTCTTTGCTGCTCAAACATCCGCACTACTCGATAACGATGAAATAATTTCTGTACAACTACAACGGTTGATAGAAAATGTTACTATTAATACAGCTAGAAATGTATTAGAGTTAACTATTGCAGAAATGGATGCGCAACCATGGTCTTACAATGGTGTTGTAATTGGGCCGGGCTCAGAAGTTCAATTAGATGTAACTGCTACTTTATTGCTAAGTAACGTTGCAACACCAGTTTTATTGTAATAATACCTACGATAGATAACTTAGAGTCTACAATAGGTGCGTATAAACCGTTAAGTAACCAAATTATAAGTTTCTTTGA
>Ga0129351_1000171_pt1 | contig 22449 bp, 32 predicted proteins | sample CPBDNA_8_FD_94423 | JGI IMG/M metagenome (GOLD analysis project Ga0129351, IMG submission 94423) | Freshwater to marine salinity gradient microbial communities from Chesapeake Bay, USA - CPBay_Sum_27_0.2_DNA | ecosystem: Environmental > Aquatic > Marine > Coastal | place: USA: Chesapeake Bay... | reverse complement strand
GTTAGAAAAAATAGACATGAGGTCTAACAATAATTCAATAAATCAAAAATTTTCAACCTATGTCAACCACCAAAGCCGTTGACATTTAACATAGAATACTAATATGCCTAATTCATTTGTAACCAACCTATATCCAAAGCCTACGCAGGGTACAACTATGGAGAAAATTGTTCTTGATAGTAGCTCAACAGCAGAGGGTAAGACAACTACATATAATTCTTTAACTAAGTACATTGCTCTTGATGTTCAGGATGCAGATGCTTTTGTTCGCTTTGACGGCACAAATGCTAGTCAATCAGGAACAACAGGTCACAGATTATATGCAGGTCGCTCTTATACTTTCAGTAAAACGGCTATGGAAGTGGCTAGTTTTATCAGAGCAGGTTCAACTACATCTAATTTGTACTTAACTGAGTTTACTGACTAATTATGTCTTCAGAACATCTAGCATCTGCCCAAACGGAGTTAAAGGGCGATCTTGGTGCGTCCTGGAATATCTTGGACGGTGCTTCTGCTAACTATACTGATCTAGGAGTAGCTCGTAGATTTGGTGATTCTGCAGCCGCCTACTCATTGCGAGATATTGGTGCAATGAATGGCTCTGTTGTCAGAGTTCGTAGAGAACCAAATGATACTACAGCTGGAATAGATGATGAAGAAAGATTTTCGGCTAATCAAGTACAAAGTGGTGTATTAGAAGATTGGGTAAACGGCAAACTAGAGACTACGCTACCAGCAGATGTAGACACAGCCGCAGCTGCTTATAGTCTTCGTAAGGTAAAAGCTAGTTATGCAAATGATGCAGTTCGTATTCGTAGAAGCTCAGATGATATTGAGGTAAATGTAGCTTTTGATTCAGATGATAAGGTAAGTGCAAGCTCTCCTATTACAGATGGTGGAACAGAGTTGACACCAGACCCAGATGCAGATTTAGGAAGCACAACTGCTACTACCCTTGGAGATTTTTTAACTGAAGATATTAATATATTTACTGATTCAAGCAGTCAATCTTGGGCAAACATTCGCTCAACAGATAGTTTTGAAACAAGTACAGCTCTAGGTGGCGAAGTAAATTACAGAAAATTTACACCTAATAGTGGAACTGGAACTTCTGCTTTATTTGGTATAACTTCATTCTTTGATGTTTCTGCATCAAGCACATATACAATAAGTGGTCAAGTATATGTTCCTAGTGGACAGACTACTGTCAATGCATTTAAAATTGTAAATGGCACTTCTGGTTCTTCACCTTCCTTGAGTGGTGCAACTAACACAGTACCAGCTACCGACCAATGGGTAGATTTTTCTTTCACTAGTGCAATACCGACTGCTACACAACTTTATATCAATGCTGCAAAAGACCAAAATGCTTTCTTTTCACCCAATGGAAGTGACTTCATTGCATTCAAGGACATAACGGTAACTGCAACAGATAGTGGAGCTACTGTCCACACTTGGTACGACCAAGCTGGGTCAAACGATGCAGTTCAAGCGACTGCTGGTAGTCAACCAAAAATTGCAGAGAATGGGGCATTACTTGATGGCATTAAATTTAATGCAGATGTAAGTGGAAGTAGTCCAGACTTTTTAGAAACAGACTCTAAGCTAGGAGATTCTACAGATTTTTTTGTAACTATAGTTATTGGTGAAGCTCAAGGACAAGATGCATTTGGTGGCATTATAACATCAAGGAGTGCGGCTGATGAAGGTTTTGCTTTTGGGTTAAATGCCTCTGAAAAAGCACAAGCATTTATTTATTCCTCTGGAGGTAATACAAATGATACTTCAGATGAAGTTGTTGGTACTCCTAAAAGATTACTTACTTTAGATAAAGATAGTACAACCATAAATGCAAGTGTTAATTCTTCCCCTGCATTTAATTTTACTAGCAATACTATGGGTTCTGTTACTCAAGATAAGAGTTTCATAGGAGTTGGTGGCAGAACCGATACCACACCAACTACATTAGGATTAAGGGCTAATTTAAATGAGTTAATATTTTACAACTCAGACCAAGCTAATAATAGATTTTTAATTGAGTCTAATATTAATAATCATTATAATCTATATAATGATGAAAACGAGTGGGACGATGCTACAAATACTGAATGGCAAAATAATGTACAAGATGGTACAACAACATTTACGGCAAATGGTAAAGATGGATTTACTATAACTGCCGATGGAGATAATATATGTAGCTTTAAATATAGATTTACATCTCCATCAACTGCTACTAATGACTACTACAAAGTTAGTTTTTTTGTAGATGATCCAAATGGATTATTTGATGATGCTCAACTAAGGTCTACTGCAACTGGTTCTGGTGCTACTGCACAAACGATAACAAATGGATTTAATTCATTATCATTAAGAACTGGAGCTAGTTTTGAATTTATGACTATTAATTTAGATGGTAATGGTTCTACTAAAACAGCTACATTATCTAATTTTAAAATATCTCGCATAGCTCGTGATGGTTTCATAGAAACTTGGTACGACCAAAGTAGTAGTGGTAATAATGCTACACAGACAACAGCTAGTCAACAACCAAAAATTGTAGACAATGGAGGTATTGTTAAAAATGTTAAAGGCTTTCCATCAGTAAAATTTGAATCAGCTAACTTAACAGAATTAGATATTGGTTTATTAATTAGCAACCTTAATTCAGTAAGTGCATATGTAGTAACTCAAAAAGATTCTGGAGATACCAATAGAGTAGCTGGATTTACACAAGGTGTATCTAGCGATAACTCAAGATTTTATTTTCCTTTTTATAGTGGAGGCACTACTCCAAATCTTGGGTATAACGATAGTGCAGCAAAAGTAAGTTTTGGAATTACATTAACTGGAACTTGCAATTTGTATTCAGCATTCTCTGGAGACACAAACATAGAAGCATTTAAGAATGGTTCTAGTGTAGGAACAACAGCTTTGGTAGATCAAGCAGTTACTGCTACAGATAGTAAAATAGGTCAATTATCTAATGGATTTAGGTTTGATGGAGTTATATCTGAAATATTTTTAACAACCCAAAAACTGCAAAGTGATGCAGATACAATAAATACAGAGGTAAAAAGTTATTACAATTTATAATTATGAGCGAAGAAACAGAGGAAATTACAATTAATTACTTAGTATACGAAACACTAGATGATGCTATTGAAAAAGCAGACGCAGAAGGTGCTAGACGAGGTTATGCTTATCATAGGATAGGCACTGGTACTCGTTATGCTACTTACCCACAATTAACTGCCAATGGAAAGTATGCACTTATGGTAAATGGATACGAACTAACAGAGGATGAGGAGTCAGCAATCACAACAACTGTTACATTCCCTACAGAAGAAGAATAACATGGAAGCACTTATTAGTCACCTTAAAATTTGGGGCATAGTAGGAGTAACTCAGTTTACTGTAGCTATGGATGATTTTGGAACAGAAGCACAAATTATAATGCATTTGTCAGCAGCAGTAGCATCATTGTCTATTGCCTGGTGGCATATATTTAGAAGGGGAGACAAATGACAACAGAACTATTAGCAATGCTCGGAGGAGGATTTTCCGGGTTTGTATTTAAGCTTATTGGTACAATGGTGCAAAATCAAGCAGCCATTACCGAAGGACTTATCAAAAAACAAAAAGCATCAGACGAAAGTGCAGATGCTGCAGCAGCTAGGGTAGATGCCTTTGGTGCTTGGACAAGACGGATTATTGTACTTACTGTACTGTTTGGAGTAATTATTGCACCATTTATTTTAGCTCATAGCGAAGAAGGTGTAACAGTAGCAAGTGAATACAGTAAGTGGTGGGGATTAGCTTCAGGAACAACTTATCAAACATTGCACGGATATATTATTCTTCCTGAGATCAAAACTGCAGTAATTAGTATAATTAGTTTTTACTTTGGATCAGCCGCAGTAAGTAAATAATATGAATTGCAAAAATTGTAAATGGATAAAAAGACTGCCAAAATTAAACTCAAAGAACTGCGTGATTCTTTGTCCGAAGTCTTGGACGGAAAGAGTTATGAAAGTGCTGATGAGATTAAAGAACAGTCTCAAGAAGCTATACAACAGGCTAGGTCGGCTAGTAAGCAACTTAAAAAGTCGCTTATTGAAAAAATAAAAGACTTACCTGTTATACAAAAAGTAAGCGAACTAGGTACTGCTGGAAGTGTTGCTGTAAGTACAGCCGCAGTTGCTCAGACAACGGTTGCGATAGATCAAACAGAAGTCTTCGTGGCAAATATCGCAAACGATGTTGTGGAAGAGCGTTTTGAAGTTCCAGGGTTCATCGACACTTTTATTGATTTCCACGAGCTTAATGATTGGGGTCAAGTTGTACTTATAGAAAAGGTTTCCGAGGCACAGGCTTTTGTTGAGTCGGCTTCCGAACAACTACAGACCTCCACTCAATCCTCTGATCCACAGGATTCCAAACCTGTACCTTCTGCTTCTTCACATAATTCTTCCTCCGAAAAATCTTCTCAAAGCGATCAGCCTTCCAATACTGATAAATCACAAGAGTCACAAAAAACAGAGCAAGAATCAAAAGGAGAAAATTCATCTAAAAATAACGGTTCACAAGAAGATAACAAAGGTAAGCAAGAGCAAGCCCAAGAACAAAAAACTGAAGGTAAGACAGAATCTCAAGAAGGCGAATCATCATCGCAGTCTGACACAAATTCAGAACCTGTCAAGTCTAGTATTCCCAAAGTTGAAACACCTTTTATGCCAATGAATGATGACATTAAACCACATTCAAGCATAAGACAAGTATCCCCTGTATCATGATAGAATATATATTCACAAACTACAAAGACGATTTATTAGCAATGTCATTTGCTTATATTGGTATAATATCAATTATTATGATGTTTTTGCCTAAAGACAATTTCATCAAAAAAATATTTAAAGAATTTGCATCAATATTTACATCCTTTTTCAAAAAATGAGTCACGAAGCACAAACACGCCCTTTACTGATAACAGAGCCTGAATACGATTGGGACGACAGTATAACATCAACAGTAACAAACTTAAACTATTTCTTTGTTCCATCTTTACCTGAATGGGCATATAGTGAATACGATGGATTAATATATGAAGGAGTCACATATGAGTGGGCTGAAGTAGATTATAGACTTTCGGTAGATTATAGTGGAGTTCCTGAACCTTCATTTGTTGGTTTATTTATGGGATTTTGCTTATTAGCTTTAACATTAATTAAAAGAAAATAATATGCCAGAAACAAGTAAACCAAGTATATCAGCATCTTTAGTTCCGGTTGGAAGATTAGTTAAAGTAGCTAAACCTTTTGTGCGTAAATTAATTAAAGGATACAAAAGTGAAAAACATTTTATAGATACTGTAGCTAAATCTACTGCAGGAGCAGGAGGAGTAGCTACTGTTACTAATAAGCTAACAAAACAACCAAACGATAAAAAACGAAAGGATAAATAATTATGGCACACGCAGGTAAAGGAAGTTGTGGGGAAAAAAAAGGTGGCAAGAAAACAAGTCGTACAGTAATGCGAGGTAAAATAAAATACTAATGTCTAGGTTAATGTCAGTTGTAGTATTTGGTAAGCCAAAAGGGGCCTGTTGCCCTGCTTGTGCTGCTGAACAAGAAGCAAAGCAAATAGCAAGAAAAACAAGTTATGGCAAAAGGAAAAAAGTCTAACAAAATATGTCCTGCAGGTATAGCATGGGCTAGAAGAACTTTTGATAAGTATCCATCAGCATACGCTAATATGGCTGCTTCAAAATACTGTAAAGACCCTAATTACGCAAAGGGTGCAAAGGGTAAACGCAAAAAGAAAAAATAATTTATTATGGCATTTTTAGAAAAAAGTAGAAGAGAACAAATTCAAGATGCAATCAAAGGCAACCAAGAGTTGACTCGAAAAGCAAATGATATGATTAAGCATAATTCTGTTGATAAGGAGTTTCAGAGATTTCTAATTAAGGATCAAAAAAGACTTGATGAAGAAATTAGAACACTTAGAAAAATGCTTAAAGAAACTGAGTAATGGGCGAGTTAGCAAAATGGAGAAGGCAAAATTGGGTAAGGATTGGTACAGATGGATCAATTAAAGGACCTTGTGGCACATCTAAAAACAAGAAGAATCCGGACAGATGCCTTCCATTGGCTAAAGCTAGAAGTCTATCCAAGGCTGAAAGAGCGTCAACTGCTAAGAAAAAGAAAAGAGCAGGATCAAAAGGAAAACAATTTGTATCAAATACGCCAAAAGCAAAAGTAAGAACTAAAAAGTAAAATGCCCTCAAAAGCAAATGTTCCTAATTTAATTGATGGAAAAACGCTTACAAATGATAAGGGTGTTCTTAAATTAAAATCAGACTCTATTCAAATAAATGGAGTTAGATGTAAAGTTGGTGCAGGAGTAACTATTGCTGATGGTATTACTAGTCCAATATCAAATAATGATTTACAAAATAATTCTTTTAGTATTAATGGCGAAACTAAGGAATTAGGATCAGATGTTGGAACTTTTGGTGATCACTTAAAAGCATTTTGTTTTACATCTGATGCTCGTGATGGTCGACTTAATGTTGGTGGTCAATATTGGATGAATTGGGAAATAATAAGTGATCCACATAATCTTATAGAAATTGAAAATTCAGCATGGTCTCTTCAGGCTATAAATCCAATTAACAACAGAATAAAAATTAAACAAACTGGTTTGTATTTATTAGAAATAAATTTTATACATCACGAACCATTAACATCAACAGCTTATATACCACTTAATTATGCAGTAACTATAGGTCCAGCTGACGGAACTCCTTCCAATAATTTGAGTTTTATAAATATACCAGCTCAATATGTAAATCATCAACAAGCGTTTTTAACTCAAAGTGAAGGAATTGATCAGGGACAATTAAGAGGTATTAATGGTAATCACGCATACTCGGATTCTTTTAGAAAAGTTAGGCTATATATAGATGTTCAATATACAAATAATGCATATAATATTGATATAGCTAATGGTCTAGCATCAAATAAAGGAAATGTTTTTTCTTTATCTGCATCGCCACAGGCAAATTCATTTTATCGATGGGAAGGTGTAGGATTAATAGAACTAACAAGATTAGGAGATACATAATATGAGTAAAAAAATTCAACAAATACCAAAGGTAACGGATGGAGTATCAATTAAAAATGATAAAGGTGTTCTTAAATTAAATAAAAACTTTGTTAAAATTAATGATACTCATGTAAAGTTAGGAGATTCCATTACTGTAGGAAATGGTTTATCTTTGCCTATATCTAATAGCGATTTAGCAAATAGCTCTATAACAGTTAACGGAAGTGCCCTTAATTTAGGTGACAGCATTACTGTAGCATCTGCTTTACCAAAATGCCATTTATGGACTGCTAGTCAAGGAAGTGGTTTAAAGATGGATGGATGGCAAAAAATATCAGATCCTGATAATTTAGTTACTATTAGTAGTCAAACTAATAGAACAAACAATAAAATAACTATAAATAATACAGGGCTGTATACTATAGATTTAAATTTTACTATATCTCCTCCTAATGTAAATGGAATATATGATACTTTTGTATGTAGTGCAGTTGGCAGTACAAACACAGTTACCTCGTTAACATATAATGGTATACCACTAAATATACCTGGTAATGATTTTTTATTAAGTCCGGATACTGCCTTGGATACCTTTACAAGAGGTGTAAAATTATACATAGATGTTACCGATGTAACCGGCACAAAGCACATAGGTGAAAATGGCAATAATTTTTCTATGTATTTTAACGAAACTGGAAGTAAATACATGGGTCACATAGAAATTACAAGATTAGGAGACACATAATATGGCAGATAAGAAAAAAATGAAATGCAATGTACCTCGCAGAGAAGTCAAGGGAGGTAAGAAATTTGTTGTAAAAGCTTGCCAGGGAGGTAAGGAAAAAATTGTTAGATTTGGTGATGCCAATATGACAATTAAGAAAAACAGACCTGCTCGCAAAAAAAGCTACTGTGCAAGAAGTGGTGGAATAAAAGGCAAATCTAATAAATTATCTGCAAACTATTGGTCAAGAAGAGCTTGGAATTGCTAAATGGCAAGGTATAATACATATACTAAATTCGATGATAAAATCGTAGATGAACTAGATATTGGATTTGTAGGATTCAACAATAGGTTGCGTCCTGATCAATTACCTTCAGGTATACTGTCAGATAGCCAAAATGGTCGTATGGCTAGAAATGGCGAGTGGCAAACAAGAAAAGGTATTGATAATATCAAAGCTCCGTTTACCACAAATGAAACTGCATTTCAGTTGCCGTTTTTTTTAGTTAATGACAGTACAGGATACACAAGCCAAACATTAAGTGGCAGCAGTATTGTTAGTCAAAAATTAAGAATTACATTAGCTCAAGATTTAACATCTACATTAAGCTTAGATATGCTAGGTGTACTTTTTGTTGATTCTGCAAATATAACAGGAATTTCATTAGCATCTGGTAATCATAAAGTTAAGGTAGTAGCTATTAGTGCAAGTGCAATTACTTTTGAGTTGTATGAATTAACATACACAAGTGGTACACCTGGTGGAACAGTAGATTTAGATAGTGCAAAAACAACAGATGATTTAGTTAACGAAATATATGGTTCTTGTCTTTTTGCCGATCCAAATTCTGATACAGATAGTTATATAATGCTAGTGGCAAACTCTAAGGTTATTGCAGTTAAGGTTGATGACCCAAGTGTTACTTATACTTTAGCTTTTCCTGCTACCGAAAGAGTGTCAGAGCCATGCCATGTTATGCAGGCTTTTAATAAATTGTTTATATTTAGAGATGGTGATACACCACTAGAAAGAGACTTGTCTGCAACTAATATAAATACAAGTCCGGCAATGCAAAATGTAGCAAGTGGTACTTATGCACAACCTGTATTAATTCAAGCTCCGGCTTCAGGATTTTCTATAGCAAATAATAAGGCAACTGTTGATTTAGGTAGCAATCAACACGGATATAAAATTGGTGATACAATTCAAGTTATTGATCCAATACATAGTGGTTTAATTGAAGGAGATGAATACATTGTTAGCCGTGTTATTGATGTTAATGAATTTGAGTTCTTTGTAAACTCACCGGATGTAACTGCATCAAGTAGTGTTAGACCTATTTTTTCTAAACTAGTTTCAGAAGGTTTAGGATATTCGCATATGCCTGCTGCTAAATATGGTGTTTACCATCAAAAAAGAATTGCCGTTCCATATAGATATAAAGTAGAAGCATCTAATGACACATATAGTGATAGAAAAATATTTGATGAAATTCTTATTTCTGATATTTTAGATACAGATACATTTGATCAAATATATGCCAACTTTAGATTTAATGCAGGTACATCTGATTTTAATGTTGGTATGCATTCTTTCTCTGATGATAAGTTAATTGTATTTAACAGAAATAGTATACATTTAGTATCTGGATCACAAAATATTGGTGTAGCTTCTGTTCAACTTTTAACAAATGAAGTTGGATTAGTCGCTAGAGATTCAGTTATTCAGGTGGGAAATCAAATTTTATTTTTATCAGATAATGGTATATATGGAGCAAACTTTTTAGATTTGTATAATCTTAGAGGTAATACAACTCCTTTATCCGAAAGCATTCAAAAAACTATAGATAACATTAACAAAGATGCTATGGAAAATGCCAAAGCAGTTTACTTTGATAATAAATATTATTTGGCAGTTCCTTTAAATAAAAGAGATGCCAATGGAAACTTAAAGGTAGCTACAACCAATAATGCTTTATTAATATATAACTTCCTAAACAAAAGTTGGGAATCAGTAGATACAGTTCACGATATAGATTTATCTAAAAATCCAATTACTGACTTTGAGTTTTCTAATATATTAATAGCTGGTAAAGGTAGTGATAGGGGCATATATGTAGTTAATAGTCAGGGTGGTATACACAAGCTAGAAGTGTTTGAAGATGGTATAGATAGAGTTATTACAGATATTGGAGAAACATCTGAAAGTGAAACAAGAGTTCAGGGATCGGCTACAACTAGAATGTTTACTATGAAAAGCATAGATAGGAAAAAGTTTAATAACTTTGAGCTTCATTTACAGTCAGGAGTTGATAATTCATCAGATGTAGCTATATCAGCAACATCTGAAAATATCGATTCAGAACCTGCTCTTGACTTAAAAACTGCAGAATTTCATCTTGGCAATGTAATAGAACCTGACGAAGATGTATCAGTTAGAGGTCGTATAGGAAACAAAAGAGCCTATGGATTACAGGTTACTTTAGATAGTATTTTAGGTAGACCTAGATTTAGGTCATTAAAAATCGGAGCAACTCAAACAAACAACTCGACAAGCTCTGTAGAATAGTATAAATAAATAATGTATTAATATGGCTATATTAAGTAAAGGACAAACATTTGGTGCAAATGAACAAATTACATCAGGAAAGCTGCACGCTTTAGTGGATAGCTCTACATTTGTATCTGGATCAACCGGAACCTGCGAAACAGGTGGTGGATTAAGCATAGCAAGTAGTGGAAGACTGCAGATAGAAGATGGTCAAATTGACTTCGTAAAACTATCTACAGATATACAACTTAATTCAGGGTTATACGGAATAATGAACAAGGTATATCCTGTTGGTTCTGTTTATATATCAACAGTTAATACAAATCCTGATACTTTATTTTTTGGAGGGAATAATGACACTACTTGGGTTGAATATGCTTCAGGTAGAATGCTATTAGGTTTCGGACAAACAACAGATAGCAGAGGTGTTACTAAAAACTTTGCATCTGCAGGTCATGAAGATGGTGCATATGATCACTTGTTAACAGTTAATGAAATGCCTGTTCACGATCACAATATTTTAACTAACACTAATCCTGAAGTTGAATATTTTGGTGGTGCAGAAACAAATATTCGTGAAATAAGAGATGGCAGTAGAGGTTCAGGTGGTGTAAATACAACAGACTCAACAGAAAACAAAGGTGGAGGTCAAATACACAATAATATGCCTCCATTTATAGTAACATTTATGTTTAAAAGAACAGCTTAGTATGAAGAAATTATTGTTAGAATTTTTTAGACCATTAGATACCTTTATATTTTCATGCCTAGTTAAGCTAGGATTTATTAAATGCATTGATCCAGCGACTGCATTTGCAGTAGGTGGCAATATTTTAGGTGGAATCTTTGGATCAAGATCTGCTCGTAAAGCAGCTAGACAAAGACAAAGATCAATACAAGAAGCATTTGGTGCTTTTAGAGATCCAACTGAAATACTAGGGGAAGCCTATGGTCAAAGTGGCATATACGGTGATGATACTATGTTTGGCATACTTGGTGCTGAAAGTAAGTTTATACCTGAATTTCAAAAATTACAAGAACTCAGGGGTTTCGGTGCAGCTGACATTGTTTCTACAATAAGAGATCAAACTAAGTTAGATCAACTAGGTTTCTTAGGTCAAAACAGTCAACAAATTAGAGATGTTTTGGAAGACCCAAGATTAAGAAATATAGCTGACAAAAAAATGGAACTAGCCGAATCTGCATATGATACTGCTATGAGTCCATTAAGTCCTGATGCAGCAAGAGATGCAACTCAAGCCGCTTTAGCAGGATCAGGTGGTAGAGCTGGTGATGCGGCAAGTTTAGCCAATGCAGCAATGAATAGATCGGCTCAAAAGCAAAAACAAAAAAGTTTTGCTTTAGATGCATTTACAAGTGCAGGACAATCAGCACAAGCCGCTGCAGTTGATCCATATCAGTTTCAGTATGGTATGCCTAGTGTAGAGCAACAAATGATGCAAAGTTTCTTAGGTGGTACTTTAGGACCTCAAGTAACTGATCCAGGCTATGCATATAATTTAGGTTCAGCAGCAGACCAAAGAAAAGCAGATATGATTCTCGCTAAAGGTATGGCAGGAGCACAAGGAACTGCGGCAAGTGGACAAATTATAGGAAATGCAATTGCAGGTGCAGCACAAAGTTTTGGAAATATGTTTAAACCAAATACACCTTCATTTGGCAATTTTGGTAGCTTTGGTAATACTAATGTATTAGGTTCATTATCTAATAATAATAATTATGGATTCAGTATAGGAGCTATGAGACAAGGAGGATTTAATGCAGGAGGCTTCGGTGGACAAGGAGGCTTTGGAATGGGAGGATATACTAATTAATTATGCTTAAAGGATCAACACCATTACAACCTGCTTTTCAAAGCTTAGATTTTAGCCCTGCTGAAAGAGCAGGTGCTTTAGAGCAACAAGCTATTGTAGATATGAGCAATAGTATTAATAAAGCAGTAAATACTGTTTTAACTAAAAAACAAGAAAAGGATGATCAGGAAATGCGTATGCAAGCACTTGCTCCAATGTTAGCACAAAGTGGCATGGCAGGAGAGCCTGGTTCTTCTACATTTAATTCAACGCTAAAAGCTTTGTCTAAGGATGCTGATTTAATGGGTCAGTTTAAAAACTTTCAAGCATTCCAAACCAACAGAATAACGGCACAAGCAAATCAAGCGAAAGCAAATGCTGATTTAATTGAAGCTGAAGCAAAGGCTAATGAAGGAGTTGCACCTGTTATAGGCGAAGGATTTGAAAACTCAAAAGAATACTTTATTCCTTTTGATAGATTGTCTGAAGAAGACAAAAAGAATCCTTTGTACGAAAAACAAGGTGGTAGAGTTGTTATAGGAGGTCAGATACAAACATCAGGTGGAGCTTTAAAAGTAAATGGAAAATTAGTTCCTGAAGGATCAGCAGGTTATTATGATGATCAGGGTAACTTTAATGTATTACCTAATGATTCTCAAGTATTTATGCCTGGTAGCGTTAGTGTAAGACAAACAAAAGCACTTGAAGCTGAAGGGGAAATCAAAGAAAACCAAAATTCAATTCGATCTCTTGAAAAATATTTAGATGTTCGTGAAGAAGGTCCTTCAGGACTAGATTTATTGTATAATCAAATAACAGGTAACATTGCAAATTTATTAGGTATGACATTAACTCCTGATCAAATAAATGTAAAAACTGCAAAGGCTTTATTTGAACAACTAAAAGGTCAGAACAGAAAAGCTGTTCTCGGTCCAGGGGTTATGACAGAACAAGATGCAATAAGACTTGAAAAAGCTTTAGGTGACTTTGGAGCAACAAGTAACATAGAAGTTGTTAGAGACGCTATTAAAGAAATACTTCAAGGAAAGTACGCAGCAGAAAAAAGTGCAATTACTAGATATAATTCTTTAAGAAGGTATCCAGGGGTACACGATATATTTAGTATAGATTATATTCCATTGAAAGAATCTACACCTTCATCAACGGACTCTTCAAAAAACGAAAAGGTTGATTATAAATATGATCCAACCACAAAAAGTCTTATTCCAGTAAAATAATGAGTATAGTTATTCAGCTGCCTAATGGAAAAAATGTATCTTTTCCTGATGGTACATCACAGGAACAAATTGAAGATGCCTTATCTAAATCAGGCATTAATTCAATGTATTCTAATGAACAAAAGATTGATGCAATGCAAAGAATTGCAACTGCAGATTTTTCAGGTATTCAGGTAGATGAAAGTATTCCTGAATTTTTGGAAAATGTAAGACCATCTGATATAGGACCTTATCCTACATATGGGGCGACTCCACCTTCATTGAGAAAAAATCCTGAATATTCATTAGAAAAAACAAGGCTTCAGGAGGAACAAGTTCTCAATGATTTCAGTATTGTTACAGGGTTACCCAAAAAAGACATTGATTTAACTTCAGGGTTAGGTCCCGGCATAAGATCAAGGCTATCTTTAGATAAAGACCCTGATGATAAATTAGCTATACTAAAAGCAAAATACGGAGATAAAAATGCTATTCAGTTTCCTTATGAAAATAAAATTGGATACGCAGTTAGAGAAAATGGAAAATTTATATTAGTTGATGAAAGGGGTGCTAGTTTTAATGATATATTTGATGGAACTAGAGATATAGCAGTTACATCACTTGAATTAATAGCACCATTTTTAGGTTTAAAGAGAAAAGCTAAAATAATAGAAAAAACTGTAGAAGCAGGTGTAGATGCAGTAAAAGCAGCAAAAACTGCAAAGACAGTAGATGAAGCAGTTGATGCTGGAACTGTATTACAGTTTGTTATGCCAAAGACTGTTTTTAGTGCATCTGCTAAAGCAGGTGGTGCTAGGGCAACAGGAGAGTTTGGTGCAGAGATTGTAGAGGATTTAATGAATCTAGGCGTAGAAGGCACTACTGAAGATATACAGGTATTAAAACCAATAATAGATGGTGCAGTTACATTTGGTACTGATATGGCACTTGGTAAGGGTTTTGAGTTATTTGCTAAAGTTAGCAGAGATCCGTCAAGAACAGGTGCTGATGTTGAGTTTGACGAGTTAGGAAGATCAATCAGAGAGCTATCTGAAAAATATGGAATAGACATACCTCAAACATTTGGTATGACTAAAACAAGAGCCTTCTCAGAGGCAGAGGTAAAGCTTGCTAATAAGGGAGATAAATACTTCCAAGAAAAAAGAGAGTTAACAAGAAATGCACTTTATCAAATAGAAGAAGCTATTAAAACCGGAAATGTTAAACAATTTAAGGAAATTGCTGATGAATGGAGATCAGGCTATGAAGCAATGCTTAAAAAAGCTTCAAAAGATGTTTCGGAACAAAATACATTTTTACAACGATCATTTGATGAATACACGGAAAATGTATTAGATAATCTTTCTTTCTATAATCAAACATTAGAAACATCATCTAATAACATTAGAAATATATTCCAAGATATTACTACTTCAGTTGATTCAAATGTAGATTTATTGTACGATACTGCTAAACAATTCAACGCAAGTGTTCCTGAAGCTACATATCTTGAGTTAGCTGAAACATTACTTGCATCAATGCCTAATGTTCCCAAGTCACAACAAGGGAAAATATTAGCTTCATTTTTGCCTCCTAACGCTAGAAAAATTTTAAACCAATCAGGGCAACTAAAAGGTCAAATACCTACAATGGAACAAGTTGGGTTAATTGATTTTGACGGAAACCAAATACAATATCTTTTAGACTTTGACGACAAGCTAGGTCAAGCAATGCCTACATTGGATTGGAATCAACTTATTGAAATGCGTAAAACGCTAGGCTCTATGTATTCAACTGCAAGTAAAAATAACATAGATAAGAAAACAATAGCTGATGCTATCAAGGGTATAGATGACTTAATGCTAACAAAGTCAGAGCAAGCAGGTGGTGGAGCATTTGAAGCATTACAAGCTGCCAATAGTTTCTTTAGATCGAATAAAGTTCCATTGTTGGAAAACAAACAATTAAATACAATATTGAAGTTAACTCCTGATGGAGAGCATTATGCAAATGATGTAATCCCTGTAATTGATGCCGTGTTTAAAAAGAGCAACACATCAAGGTTTACGGACTTAGATAAACTTGCAAAACTATCAGGTGACCCTGAATTATTCAACCAAAGAGTAAAAGAATATATATCTTCTAGGATAAGAGGTAACTTTACTAGACAGGGTGGAGGCATAAGCTTCCAGGGGTTATCAAATGTAATGAATGATACTGCATTAATGCAAAAGTATTTCAGCAAAGAGGTAGTAAAGGATTTAGATTACCTAAATAAAAATTACAATAAAATGGTGAACTCTTTAGGTAAAACAAATCCTGATGCACTTGTAATAGACGAAGCCCTATTTGACGATTTCTTATCTGTAACAGATCCTAAGGTTAGGTTAGAGCTTAGAAATAAAATTGCACAAGGATTTTCTAACAGAAATAGAATCATAAGAGCCAACAAAAATAAGGTACTAACAGAACTTAGGTCAGATAATCCAAATATAGCATTAAATGAAAATGAAATACTAGATATGATTCCTACGATGAAGAATGCAGATATAGCAGAACTATTCTCATTCTTGCCTGATGATGCAGTAAAGTCCATTCAAATGAAAATGAAATCAAGGTTGATAGATAGAGCTAGATATTATAGTTCTACTACAGGTGGATACGAAGTTGGCAGCAGAAGAATATCTGATGGAAATGTACTTTACAATACATTGAATGATCCAAAGCTTGCAGATAGATGGAAGACTATTTTAACAAAGGAAGATTTGCAGGATTTAAACAATTTAGCTATTATACTTAGAGAGTCAGGCGAGATTGATAAATCTGTACAAGGTGGATTGTTATCTTTTGGAGAACAAGGTGGAGAAACTTTCCGTGATCCTAGATATATTCTTTCAGGCAATAATAGTAGGTTCTATATGGCAGTTCCTTTTGATGCAGTTATCACTAAGTTGCAGGGTATAGCAATGAGAACTCCAGGCTTTAGAAACTTATTGCAAGACAGAGGTGCTAAAGCAGATAAGCTGCTTACAGAGATGATTCCAATGATTTTGGCTTCTGGAGAAGCTACAAATATATTAATCACAGAGATGTCTACCGATCCAGTACTGTCTGCCTATATGCAGGAATATTTGAAGACATCTGATTCTGAAAGAAATGAAGCTTTACTAAGAGCTATCAAAAACTTTAAGCCTCCAACAGAGTAACTAAAAAGGGTAACCCCTATGACGAGAGTTACCCTTTTGTAGATAATGAAAACTATCTTTTATCTATTGAAGAAAAAGATAAGGATTTAAATAGGAGGGGGAGAAATATCAAAAACCCCACCCCATAGGTGTTACCACTCTATGTTACCTTATTCTCTTTCTTCGGAATTGATAATTAACTTTTCTTCGGCAGAACGCAACTTTTGTTTCAAATTATTTATATCTTTATTAAGTTGGTTATTTTGCTTAGTTAGTGTTTCACAAGCAATAGTCATTGCTGATAGTCCTCCTTTTAGTACATCTTCGGCTGAAGTTTTGAACATATCGGTGGTTGGTTTATTTAATACTGCAGTAGTCATAATTATCTGAATCTTCCTATATGGTTAATGAATTTGAATTTACCCATGAGGTCTCTTTCGCCCTCACGGTTTTTAGCTATTTTGTAATCTAATTCGAGGTAGGTAGTTTTGCCATCAAAAACCTTACAGTTATTAATGTCTCCACCCCTTGCCCACATTAGCAGGATTACATCTGCATCATTCTCTATGTCTCCGGAATCCCTAAGGTCATGTATACTTAATCCTGAGTCTCTTTTTGCTCCTTCTCGATTCACTTGTGCCAAGAGTATAATAGGTATATTAAGCTCTATGGCAAGCTGCTTGATAGCGTGAGAAATGAACGAAACTCCGTCATTCTTCGACATTTTTGTATCATATGGTATAAGTTGCAGATAGTCAATGACTAACGCTTCTATGCCATATTTTCTTTTCATTGATCTAGCTTTAGATCGTAGCTCGTCTACATTACGAACATAGTGTTCAGTATATATTGGAGCTTGTTGAATTTTTTCTAAAGAAGAATAAACATTAGATTTATCCTCCTCGGATGCTACTTGATCTCTAAATTTTCTGAGGTTCACGGCACTAGCAGTTTGAGCCATTCTTTTAGTTAACTGCTCCGTAGGCATCTCAAATGAAAATATACCTACAGGCTTGTTATCTTGGACGGCTGCCCTCAGTACAATATTAAGGGCCAACTGAGATTTACCACAAGATGTAGGTGCAGATATAACAAAGACTTCGCCCTTGCCTATGCCTCCTTCATCTAACTTTGCATCTAGGTGTTCTATACCAGTCTGCAATGCAGTAAACTCATATGTGCCATTAGCTTGTGCCTCTAGCTTATCTTTGAGTTCATCTGATGCTTTCTTAATGTCATCTTTGTCATTTTTAGCATCTGTGATCTCTCTCAATGATTTATCTAGTTCTATAGCAACAGAATCAGCCGTAGAACCCCCTAGAAGCGATTCTATGGACGACCTTGATGCTAGGAGTAAGGATCGAGCTTGCGACCTCTCCTTGACGATTTTAGAGGCATTTAAGGACATCATCCCTGTCTGTACTTTTCCCTGGATTTCGTACAAACCATTTATGCCACCTACATCATCTCCGAGATTCTTTCTTCGTATCTTATCCCATACAGTAATCTCATCTATACTCTTGTTATCCTTTGCAAGTTCTTCCATGCATTGGTAGATAATCTTGCATCTAGGATCGTAGAAATCTTCTGAGGTAACTATTTGGGATACTAAGTCAAAGTTATCAGAACCTTCAGTCAGTAGACAGGAAGATACTACCACTTCCTCTGCATCTTGAGCAAATGGTTGTTCTATATTATTTTCTAGCATCTATAACCCTGCTTCTTTTCTGACCTTGGCTACATAGAATACCGAGCAACCGACATCAACGGCTATCTCTTCCTTAGGTTTAGGGGAGTTAATCATATAATCTCTGTCTGCTTGGGTAATTCTCTTTCTCTTTGTTGCTTCAATAATAGAATGAATGTCATCTCCGTACTCACTTATATCTCCTCGGATAATAGCACGACCAACATCCATTCTAGCTTGTTTATAAAATTCCTCACGAATCTTGCCATCAGTATCATCGCAAAACCCTTTTATGTGTGAGTTCTTGTATTTCTCTATGTAATCCATTTTATTAATTTTGAATGTCATCTAGTTCAGCAGGCAATTCTCCTGCATCAATTTTATTAAGTGTCCATAGCCAACAAGCCATATTCCACATTACTGCTCCAAAATGATCTTCTGAAAAATCATTGTCTCTGCATTGCATTAAATGTCTGTAGGCAGCATCACAATATCGAGATAAGGGTATGCCTTTTCTCCAATTGTCTGCACCATACTTAGTCGCTCCATCTTCAAAGCGTCTAGCCATAGCCATAATTGCACAGGTAGGAATCATACTTGGGATTCCTTTTCCCTTCATGGCATCTCGTACTGCCCCTGTATCAAAGGCAGTACGGCTACCACTATCAGGAAGAGTTTTATTTTCTTCCTGGACTTTCATTAGAACGGCACTTCTTCACTTGCAGGTGCAGGTGCTGACTTCGCACCCTCCTTAGGTTGGAACTCGCTGAACTTGCCGTTGAGTCTAGTGTTGCCCTTGGCATCTTTATTGACCCAAACTGCGGCTCTCATTTCCTTACCACCCATATTAGCAGTACCTGTGAATAAAGGCTTGTTAGAGCCTTCGTCTACATCTTGTTTGAATAAAACAAATGTATTAGTATTATCGTATTCTTTTGACATAATTATTTTTGGTTAGAATAAATCTGAATCAGCATTGTTTACTATTGTTTGACCCTTCGGTGCTGACTTTCCGTGGGTATTAGTTGCATCTGCATCTTGCTCGTCATCCAAGGCTAGGAGTCCTGATAATGCATACTTACGGCTATAAGAGGAGCTACTACCTGAAATTTGAGCCTCGGCTTGTCCTTTGACTTGCAATGGCTCTCTTGCAAAAGCAGATACTTGTATCAATTCTTCTGAATCATTATCAACGATTGTAGCAGTAGCCTTGATATAGAATCTATCTCCTATTACTTGAACTTCATCATTTAATAGGATACTTACATCTAGCTCTTCGGATTCTTTTTTGATTCCGTTGAGTATGTCGCTACAATTCCAATACTTGTAGCCACCGAATTTGTTGAGTCTAGTTTTTGGTATAGAGACTCTCTGTTGTAAGGCAGATAGTTTCTGCCTGATATTTAGTTTTTCACTCATATTTATTTTGTGTTAAAAAATTCCTGTACAGTTTTATTCTTTGTTTAGCATTAATGCAAGCATTAATTTCGCTTGTTTTATATTTTAATGTCTTCAATGCAAACTGTTGTTCTTCCTTCTTTAGTCTGCCAAATCTTTTGCATAATTGGGTTACCCCTACAGGGTGCAGCAGGTCAAAGTGGTTACCCTCTATGTAGTCTGCCAACTTCCTTAACGCTTCTACATAGGTTACATTAGCGTTGTTTCCTCCGTATCTTTTCCAGGCATTGTACACTTTGCCCTCCCAAGCATTGGCTTGCCTATGGATGCAACCACGAACCACCCCTGAAGAATGGTCGTGATCTACAACTGCATCCGTCAGACTAATGTCAAATATAGGACACTTCTTGCCCTTGTTGGCATCTCTGAACTCTTTGATCTTAGTCTGAGGTAGGTATTTCATTTACTTCAATAATTTTAATGATCGCACCTTTTTTGGTAAGGCATACACCATCTTTATTAGGCTTGCTACGGCACAGGAAAGATAACGCTTTCTTTTCGTCATTCGCCCATTTAGTTGTCTTGCCCATGTATTCTGACGGCATATCGTAGTGTTTATATTTGATTTCATATCTGTTAGCCATTTAGTCGGTTAAATAAAGTAACGAAAGCTTTGGAACAAGTCGCAGGCACTACTCCGTTTCCGAGGAGTCTGAGAGCGTCCACCCTACAGGTAGCCCCATCAACTGTTCCACCCAATTTGGATTGAGCCTCCACTTCGTCAAAGAATGGTCGTGCATACCTTGTACTTGTTCCCCAAGGTTCGACTTCTTCCTGTCTGTCAAACAAGCTCTTGAGTCTTGTTCCTTCGGAGTCCCCCACAACCCTTGGTTCTTCCCAATCGTATTGGTCTTGGTCTGCTCTTGCGACTGCTTTGCATCTGAATATGCTTGAACCATCATGGGATCGACTTGCTCCCTCAAGTTGCTCGGTAGGTTTCTGCCCTTGCGAGTTGTCGTTGCTTGGCGAACTGCTGCTTCGTAGCTTCTGCTCGGCATATAGTCCATCGTGTTCGGTGTAGCCCAATTCTGCAGGTGTACCATTGCATCTCTCAGTTTTGCTCCGTACTGTGTTCCGTTCTCCCTCTCTGCCTTGAACGAGTTGTTGCTCAAATAAACATTCTTCGCTACTCCCCCCTCCGTGCATCCTGCTACACTCGGAGTTGGATATGCCAAGGATGAAGACACGCTTTCTTTGGTGTGGCAAGCCGACTTCACTCGCTGAGAATATTCCTGCCGTTGCTCTGTAACCCAATTCTTCCAATCTTCTGAGGACATATTTGAGAACTGGTTCTCCGTCTCCTGTTCGTTGGGTGATGATTCCTTCGACATTTTCAAGGAAAACAATTCTAGGTTGGCACTCTCTGATTCCTTCGGCAATGTATGGGAACAAGTGTCTAGGGTCTTCAGTTGCTCTTTTACTTCCTGCAACAGAAAAGGGTTGGCAGGGGAAGCCTCCTGAAAGAATATCCACTTGTCCTCGAAACTTTCTGTATGGGAAGGTTTTAAGGTTCGTGTAAATAGGTGCTTTACTAAGCCACCCTTGTTCAATCTTCTTAGCCAAGTTGAAGATAGCGTAGGCTTCGATCTCAACATAAGCGACTTCTCTGATATTTGGCAGAACTCTTTTGAGTCCGAGTCCGATTCCCTCATAACCTGTACAGAGGGAAAGGTGTGTAAGTTTTTTGGTATTATCCACATTGTTCATTTAATTTTATTATTTTTGTTTTATTTATTGGTACATCATAAAAATATTCTCCTGCTGCAATAGCTCTGTTTGGAACTTCTACGACAGGGGATTGCTTTATGACATCTGAATGTATGCTAACTGCATACTCGTAGTTTGAATCCCAAGCGTGATACACGCAAGGAAAATCTAACTCTAAAAATTTTTTCTTTCGATAGGGTATGTGAATGGTATTGTAAGGAAATCTGCCTCCTGACCAAATGTTCCTTCTTTCGCACTCAACATAGATTGTTCGTCCATCAGGTGCAGTTACAACTAAGTCAACTGCAAACTGATCTAAGTGGTCCTCTACCTTGTAGCCCTTTGAAGCAATGTAACGCTTACTCGCCCTACGGCTTTCAGCATCAACTGCATCAAAGCACTCCTTGTTAAATGGATGATGTTTAGACTTAATCATTTACGCATCCAATCCATCCAATAGAGTTTAGCTAGGTACTTGAATCTCTGTACTCCTTTTTTAATTTGTACTTCGCTCCAATTTTTGTGATAATGGTTTCTGCTTTCTGTACATATACAGACGCTTGTGCATTTTGGCTGATAGTCCAGGGACAAGTCTTTTTGCAACCACTTAGATTCAATAGCCAACTGAGTACAATCTTTTGTTTCGTAGAACTTACCACCTGTACCCTTTGTATCTCTGCACTTGTAGTCAAACAAGTGATACTTGCCATCTACCTTTGCAATGAAATCAACAGACCCTGCTGCCTTATCTCTATTGCAAAAAAGTATCGTTTCACAAGCCACAGGTTTGATGTCTTCATCTAATATGAAATCAATGAAGGGATCAGCCCAAGGATCGAAAGGGGATAAACTAGGCTTTGGATTGCTTTCGTCTATAATGTAATTAATCCTATCTTCTAGTCTTGCATGAACTGCACTACCGAAAGTGGATGACTTAATGGGTAACCCATCTTCAGGGTTAATCCTGTATCCATAACGCATATCCTTTAGCTCTTC
>Ga0129351_1000170_pt1 | contig 22467 bp, 39 predicted proteins | sample CPBDNA_8_FD_94423 | JGI IMG/M metagenome (GOLD analysis project Ga0129351, IMG submission 94423) | Freshwater to marine salinity gradient microbial communities from Chesapeake Bay, USA - CPBay_Sum_27_0.2_DNA | ecosystem: Environmental > Aquatic > Marine > Coastal | place: USA: Chesapeake Bay... | reverse complement strand
TGAGAATGCTATAGCTGGTGGCCCTTTGACTGTAGCTAGTGGTGTTACTCTTACTGTCACAACAGGGGGGAACTTGAGCATTGTCTGAGATACGAGCAACAACAATTAGTGACGAGACAGGTAACGGCCCTATTGCTTTGACTAAGCAGAGTGCTGCAAAGAGTTGGGTTAACTTCAATGGAACTGGCACTATAGCAATTAGAGACTCTCTTAATGTTAGTAGTCTTACAGACAATTCAACAGCAAACTATTATGTAAATTTTGCTAATAATATGGCTAGTGAAGCTTATCACGTTTCTAACTCTACTGCTGGTAATGGCACTGATGTTTGGGGTTTTGCAAATACTTCTACTGCTGGCTCTTATGAAGCAAATAGGATTCATGTTATTTTAAGATATGTTGCAAATAATGCTGGAAGCACAAATGCTGCTGATAGAACTACTATGACAACTTCAGCACACGGAGACCTAGCATGAGTACTCTAAAGGTCACCAACATCCAAGCTACAGGTGAGACAGCTAGTCGTGCAGTGTCAGGTGTTGCTGCTGCTTGGATAAGATTTAATTCATCTACTGGTTCTCCTGTTACAGATGGAAGTAATAATGTAAGTTCTGTTACAGATAATGGAACTGGAGATTTTACACTTAATTGGTCAAATAATATGGCTAATGTAAATTATACAATTTCTTCTACTGGTTCAAATGGTGCTGCAGGTTCTACAAGTTACACTTTAACTACTGGCGATTCTTTTACTACTTCAGGTGTTCAGGTTGTTGCTTTTTTAATTAATTCATCCAGTGTCACTAGGTCTGATAGAAAATATAATTGTGCATCAATCCACGGAGACCTAGCATGAGCAGTACTCTAACAGTCACCAATCTCACAGCTACTAATCTCACTGATGGTGGTGGTACGACTTCTACGTTTGCTAATATAAACCAAGGACATTCTAAAGCGTGGGTAAATTTTAATGGTTCAGGGACTATTGCTGCTCGTGACAGCCATAACGTCGCGAGCTTAACTGATAATTCAACTGGTGATTATTCTGTAAATTATACAAACAATTTCGCTAATGATGATTATTGTGGGGGTGGTAGTTCTTCATATGCTGACGGTTCACCTGATGCAAATGCTGGTATAGTTGCGCCATCAAGACATTTGCCAAATGTAGCTTTTACTACTAGTTCTTCTAGGCTTGTTACTGTTTTACAAACATCAACCCAAAGTCAATTTTTTGATAATGCTATTGTGTGTTGGGATGTTAAAGGAGACTTAGCATGAGTACACTAGAAGTCTCAAACCTCAACGATGGCACAACAACTGTAGCGACTACTTATATTACCAATGGGTCTGCAAAGGCTTGGATGAACTATAAAGGCACTTCAACAAATGCTATTTCTGGCAGTTTCGGAATCTCTGGAGTAGTTGATAACGGAACTGGTAATTACACAGCCAGTTTTACCAATAGCATGGCTGACACAGTATATGCTCCTACTGCAAAAGCACATGGTTCAAAAATACAAGGAATGGATCAACTTGCTACGGGGTCACTACGTTTGTTAAACTACAGTGACGCTGGAAATCTAGAAGACACAGGAACATATTTTTTTGATATGAACGGAGACCTAGCATGACCCACGGACATTTATGGGATAGACTAGCAGAAGCTAAGACAAGACTAAAACCTGTACAGTCTAAGTACAGAGTATTGTTTGAAGACCCTAGCACACCTGACGAACCAGCCAAGGTATTAGTGCCAGATCCTAACTGGATGGCTTGTGCATTGGAGGGTGGGATACTGCCACCAATAGAGACTTACCAGCGTGACAGAGATGTGCCTGATGGAGAGCCAAAAGAACACCCATACGCAGAACCTATTGGTCCCATGACCGAAGAGCAAAGCGTGGAGTATCTCATTCAAAAAGATATCTGTCCAAGCATATGGAGAGACTATAAAGGAAACAGAACGATCATGAAGATTGTACCTGTTGAACTGATCCCTAGTGATCGATCATTTAGAAACGCATGGAGAATTGCACAATGACTACATACATAAATATAAATGGAGATGTACGAGATGCATCTTCTCTAACAGTACCTAGCGACAGAACCTTTAGAGGTGCTTGGACATTCAACGAAAACGTTGTTGAAATAGACATGGCAGCAGCTAGAAACATCCACAAGGATAATCTCAGAGCAGAACGTGCGCCACGTTTAGAGGCTTTAGATGTTGACTACATGAAAGCTTTAGAGGCTGGCTCTGGTGCAGATGCAATAGCTACTAAAAAAGAGACACTGCGTAACATTACAGATGATGCTCGTATTGCTAATGCGGCAGATGCTGACGCACTTAAAGCATTGGATTTGGCTACACTCTTAGGAGAGTAATATGTCTAGAGCTAAAAACTTAGCTAACTTTCAGAATACGATTACTGATGGCACAACTTCAGTAGCTACTAGTTTTGTAACTAATGGGTCGGCTAAGGCTTGGGCTGCTGTACAAACAAATACGGGATCTCATGTTTTAGCTGGTAGCTTTAATATTTCTAGCACAGTAGATCTTGGTACAGGATACGGAACACTTAATTTAAGTTCATCTATGTCAGATGTAAATTATAGCGCAATAAGTGCAAAACAAAATGCTTTTAATAATAATGCTTCTCAAACTTTTTTTTATACTGGCTCAAGCGTATCTCAGGTTAGATTTGCTTTTTTTGAAAGTGGTGGCACACTGGTAGATCCTTATCATTATGTAGGCACTGTACACGGAGACTTAGCTTAGGTAATTATATGAGTGTTATTGAGCCATATGTTGAGAAAGATGGAACGGCGTCTGGCGCAGGTGTTGTGTTTGGCGGTAGGCGTTACTGGCTTTTTGGGTATTGCGAAGGTGATCACATATGGAGTGACGATGCGGCGGTATCTAACACATGGACAGATGACAGTGCTGCGACAGGTATATGGGTAGACGATGCTGCGGCTACTGGAACATGGACGGACGATTAGAAAAATGCTAAGTTGGCATAAACAACGAGGATTATAAGATGGCAATCTCAGTTACCAAGCCAGTCGTGGGGTCGAGCGAGAATACTTGGGGTACAACGCTCAACACGGCTTTAGATACAATAACGGACGCTGTAAACGGAACGAGCGGTACAATAGAGCCAGATTTAACGGCTGGCTCTTGGAAAATCGGCGGCGTTGCCGTTACATCAACTGCGGCTGAACTAAACATTATGGACGGCGTTACAGCCACAGCGACAGAAATAAACCTCTTAGCAGGTCAAACGTCCTCATCATTATTATTTCCTGTTGGTGGTATAATTATGTGGAGCGGCACAGTCGCAGCAATACCTACTGGTTGGGCTTTATGTGATGGCACAAATGGAACACCTAACTTAACAGGTAAGTTTGTTGTACATGCAGACGCTGATAGTTCAGGAACTTATAATGTTGGCGACACTGGCGGTGCAGATAGTGTGACATTGACAACCAGTCAGATACCATCTCACACACACAGCTATACAGATAGTTATGTTTTACAGAGTGCTTTCCCATCTGCTGGTATTGATATTGACTTCAACTCAAATACTTACAACCCAAATGGATTACTAAATAAAACAACTGGCTCCACTGGTGGTGGTAGCTCTCACGAAAACAGACCGCCATACTATGCTTTGGCCTATATTATGAAGACATAAAAATGGCGCTAGTACCTCTCGATATACCATCAGGATTTTACAGAATAGGTACGGACTATGAGCAATCTGGTAGGTGGCGTGAGGGTAGCTTAGTAAGATGGCTTGACGGTTCGCTTAGACCTATTGGGGGGTGGCGTGATCGTAAGCAAGATTTTACCACGCAGCCGATTAGGGGTATGCACAGTTGGGAAGCTCTTAACCAAAGCACATGGTTGGCTGGGGGTTCCCACGAAGCCTTACTTGCAATGACAGGTGGGGGAAATGTGTATGACATAACTCCTGCAAGTTTAGCAACAGGTAGAGTGGATGCGGCAGTTTCATCAGGTTACGGTAAAGGCACTTTTGGTACTGGCTTCTGGGGTACACCTATACAGCAATTCTCAAACGCCATACCTGAACCTGCAACGTATTGGACATTAGATAACTTTGGCGAGATATTAGTTGGCTGTCATTATGATGATGGTAGGCTCGTTGAGTGGGGTTTGGACATTGTTAGCGGTTCTGAGCTAATCACAAACAATAGCTTTACCGTAGGAACAGGTTGGACGTTAGGTACTGGTTGGGCTATTAACTCTGGTCAGGCAGAGTGGACAGGCACAACGGCTGCAAACTTAGAGCAAGCTATTACTGGTTTAACGAGCGGTGCTAAGTATCATTTTACTATTTCAGTTGTTGATCCAGACAATGATGCAGACCCAGATACGATACCTTCGTTGAAAGTTAAGGTTGTTGGCACAACGACAACAACTGTTTTGCTCGATGAAACTTTACCAGTGGGCAATAGTTTTTATAGGTTTGATACAGACGATACAGGCGTCACAATACAAATTTACCCAGCGTCAGGCGCAGAGCCTAATGTAAATGTAACAGACACATCTCTTAAGCTTGCATCTATCGCAACGCCAATTACAAACGCACCAACAAACAATCTTGGTTTAATTGTGACAGAAGAGCGTTTTATTTTTGCGTTAGGGTCTGGCGGCAACGGACGTAAGATCGCTTGGTGTGACTTCGAAGATAGAAACACATGGACTGCGGCAACGACAAATCAAGCTGGTTCCACAGAATTACAGACTTCTGGTCAAATTATGCAAGCTATAAGAACGAGAGGTCAGACGTTAATACTAACAGATACAGACGCTCACACGGCTCGATATACAGGCCCACCCTATGTGTATGGGTTTGAGCGTGTTGGCGCGTCATGCGGCGTTGTAACAAGTCGTGCGGCTGTAGATACGGATAGCGGTGTATTTTTCATTGGGCAGGAAAACTTCTTTCTATTCAATGGTAACACAGTGCAGCCTATTAAGTGTGACGTGCATGATTATATTTTTGATGATATAAACGTAGCGCAGCAATCTAAAATATGGGCGATGGGCATACCCCAGTATGGTGAGGTTTGGTGGTTTTACCCATCATCTAGCAGTTCAGAAATAGATCGTTACGTTGCGTATGATTACAATGAAAACCATTGGATGATTGGCGAGTTATCAAGAACGTCAGGCGTTCCGAGGGGCGTGTTTAGATACCCATTTATGGCTGATTGGGATACAACACATGCAAATATAAAAGAGCATGAGGTTGGTTTAAACGTAGATAGCGGCTCTGTTTTTGCAGAAACTGGCCCAATATCTATTGGCACTGGCGAAAACATAGCCAAGGTTACATCTGTCATTCCTGACGAAAAAACGCAGGGCGATGTAAATATGACGTTTAAAACACGTTTTCATCCAAATGATACAGAAACAACGCATGGCCCATTTGCTCCTAATAATCCTACTGACGCTAGATTTAGCGGTAGGCAGATACGTATGAAGGTAGAGGGCACAAAGCTTGCTGATTGGCGTGTGGGCGTTATGAGGTTAGAAACTGTTGCAGGGGGAACTAGATAATGCCAGTTCCTATTCTGCCTGTTATTGGTCCTGACCTTGCTCAGTGGGGTAGGCAGTTAAACGCATATCTGCAAAGAAATTTAGGCAAGTTATACTTTAAAACATCTCAAGATAACCCAAGTGAAAATGGCGTTATTCTTTGGGATGACGTAAACGAGTGGCCTGTCGTGAGTTATGATAATGAGTTTAGGCAGCTTATTATGGAAGGTGGTCATGTAAAACTTATGAGAACAACAAATCAAACTGCTGCATCAGCAGATACAGCTTATTCTATTACTTATGATGCGCCGACAAATAAGTATAAAATAGATCGTGATGGCACAAATCCAGAGCGTATTGTGTTTGAAGAAAAAGGTGAATATCTACTTAACTTTACCGCAGAAATAACCTCAAGCTCTGGAAGCGATGTTAAGTTTTATTTTTGGCCTGCTAAGAACGGCACAAATATAGCTAATATGACTGTAATAAAAACTATTCATAACAACGGTGGTATTATGACAGCATCAAGATCGTTTTTACTTGAGCTTGCTGCAAATGATTATATTGAAATGAAATGGGCTGTAGATAGTACGAGCGGTAGTTTAAATTCGACAGCAGCAACAGCGTTTAGCCCTGCTTCCCCTGCATCAACATTAGCTATAACGAGAATACATGCTTAGGGTGGTAAAATATTGAATAATGTTGTAGAATTTGTATCAAAGCCAAAGATTAGGGTTGAGCCTGTAGTCGAAAATATTGATGATATTTTGCCTAAGGTTATAAATATCCTGAAGCCGGCTATAGATAACAACAATCGTAACACATCACTAGATGATGTTGTAGGCGACATACTAAGCAATCAGTCTCTTATGTGGGCTGTATACATCGAGGACACGTTAGCGGCGGCATTTACAACCAGCGTCGTAAAGCACCCTCAAAGACACACACTTTTTATAGAGTTTATGGGTGGAGTAGAAATGAATGTTTGGATGAGGGCAGCTTTAAATGTGCTAAAAGAATTAGCAAAAGAAGCTAACTTATCTGGTATTGAAGCTGACGGACGTATTGGCTTTTCAAAATTTGCAGAAAGTGTGGGCTTTAAAGAAACCTACAGACATTATGAGATGGAGATTTAGTCGTGGGAAGTAAGACAACAAAGAAGGAAATGCCTGAGTTTCAGCAAAGGTTTATAGAAGATGTGATGATCCCATTTTCTAGAGGAATAGCAGACACTGAATTTGAAGCGTATACTGGTGATAGAGTAGCTGGTTTAAGTGATTTAGAACAGCAGGCTATGACAGGTTACGGCGCCTTAACATTGCCAAGTGAAATAACTCAGGCGACTGACATTGTAAGAAGTGTGGCGGCTAGAACGCCTCAGGAAAGAGTAACTAGATTAGCTGAAATACAAGACGAGTTAGCGCCACTTTTAAATCGACAATTTGCTCAGCAAGGAATTGGCAGAGAAGCGCAAGCTATAAAGGCAAACGCCTTTGGGGATAGACGTGCTGTTTATGAAGCTGAGAGGCAGGCTGCATTACAGGCTCAGGCATTACAACAAGCTCAAGCTCAATTTCAAGCTGAAGAAAATCAACGCCTAAGAGGCGCCGGCGTTTTATCTGAAATGGCTATAAGAGGTTTAGGAACTCAGACAGATATACTTGGTAAGCAGATGGCTGCTGGTGCAGCGCAAAGAGGCTTAACACAAGCAGACTTAGATGCTCAGTACCAAGAATTTTTAAGAGGTTATGCAGATCCACTAAGAAAATTTGGAGTGCTTACAGGAGCTGCTGGCGCCATACCAACTGGATACGGGACTACAACAGAAAGAGATCCTATGGGTCAAGCTGGAGCTCTACTAACAGCCGGTGGTTCATTTTTAACAGGAGCGGCTCCTATAATGGGTTTTAGTCCATTTGCAGGGTTAGGAAGATAATATGGTTGTTTTAACTACAGATAATTTAGAATTTTTACGTTCTATGGGTTTAGCTAATATGGCTGTGGCTGGAGATGAAGCCACTCCTGAAGAAGCAAATGTTTTGTTATCGATGAACCAAATATTAACGGGTAAAAAAGTTACGCCGCCGCCTAATACTGTTGAGCAAAACAATGATTCTCTTACCACGCAAAACAATGATCCTCTTACCACTATAGAAGTAGAGCCTAACCCAGATATGGCAGACCTACAGGCAAGACTACAATCTCAACAGGCTCTAATAGATAGTTTAAGAAGCGCTTCTGCTTCGCAGCCTACAACGCAAGCAGGCCCTTATGATAATTTAAGTAAGTTACAGAAAAGAATGCTTGCATTTGCAGGAATTAAAGATGCTGGTTTAGCTTTACAAGGTAAAGAAGGAACTAGTGTTTCATCACTTTTAAAAGATTTTAGCGACAGAGCTGACCAAGAGCGCAAAACACTTCAAGCGCAAAGATTAGCAAATCTATATTCTGGTTCTGGTATGTCCGGCGGTTCAATGGGCGACTTATCTAATATGAACTTAGAGCAGTTACAGGCGTTGCGTAATAATATTTTAAACGGTGCTTTTGGATTAAATCCTATGACTGGTGAAGCTTTAATTGATACGAATATAACAAAATTAAAACTAGCAGAAGTAGACGCACGTATTGCCGCATTACAAACATCTCAAGCTTCGAAAGAACAAGGTGTAGAACGAGCTGAATTTTTAATGCCTAGAATTAATCAAGCTATGGCGTACCTTAATCCAAACGGAGAAATTGGTCCAGATAATTTACCAATTTTAAATCCAAATATAGCCACTAAAATAGCTAGAGGTGTTTCCGCATTTAAAGAAGACCCAAGTTACCAACTGTTTAAGGGTAACTTAGACACAATTAAAAACACTATGACTTTTGAAAATTTACTATCATTGAAAAAAGGTGGAGCTACTTTTGGTAGTTTATCTGAAGGTGAATTAAGACAAATTGCCACCTTAGCCGGTAACTTAGATCCTTCTGATCCATTAGGTTCTTTAAATAGTTTATCTCAAATACAACAAAAGTTTCAAGAAGCTATAGATGAATATAATAGAAAATTATTAGAGTAGTTAGGTTATCAAAGTGAGTAAATTAGATTTATCATCCTATACCGACAAACAATTATTAAGAGGTATTGCAAAAGCTAACGAACAGGGAGCTAAAGAAAGTGCAGATCTTTTTCAAGCTGAACTTGATAAAAGAATGAACCCACCTTCTGACCCATCTCCAACTACAGAAACAGATGAGGGCCCATCAATACAGGAAAGAGTTTTAGATTATGCGGCAAGCTTTGGCTCAGGAATACCGCAAGGTCTAGAGTTTATGCTTAACATACCTAACTACGCATCTACTGGCATTCAGAAAGGCATAGAATACGTTACAGGCGCTGAGCCTTTTGACAGGTCACAATTACCAGATTACGCAAATGTTCTTAGCCCTGAAAGTATTGGTAAGGGTATGGAAACAATTACCGGTGGAGCTGTTGATTACGAGCCAAAGACAAAGGCTGGCGAAGTATTTCAGGCTGGCGGTCAGGGTTTACCGTTTGGTTTACTAGGCGGCCTTAGAGCTGCTCTAGTGGAAGGCATACTTCCAAGTATGACTAGTGAGAAAGCTGCACAGTATGTCGAAGGTAGCGCCGCTGAGCTTCCCGTAAGACTTGCAACTGGTTTACTTACTCCTAGCGCAATCGAGGGTGGCGCAAGACTTTTAAAAAGTGGAGCTATAGATGTACCGGCGCCAGTAACTCCTGAGAGAATGGCGCAAAGCAAACAATTAGAAGAGTTAGGCATACAGGAAACAGTAGGTCAAATAAGTGGCGATCCTAATATTTTAGCTAGAGAAGCTGCTACCCAAATGGGTAGAGCAATGAACGAAAAGCAGCTAGAAACATTTACTAAAGAAGTTTTACGTAGAGCCGGCATAACAGCCGACAGAGCGTCACCTGAAGTATTAGAAAAAGGATTTACAAGACTTGGTAAAGTTTTTGACGAATTTGCTGAAAATGCGTCAATACCTATAGATGCTAAATTATCAGACGATTTTTCTAATGCAATTTTTGAAGCAGAAAACGTATTCGCTGTAGCTAATGTTCCTAGAGTTATACAAGATGTGCGAGACAACTTTATAGCGTTGCAAGGTGGTAACAGAGTTATTAGTGGAAAAGATTTTCAGTCTATAACTAAAAAACTTGCAATTATGAGAAAGAGTAAAGATCCTGTACTTATGGGGCTTGGCGCTGAATTAAATGGAATATTAGTAGACGCCTTAGAAAAAAGTGTAATGTCATCAGGCAATACAAATTTATTAAGAAAATACCAAGAAGCTAGAAATCAATACAGAGCACTAGACAGCGCCACACAAGCTGTAGGCGGTCAGTCTGATGAGGCTATGGCTGGTTTAATACAGCCTAAGGCTTTGTATGCAGTGGAAAAAGGTAAAATTGGCGCTAGAAATGTTTCTAAAGGTAGAAGTGAATTAGCTGAATTAGGTAGAATGGGTAGTGATATTGTGCCTTTACCTCAAAGCGGTACGACGCCAAGAGGTACGGCTGAGGGCGCATTTGGAGCTGCCGCTGTAGGCATACCAACAGCCGGCGGTGTTGCCTTAGGTTCAGGTGGTGAGCTTATGGATGTAGCACAATCTACAGGTTTAGCCGCACTCATCGGAGGCAGCACAGCAAGAGCTAACGCTAGACGTAACGAGCTCATAGGTACTCAAGCTGGTCAAGAGTTTTTACGTGGTTACCTAAGAGGTGAAGGGCGCCCACTAATGTCGCCCCTACCTATTGGTGGCATATTAACTGACTATACTAGAAACTAATCCCAAGCTTCATTTACTTCCGGAGTAGACGGGTCATCAGCTTTGAGCCGCCCTTTTTCGTCACGAGCTCGCTTTTTTTTTGAGCTTGTAGACTTCTTTGGTGCTTTCTCTTCTGCGCCAGCCATTAAACTTTCTATCAATGCAGCCGCATCTGCACACTTTTGGTGAAGTGCAAATTTGTTTTGTATTCTATGTGGACGCTTCATAGCGTCTAAAATTTCATCTATTTGATCTTGGTTCATAAAAGATCCCCTTTACTAAAATACCGCAAGTTTACGACGTATTGTGTTTAAATGCAAATGTAACTACAATATCTTACATACAGTAGAGCTCTCTCCCTGTCTCTACGACACTGCCGAACTGCCCCACCTAAACAGTGGGGCATTTTTTTCTTGTGTTTATTTTAAGCTAACACTAAGTTAACGCTATAAACAAATCAGGAGAGAGATATGAATGAAGAAATAGAAATAATTCTTAAAAGGCTAGAGCGTAAAATAGAGATTGTTAAAGATGATCAGAAGCGCACCGGCAGTCCTAACGTACACCATAGCAGTGAAATGCTTACATTAGTGGCAATGCTTAGGAGAAAACTAGATGGCAAATAAGTTAACGACTGAGCAATTTGAATATGCTTATCGCAGGGCTTGGGAAGAATTACGTAAAAAAGAACGTAAAGATAAAAGAGAAAAACGTAATTCATACCAGCCAAACAAAGTTATTAGCGATATAAATTTAGAAGAAGAACAAGTAGAGGATCGAGAAATAAAATTAGAGCTTTCTGAAAAAGCCGAAAAAGTTAATCTACTTTTAAAAAAGGGCTTATCTCCTAAGGAGTGTGGTCAGGTGCTAGGTTGTTCGAGGCAGGCAGTGCTACAAGTGAAAAACAGATACGGGTTACCTAGGTAATTCGTGCGGCAGCGCTTTATGTGTTACAATACACCCAGAGTATTACAACGGCGCTGCCGCGAACTTCTATCTAACAGAAAGATGGGTTGAAACAATGGAATTTATTACTGGACTTTTTATTTATTACACTGTTGCAAGCACAAATGTTTATACAGTGATTTGGTACGAAAGCGAAAAGAAATGTTTAGAGGCAATGGTAGACAACGGGCCACTTTATATTAGATTAGATGCAGAGGCGATGCTCTGCAAAAAATCAAATAAAATTAGTAAGCCAGTACCTAGGCCAAAGATACGGCCTGAGGGTGATACCTAATCAATAAGCTCGAAGTGAGGGCCATCTATGAAAGGCCGCCTACCTTGTGACCTTCGAAGGTCTATGTAGGCGTTCATAGCCTCTTCCATTGTGCCTTCCCATTTACGGATATCCATTGGATAAGGCATTTCTGGTGTACCCCATGCAGCTCCCCAGCAAATTGGAACGCCTAACGTAGTAGCAGCTTCTTTAATTGCATCAGCTAAATCGTCATACAATTGCAGCTCCCAACTTGCCCGTCCGTTTACATATGCCATAATGTCGAAAGCCTTGCCTTCAAGGTGCTTTGATTTCATCGTTTGAGATGCACCTTTAGCTACCAATTCTTCTTGTTGTTTTTTAGTTCTTAAACCTTGGATCACTCCGAAATCGGTTTTAGAGAGCGTGATAGCCATTTTCACAACTTCTTGTAATCCCTCGTCAATACCTTCTAGCCTGTCTAGGCTGCGTCTGCTTAATTTAAAACTCATTTCTTAAATCCTTTCATTGTACGTATTCCAAAGCTCGCGGCGATTGAGGCATACATGGCCCAACTGAACCACTGGGGGGCAGCTTGCAAATTCTCAAAGCCTTGTTTCATGTAAGGCTGTAGCCAAGGCACGAAGCTGCCTAGCACTATAGCAATAAAGCATAGGGTCCACGCCTCGTCTTTCCAGCTATCTGCACTGGCCTCTATCGCTGCCTGCTCCCAGCTAATTTCGCCGGTAGCCAGCTTCATCTTTGTCTCTGCTTCAGCTTGTTTTATCTTAGCCTTGCTATCAATAAATGTCGTAGCCAAATTTGCTACGCTTGAAAGTATACCTATCATTTTTTAGCTCCTAACTTTGCTACGCCCATAAACACTGAAACGACACCAGCGACACTTACAAAGTAAATACTAGCCATCGATCCAATAATATTAGACGCCTGATCTAATCCAAGCCATCCGGTTAGCACAACGCCAAACGGATAGAGCAACATTCCCCACAAACTGAACCACGCCATTTTTCTAGTTTGGTCTCTATGAGCGTCTTCATCCAACATACGACGCCGTCTGTCTTCCAACATTATTTCACGTTCTTCTGGATCTAGTTTTCCGTTTCCGTTCATGTCGTAATCTTGAGAGTTCATCTACATACCCTTTTACTACTTTTGAGCTGTGGCTCAGTATGAGCAGTTTACCGTTTTTATCGTAAGCTGCAAACTTGCCATTACGCTCCTCTATTGTTGCGGATTTACGGGTAGGCACGCCAAAGCCATACTTGAATGCGTTACCATAATCCCAGCTTTTTCTTTTTCAATCTTACAGCTTTCTAGATCGCCGTAAGATCCTATTTGATAATGCCTAAGATTATCTGTGTTTACAAAATGCAAAAAGATTAAAACGTATACCATCACCACTGACCTTTAGCCTTGCCTATCATATATATGATACCGCCAAACAATACAAACCCGACAATAACAATGGCTATACCTACAGCCCAGTTTATCAAGTTGTCGATCTTTTCTTGACGCTTGTATACAGCTTCTTTCTGCATCTTTCTTTGCTCAGCTTCGATGGCTACAATACTTTCCCAAGCCGAAGGCCCGTAATATAGACTGATATAATCCTTGAGCTCAGAGCGCATGGATCTGGCCTTCTCTTGTGCCGCCCAAATCTCTACGGCTGAGGTGTCAAAATTAGGGCTCACCTTTTTCCATAGCGGTGGATCTTTAGCCTTGTTGCCTAAATAATCTAAGTCTGAAATAGCTTTACCAAACGACGATAGGTCTTTGCCTAACTCGCTTATTTCCTTACCAGCGCTTACGGCACGCTTAATGCCAGAAAACGCAGCCGTGGCTAATGCTATAGCTGATGCCGGTTCTATCATCTACCATCTGAAAAGTTAGGAGTTCTAGTTAAGTATTCCAATGTATTCTCAACGGTTTTAATTCTAGCTTGCAACTGAACAAGTTTAGTGAAGTAGTTAACCATATTGTCTACCTCATCCCATAATTCTTCGTCGGCTTCTTCAAATTCTTCTTGCCATTCAACAAGTATATCTATCATTTCTTCAATGTTTTCTCTGTTTTGCTCTACATCTCTAATAAGATTAGTCCTGTCAGCGGCGTTGTTCTCTGCCGTGAGTACCTCAATATCTTCTGTGAGTGTTTCTATAGTCGCAGCCTGTTGGCTCACCCACCACACGCCTCCGGCGAGCTGTACGGCTAATGCCGCTACTAATGCGATTGGTAATTTCATGTTTTCCATTTAACTCTGTAAAAGCCTGTCAAGCTTTTCCTCCAGTCTATCTATTCTATCTATCACACGTCCCACGTCTGTCTCTTGGCGGTGGATGTGCACATATTCCTTTGCCAGCTCTTCACGGGTCCTGTTCAGTAGTATGGTAACACGTTTAAGCTCTTCGTGCTGCACCTTTATCCACCACACCCCCAGCGCCATGACGGCTGTAAATATCATATCGATAATGCTCATTTCCATATATGGCGCTCCTTTTCTTAAATTTTAACATATTTTAAAAATAATTAAAATAAATGCTTTTTAGGGGTTGATATTTGTAGGTGTTAACACTAAGTTAACAGTATAGAGTTTTAAAGGAGAAAAAAATGGAAATTTTAAAAGCACCAAGAGAATACGCAAAAGAAGTAAAAGAATTAGGTTTTACTAAAGAAGAGTTTTGCGAGGCTTTAACAAGCAACGAGCCAAAGTTGCCAGTAAAATATATTTTAGATTGCTTACACGCATATTGATAAACGGGGGCTACGGCCCCCAATTTTAAGGAGAGAAAAATGTTAGAAGTAAATACAAAAGTTATGATTAAAAGTAGTAGGTTATACATAGGATCGGAGCATGAAGGACAAATAGGTACAATCGTACACATTTCTCCTAACAAAGATAATTGTAAACCATCAAATGTTTTTGTTCGTGTTAACTATGAATTAGGAGATGACATAGTTTGGTTATTTGAGGATGAATTGAATGTACTATGAATTAAGATATTTTAGCAATCGCCCAGATCACGCATATCCATATTGTTTTAATGTTAAAACTTTTGATAGCGAAAAAATTGCAATCGCAGCTTTCAACGAAACAAAAGACATAACTGAAAAATGTTGGAACGATTTGGCGGCAGTGGGTATGGAAGCGCCCGTAGCGTCAATGCTTCAGCTCGTCGCTAGAGATGATGAATGCACTTGGCTGGATGAAATCAAATTATGGGAAAGAGGGGCTTAACGGCCCCCAACCTTGCAAGGGTTGTGAAACTAATAACTAGGTGTTAACAAGTTGCTGACAAATACGGAGATAAATATGCAAGTACAACTTACTAAAGATGGCGGCAAGTGGAACAAGCGCAAGAAAAAGCAGATTGGCCCTCGCATGGAGGAAGAGCTTGTTGACCATATTAAAGAGGAAGCAGCTAGAGTTGGCGTGTCAGAAAATGAGTACGTCAAGATGCTAGTTGTTAAAGACGCAAAAGCTAAGGGCAAGAGCTTACAGTATGATTATTGGCATTGATTGCGGTTACAGGACGGGCGGCGTTGCCCTGCTATCACCCAGTGACAACTGGGTTGAGGTCCACGACTTACCCGTGTACGACGAGGGCGGCGTGGACGTAGCTGCATTAATGGACCTAATTACCAGTGGAGACAAAGTCGATCACATTTACGTAGAGCGTCAACACGCTATGCCTAAGCAGGGCGTCGTATCTACATTTAAAATCGGTTTTGCATTTGGACAGATAACAAGCACGTGTGCACTATCTAGATCGCCTTACACAATTATAAGCGCCAACACTTGGAAACGAGCATTAGGCTTGGCAAAAGATAAAGACGCAAGTAGACGTCTAGCACAGCAGTGGTATCCTGACGTAACGTCAGACTTAAAAAGAAAAAAAGATGAACACAGAGCTGAGGCTCTACTCATTGCACATTATGGGAGAAAACAACATGAGTATAAAACTTGACCTCGACAATGAGGAGTATCACCTATCGCCAGCATTAAGCGCGTCAGGTGCAAAAATTATAGCGCAGAAATCATTAGCTCATTATAAGTATGGCGAATATAAAAGCTCGGCAGCTTTTGATCTTGGCACAGCTACGCACACTCTATGTCTAGAGCCACACCTTTCTAACAAGGTATGGTGTGGACCTGAGACTAGACGAGGCAAGGCGTGGACTGAGCGTAAAGATGAGGCAGACGCTGCCGGCGCAATCCTATTGACAGAAGCAGAATATAAAATTGCACACGACATGGCTAAGTCTGTGTGGGCAAACGAGGAAGCTGCGAAGCTTCTTACCGGCGACATTATCATAGAGCCCAGCGTGTTTGTAAAAGATCATGTCAGAAACGCTGACCTACGATGTAGGCCGGACGCATGGCGAAAAGATATTGCGGCCATAATAGATTTAAAGACAACAGTAGACCCGTCGCCTGCCGGCTTTGCGTCGCAGGCTGGCAAGCTAGGCTATCACATACAAGACCAGTTCTACCGTATGTGTATGGCACTCGAAGGTCACGAGATAGACCGGTTTGTGTTTATCGCTGTAGGAAAAGACGCGCCTTACACTGTGGGCGTCTACGAGCTCGACGAGCGGTCACTGCAAGAGGGCAGGGCAGCCGTTGAATATGCGCTGGACAGATTTGTCTTAGCGCAGGAAACCGGTGTGTGGGGGTATGATTATGGAGAGTTGCAAACAATCCAAATACCGCCGTACACTTTTAAATTCACCAATGAGCAAACGTAGTCAAGGAGACACATTATGCCAATTACTTTTCAAGATGACACAAATAATTCTGATATGTCGTATGTCAGGGTCAACTTGCCACAAAACAAGTGGACGTTAAAAACCCCGACAGGTGATATTGAGGATATTGATATGACTAAGGGGATAGCCATTGACGTTAAAAACGTCGTCTTTGGCTGGCTTCACATTGACGTCGGCGTGCGAGAATTTTTAGCGTGGCCGTCGCCTGCACAGCCGTTAGCTAAGCCTGAGGGGAGCCCACATAAAAAGGGGTTCGAGGTAAACTGTTGGGCTAACGGACGTGAAGCACAATTTAGCAACAATAGCTACGGCGCCGGAGCGTTTATAGCTAAGCTTTATAACCAAGTTGAGAACGATCCTAACTTCGCAACAAAAATACCGGTGGTGCAAGTTACAACTAGCACGCCTGTTGTGATAGGTAAGGGAACTTCTTATGATGTGGGCTTCAACATTGCACAGTGGATTGATCCACCCACTGGCAGTGAGCAACCCGTTGCACAAGCTGCGACTACTTATGAGGCAACGCCTGCCGCCACGCAACCTCCCAGTGCACAACCGGCAGGGGACAGTGGTCAAGGTAAAGACTTCGGGTTCTAAGAAGACGCGCCCTGCTTTTCCTGTAGAGCAGGGCGCACGTAATTTGGGAGATAAAAATGTCAGAAGCTTATTTTGAAAAAGTAAAAGAGAGTGCCGTCGGCGACGTTATGGTAACGTTTAAAGGTGGCCGTAATGAAACATTAAACAAAGCTGCATACTTGCTGGGCAGGCACGCGCACCTAGCGCCGTCTAACATTGACCTAGCGATTATGGAGCTGCACACGGCTGCAAAGTCAGTCGGGTTAACTGAGCCAGAAATAAAAGCCACAATCGGATCAGGGTTTAAACGTGGCGGCGAAAATCCGAAAATTTTAGAAAACTCAGACGCAATGCCTTACACAGTGTCAGAGTTTGACAGGTTAATCAGTCGGCTGGCTGGTAAGGAAATGCTGGTACGTGATCAGGAAACACGCAAAGACAAAATTAAAAAGGCTAAGGAAGCGTGGGACAGGGCCGTACCTATCAGTCGTGATAATAAGGACGCAATACGTCCGGCGTTGCTTTACCTTAACTCACGGGGCCTCAGAGCGTCTACAGCAACGAATGTAGCACGGTTTAGTCCTAACGTGTACGACGGGCCAGCTATTATCTTTCCGGCGCTCAGTTCGGAAGGCGAAGTGCAGGGCATACAGGCCGTGCTACTAACGCCGGAAGGTAAGAAGCGTATACACAATGGTATATCCAAGTATAGCCGTGGCGTCATAGCTGGCAATGTCATGCGTATTGGCGACGAACACGACGGGGCCGCTATCATAATGGTGGAAGGGCCAGAAGACGCACTGTCAGTACATCAGGCAACACGTGACAACGTCGAGGCGACAATCGTGTGTACATTTGGTAAGGCTGGAATGCAGTCGTACAACGTCCCTAGAGCCTCAGACGTGACGATATGTGCAGATCCTGACCTAGACGTAGACAAGTGTGCAGACGTGCTCAGTGGCGACGGTAGCACGTCTGTGTACGTCGTCAGGTTTAACGAGCTGGGCGTCGAGAATGTCGTGGACGCAAACGATTACCTACAGGAAGTGGGTGAGGATAAATTGCGTGAGGCATTGGCGCTGGCAAAGCCGGTAGAGCAAGTGAAACAGGAAACTATCGAGGCTGAGAGGCAGTGGCCGACGCCGTATGATCCGATAGATCCGGCAACAATACCGGCGAGGCGCTGGATATATGGCCGTCACTACATACGTTCTAACGTGAGCGTGTTAGCGTCGGCTGGCGGTATCGGTAAGACTTCGATGCAAACAGTTGAAGCTTTAGCTATTGCAACAGGCAAGTCGCTGCTCGAAGACATGGTGCACGAGCAGTGTAACGTGTGGCTCATTAACCTCGAAGATCCGCTGGAAGAGATGCAGCGTCGTGTGGCTGCCGCCATGATGCACTACGAAATAAAAGCTGACGACGTCAGGGGCCGGCTATTTCTGGACGCCGGACGCGATTTAAAAATTATATTTGCTAAGCAGTCACGCGACGGGCTCGACGTAGACGAAGAGCTCAGGGAATACATGGCCGACAAGATAGAGCAAAACAATATTGGAATGGTATTCGTTGACCCGTGGGTTGGAGCCAATCAGATCAACGAGAATGATAACGTGGCAATGAATGCGGCGATAGCCAGCGTCAGAGCAATAGCTGACAAGACGGATTGTGCTTTTGTGTTGACGCATCACATACGTAAGATGCACGGCGACGACGCGACAGTGGATAGCGTGCGTGGCGCTGGGTCATTGATCGGAGCTGCTAGAGCTGCAAGAGTTATCAATAAGGTCAGTCAGGACGACGCGCTCAAGCTGGGTGTGAACGAGCAGCAAAGTCTGGGAATATTCAGAGTTGACGACGGCAAAGCTAACTTGGCGCCGCCGGCAGAGAAGGCGGTGTACAGGCGTATGGAAGGCGTGCAACTACCTAATGGTGAGTACGTGGGCGTCGCGGTTACGTTTAAAATGCCTGACCTGTTTGACGGCGTGACAACACGCGACGCTATGAAGGTGCAGCGTATCGTCGGGCAGGCGCTGGAAGACGCAGTCCCTTACAAGCAAAGTGTGCAAGCTAAGATGTGGGTAGGACTAGCCGTGGCCGACGTTCTGGATCTTGACGTGGAAAAGAAACACGAAAAAGCTAAAATCCGTGCTATAGTAAAACAATGGCTGGAGACTGATGTGCTACGTCTTGAACAATTTTACGACAAGAGACAGGCAAGGGAAGTGCCAGTTGTAGCTGTTGGGACGTGGATAACAGGTGAGGAAGCAGGACTATGACGCGCCCATATTATGAAACGCAGGACGACTTAAATAATGAAAAGCAAATAGCAAAAGTTATTGAGAGTGAATATAAGTGTGAGTTGTACAAAATGCCAATAAAGTTAAGTTTGGATTTTATGGCAATGCGAGATGGTAAGGCGGTTGCATTTATAGAAGCTAGGCAACGTAAAAACGAAATGACACGGTATGACACGTATATGATAAGTATGTACAAGTTAATGATGGCAAGCAACTTAACTCAGGCGACAAAGTTGCCGTGCTTTCTAGCCGTACAATTTACTGACAAGTTTGCTATTACAGAGTTTCCACCGAAAGATTTTCACGTGAGTGTAGGTGGCTCAACGTCACGTGGAGATCCTCAGGACATTGAGCCAATGGCTCACTTTAACTTAGACAACTTTAAGGTGTTATCATGAGTGAAAATGAAGAAGTAATTGCACGGCTCGTGTGGAGCGAAGAAGAAGAAAATTACGAGGTGGAGTGGAACCATACAAACGAAAGAACGAAAGACATATTTAAAGAGGGTCACAGACGTGAAGGTATTAAGGCTTGTGAAGACGGGATAGCTGACCTGACGTTCTTTCGTATGTTGCTGATAGAAATGGGCGAAATAAATAGCCGTGGGCATACTCTTCACTAGTTCCTCACTTTCCTATGTCTAAGTGAGGAAAGGTGAGGAAGTGAGGAAAAATAGCCTCAAAAACCTTCCTCCTCACCTTAACGTATATATATACGTAAGTGAGGAGGCGGTGAGGTGAGGTGAGGAAACTAAGTGAGGAAAGTTAGGGAGACTAGCATGGTAATGAAAAAGAAAAAGAAACGTGTTACATTAGCTGAAGCACAGAGAAAGGGACGTGATGTACTTGGTAGACCTGAAGGCGGTGGCCTTATCATTAAGTCAGAAGTGTTGGGACAACTTAAACCGTTGGATCGTATCGCCCGTGAGAAAGTTGATAACTGGGGTGATACATTGCCTACGTTTGTTCCTCCAGAAATGGCTGGACGTTTTGAAGCGGCTTATGATGCGCTAACTGATGCCGTCGAAGCTAACGACGTAATGGCAACTAATCAAATTGCCGGACAACTTATGAGAGCTTGGGATGTGCTGGAGAAAACAGCGCTCGAAGCTGGGCATAAGCCTCCGGCTGAGGATTGCTATTGCGTCGAGCTCGATGGTGAGAGAATAGTTTGTATCGCGTCTAAGAATGCTCACGTACTACGTGAGAAGTACAAGCATTGGATAGTTTACAGTTTCGAAGATGTTGCTAGAATATTGTCTAATGATTTTACGGCTAAGTTTTTGGAGGCTGCTTACGATAGTTTTCCGAAGGCTAAGATAACAACTGTCATTCGTGAGGGCGAAGACAAATCATTTAATTGGGAACTAGGGGATGAGATACCGTGGTAATGGATAGAGATGACATATTAAAAGAAGCAATGAAGGTCATTAATAATGATCGCAATGCAGACTATGGAGATGCAAGAGAGAACTTTGAAAACACGGCTGCGCTTTGGTCAGCTTACACTGGTTATGAGATAGGACCTGTTGATGTAGCTGTGATGATGGTGTTGCTTAAAATATCTAGGATAAGAGTATCTCCTGACAAAGCAGATCATTGGGTAGATATTTGTGGATACTCAGCTCTATCAGGAGAAATAGCAAATGGTAGGTAAGGTAGGCAAAGCTAAGATTGCAGCAATAGAACAGATAGGTGAGGACGAAGTGTTGGAACGTATTTCTACCGGCACTTCAGTTCGCACGTTAATGAAAGAGTTTAATGTTGGCTACAAACTATTTGCTATGTGGCTTGATGCTGTTGGCGGTAGACGTGGTAGATATGAACAGGCGTTGAATGAGGCTGGTCACTATTATGCTGAGCGTGCAGTTGACACAGCTCAGAGTGCTCAGCCTGAAGATGTTAACGTGTCGAGGTTAAAGGTTGATACTGATAAGTGGATGGCAAGTAAGCTTAACTCTAAGTATGATACTCGACAGCGTGACGTGGCTATAAACATAAGTGTTAATGACTTACACGCGCAAGCAGCGGAGCTATTAGATAACGTTATCGAGGGTGAAGCAGAAGAGATTGAACGGTGATTTCGCACACTAAATCACACTCGCGCAGGCGCGTGCGCGTGCCGCAAAGCAGCATAAATGTCAACTTTCAGCCCATTTTTAGCCATTTTATGCTGCAACTGCGAGAAAAGAGGCCAATAATTAACATAATATGTATTATGCGAAAATATGTTTTCTGCGTTGCAGCATTTTTGCTTTTTGACCCCCCCCTTATTCTATCGGCGGCCGGTGCAAAAGCTAATGTCCTCCCCACACATCCCGTGAAAAAATTTTAGGATAATCACATGGAACAAAATGTTAACAATAACCCCTTCGTAGAACTGATAAAACGCTACCGAAATGACCCCGTAAAGTTCGCAATCGAAGTTATAGGCATTGAGCCCGACGAATGGCAGAAGGAATTGTTACGTGCAGTCGCAGATCCAAAGACTAGGCGCGTCACTTGTCGCTCTGGGCACGGCGTAGGCAAGTCAACGGCTGTTGCTATGGCTGCTGTGTGGCACGTTTTAATGCGTGTACCATCAAAAACGGTTGTGACGGCCCCCACGTCGGCCCAGCTTTTTGACGCCTGCTTCGCAGAAATGAAAAATGTAGCCAAACGCCTAAAAAAGCCTTTTAACGATTTACTGGAAATCAAAAGTGACCGTATTGAGCTCAAGAGCCAGCCACAGAGCACGTTTATATCGTGCCGGACGTCTAGACAGGAGCAGCCGGAAGCGCTTGCCGGTGTGCACTCAGATAACGTGTTATTATTAGCCGACGAAGCCAGCGGCATACCGGCCAGCGTTTTCGAAGCAGCCAGCGGTAGTATGTCGGGACACAACGCGACGACTGTTTTGACGGGCAACCCCACACGTAACACCGGCTTTTTTTACGACACTCACAACCGCCTGAAGGAAGACTGGTACACGATGCACGTAAGCTGCGTCGATAGCCCTCGCGTTGCCGACGACTTTGTCAGGGACATGGAGAAGCGCTACGGGCAGGATAGTCCGGCGTATCATGTGCGCGTTTTAGGAAATTTTCCACCGTCAGAAGAGGACACAGTTATTCCCGTGGCTCTGATTGATCACGCCATGAACAACGACATAAAGATCCACGAGGATACCGTAGCCGTGTGGGGCCTCGACGTAGCCCGTCAGGGCATGGATAGCTCCGTTTTGTGTAAGCGTCAGGG
>Ga0129351_1000168_pt1 | contig 22610 bp, 40 predicted proteins | sample CPBDNA_8_FD_94423 | JGI IMG/M metagenome (GOLD analysis project Ga0129351, IMG submission 94423) | Freshwater to marine salinity gradient microbial communities from Chesapeake Bay, USA - CPBay_Sum_27_0.2_DNA | ecosystem: Environmental > Aquatic > Marine > Coastal | place: USA: Chesapeake Bay... | reverse complement strand
GGCTATCTCGTCCATGCGTCGTTGAGTAGTCTGTTTGAGTGTTGTCGATTTATTGTTCATGCTTATTCCTCCGTGATTACTCCATCCTTTACATTGATATTTTTGATTACAATGTTTGGAGTCTCATGTTTAATCTCACTTACTTTTTCTATTGGTAGATTTGGCATAGGTAAATATCGAATCTCTTGTTCTTTACTGTTCTTAAGTAGATTAGTATAGTCTTGAATAAACTTCAATGGGTAATAGAATATCCAATAGACTAAGGGGAAAGCCACTGAATATATTAACGGTAATAAAAGAAGTGCTGCGTAGTTTCTTTGTTCGACATCGCACCAAGTATTGCCGTAACTACTTGTCCAACAATCTACTCTCAAACCATCATCATAAATAACAACATACCAAAACATAAGCCAAATATTTGCCACAAAGAAAAGACCCAATGAAATCCTTCTAATTTTTTCGTAATCTTCTTCCATATTTATTCCACCTTTAATTCCCAAATTACCTGCTTCGTTTCTTTACAAAAGCCTTCTTTATTTGCGACACTTCGCATAATGTTACATAATTGGTTCATAGTAGGTGCATCTAAACGCCTATTAGAACGCTTAACTTTCTTATATCCAATTATTTCACCATTTACAGTAATCTTTCTTGTTCCTCTAGTAGATTCGTCATCTTTCAACCTTGTCATAATTTGACCTGTTGTTTTTGGCCCTTCTTCTAGAATCGCTCTAATTCTTTTTTTATTATTTTTATTTCTACTCATAGGTAATCACCTAATGTTTTTTGCTGAACCCTTATTGGGTCAGTCTTTTTTCTTCTTCTCTTTTCTCCAAGTCCAAGTATTCGACAATCACCATTGTTAAGTTTAGTTTTAGCAAACTCTACAAACTCTTCGTCTTTCTTAAACTGCTTAAATAGTCGTTCTTCTCCACTTTTAATTCCCAACCTTTTGATTAGTTTAGGTTTCTGTGAATACTTGCCTCTCTTTGGCATTGATACTTGCCCGAATGTTTTACCACTATGGGTATATGCCAACATCTCATAAAAATAAGACAAAGGCCATCTACGCTTTACTACACTATCAATGAATACTATTTTGTTTGGGTGCATGTTTTCAACCAACCAAGAAAGCATTTGGGTATCAGATGGTTTATTATATTTCAATATTTTTGCCATCAAGTCTCTATCTGTTTCTTTTAGATACATTGAAACTAAACTGTAAGTATCTTGTTCCATAGACAAAGGCTCACAGGAGCGTGGTGCTATTTCTTGAATAGCATTTAGTAAATGTTTAGTTGAACCTGCTCTTTTAATTTGGCACATACTCTTAATGTCTTTAGGCACTGACTTTTCATTGATAGAAGTAATTACAACCTGTCCTCGATACTTTCTAAGTACATTGAGTATCTCATCTCTCTTCGGTTTAATGTGAATATCCTCTATGATTATACCATTTTCTATTGACATCGAACCCAATTCTCTAATACTCATTTTATTAGCATAAAACAATGCGGCATTTGGCAACCATTCTTTTGCTTTAGTTGTTTTTCCTGTACCCGTTTTGCCAGTTAAAAGTATTGGTCTTTTTATCTCCATTGTTGTAAATCCCATTCAAACACCTTTCAATTCAAATAATTCTTCCAAGCCGTCTAGTTGTAAGTGCCTATCATTGGCTACAATATCTACTGCTTTCCTAAACACTACCCATTCATCCTTTGAATCCGGTAAAATCTCAGGAATCAAAAGACATAACTTATATAAGTTTTTAATTCCACCAATTCTAAGAATTGGTTTAGGGCGACTCTTATGTTCAGTTTCCTTATAGGTTGAGCCTATTTGGTGTTGTTCTAAACTTCGCTGAATTGCCAAAAGAAAATCAGCGTTTGCTCGAAGGTTTACTCTAAGCCTAACTCTATAACCAATCTGCGATTTATCATTTCTATCCAAGTAAATGTCAGTTTTAGACATACCAAGAATAATTCCAATTAACATATCTTTACTAAACATAATCATTCATCCTTCTTAGCATATTCATTTTGCGTGGGCCAATAACCACGAACTTGATTATTAGTCTCAAACCAATAAATATCTGCCGCTTGAATTGTCTTGCCGCCCCTAATCATAGCATTATGTTGTGCATTGATAATAGCATTACGGATTCCTGTATCTGCCCATTCGGATAATAGTCGTATTGCTGAATTACTAATCGGCATTTCTACTTCTTCCTTTGCTACTTTCCTTACACTAATTTTAGTCTTTACCTTAAAGTCTTCAACTGGTTCAGGTTCGGGGGTAATGAAAACACCATTTTCAAAATACGGAACTAATACCGCTTTCATTTTCTTTGGTCTTCCTTGGGTAGTAGTTATGTCTTTCAAGTGTGCATATCCTTCCATGTCAATTTTAACACAAGAATATGTTTTAAAATCTATTACTGTTAATCCTCCTACTTCTATCATATTAATCTCTCCACATCTTCAATTGTATTAATGTCTGCTACAAACTTATCATTTCTAATTCGTTTCATTCTAGGGAATCGCAAACCGATATTCCCCTTTACATCTCGACTAATCAAATCAGCCTTAACTTCTAAAACAATTCGAGGAAGGAATACATACCTTCCATCACTGTAAGACTCTACAATCTTACGCAATTGATTAGTTAGACTAATCAAATCACTATCAGTAAAGCCGCTTCCAATAGAACCAATGTTAGTAAATCCACTTTCAGACTTAACGCCCATTTCAAAAGTTCCGAATACATTTGCTCTACGACCCTCCCCATAAGAAGCCGCAAGAATAACAACATCTAATTCAATTTGGGGTGGCTTGTATTTAGCCCAACCTGTGCTTCTTTTACCCGCTTCATATGGTAATGTTGTATCTTTGACAATAATACCCTCGAAGCCATCATTAATTGCATTGTTATAGAATGCCATAATGTCTCCGTCTTTTTCCATTCTATGTGCTTGGTCGGGATTAGACTTAAACTTCTCTAATCTTTCAGCATAAGAAAGATTCATAATAGTTTCACTTTCCCACTTCAAGCAATCGAAAATAACCCAACGAACCGGCACTCTCGCCATTGCCTCGGCATGGTCTTTAGAATGTACTCTCGTACCCATTTTCTTGTGTTCATCGGGGCTTCCGTCTTCCTTTATCGGGTAGATTTCACCGTCGAATATGGCTTGCATAACTGCATACTTACTTACTTGTTGTGCAACATCAGCAAATTGGGCAGTTACAATCTTACCTTTACGATTAAAAATAATAACACTATCTCCATTCTTATGGATTTGATAACGATTACCGTCATACTTATAATCAACAATAGGATTTGACGGCCACTTCTTCATAGGTATTTCTTTAGCAAGCATGGGTGAAATAAACTTCCCATGTGTTAAATTACATGGAGGTTCTTCATCACGCTCATAATATGAAACTACATCTTTGATTGAATTAAAATTACAATGCTTCTTTACAAGTGTAATTTTCTTATTGTAGTGTTTGGCAATAATCTTCTTAACCACACCATCACGCAAACCATTGCGAGTTGTCTTTAACCAATGGCGAATAAACCATTTTGCTTCCAATGCAGATAAATCTGATAGGAATAAATCAATAGTCTTATACGCATCAGAATCAACACCACCACAATCTAAAGAAAGAATCCGGTGAAATGTAGCAAGACTATGTTCTGTTTGAGTCTGTGCAGATGGGTCAAGGTAATAAATAGCATCACCTAAATCATCATGTACTTGATATTCTTGTTCAATTTCATCATCAAAACAATCATACATCTTAGTTAGCCATTTTTTAGCCTTTGCTAGCCCAATATTATTTGATGGGTATTCTTGGGCTAGAATAGAAAAGAAAATATCTTTTTCTTCAAAATTCTCCAGAGCCTTCGAAATTGATGTTACTTGTTGTGTTGGAGTCATTTGCTCCGTTGCTTCCAGTAGTCTTGTCATTCTCTTCATTGTCATCTATAATCACTTCCATATTTTCGTTTATTGTTTTTACCAGTTGTTTTAACAGCCTACTGATACGCTGATTCATTTTTTCATTGTTTTCGGCATATGCCCACATTAGCGTTGAGATGTAATCCCAATCATTCTTCTTCATCTAAACCACCTAAGAGCCTTGTAAAGTTAATGTTCATCATATGAACTGCGTTGGCTTCTTGCATTTTATTTATCTGCAAGAACTTATCAGCCATAGTCATTAAAGTCGCCTGTGTGATATATACTGCATACTTAGACAAATTATCATCTGTTTGTATTTCCCAATAGATTACAAATGTTGCTTTGATGTAAAGGTTAGCCTTACTCATGGTAGCATGTTGTTGATTAAACAAATCTAAATATCTACCGGATAATTTCTTTCGCATGTTTTTTGCCCATTGGTTCATGGACTTGTCTGTTTTCCAATGTTTTTCATAATTCATTCTTCTTCATCTCCATTAATATTCATGGCAATTCTTACGGAAGCCATCAATTCCGATTCTTTCTTAAAGAAGGCATCTAAGTCCATCTCTATTTTTCTATACGCTATATTGACATGGCTAGTAGTTACTCTACAACCATGACCTGTATTTGGGGGCTTTATCATTTGTTCATCAACATACTTAGCAAACAAATCTACAATAGCACTTGCTTTTGTCCTAAACCTATCTACTGAACCAGTTGCATATTGTCGTTTTGGATTAGCCAATCGTAGTGATTTTCTCGCCTGTTGATAGGGAATCCTATTCTCTTGATATTCTCTTTCTTCACTCATCTAAAACCCTCTTTAATACATTTAATAATTTCTTTGCTTCTTCCATATTCAATCGAATACCTTTTCTTGTCGGCTTTGATAAGGTGTGCCAACGAATATCCAAGACTTCGATATTGTAATATTCACCTGTTTTGATTAGGATTTCATCCTTTTCATTTCTTGCAATCGTTCCTCTTGTTTCAAAACCATCACTCATTAAACCACCCCTGCTTAAACTTGTCCAATTCTTTTCTCGAAGTAAAATACCTTGGTGATTCTAAATCATCTAAACGATTTACAACCCAACAAGCACCACCTAAAGAAGAAACTTGAACAATTTCATATTGCCCATCGTTTATATTAATTACTTCCGTAGTGCTAAACTCAGGAACAAGCCCATACATTTTAGTAATTTCATTTGCTACTTCATGTATATTATCTACAACATACTTAATGATGTGCGCCCTTTGAATAGGAATCTTCGGTGCAACTTTAATTGATAATCTACCTTTCATTCCACATACTTTACATTTGTTTCCTTCACAAATAGGACAAGGTATTTCAGCATTGTGTGGTGCGGGTAGTGTTACTGTAACTGCTCTCTTTTTCATATTATTCCTCCAAAAGAACAGCAACTTCAGTAGTTAAGAACAATGAAGCAATTGAGATTGCCGCATTAAAACTTCCCTTTGTTACCTTTACAGGGTCAAAGACACCTGCATTCCACAAGTTTTCATATTTTTCAGAAAGAGCATTGTAACCGTAGTGAGGGTCATTTAAATTATATGACAAACCGCTTTTTCCACTATTTTGCAATAGAACAAGAGCAGGTTTAGATAAAGCATCATAAACAATCTTATGCCCAGTCTTCTCAATTTCTAAGTCATTTCTTGCATGTAATAGACCAAGACCACCACCTGTAATGATACCTTCGGACAGTGCCGCTTTTGTTGCATTCAAAGCATCATCCAACCTTTCTTTCTTTTCACGCATTTCCATAGAAGAAGAAGCACCGATTTGAATAGTAGCAATACCGCCACTCAAACGAGAAATGCGCTTCTTCATACGCTTCTTATCGAAATCATCATCCAATGTTTCAAAAACAGATTTGAGAGTATTGATTCTTTCATCGGCCGAATTACCACCAATAATAGTAGTAGTCTCCTTTGTAATAACAATCTTTTCACAAGAACCTAATTCTTCTTTGGTAATCAATTCTGGGTCATCCTTACTTTCGTCAGTATATAGGCGACCTCCAACAATAGAAACAATATCACCCAATTCATCTAATTGGGCATCACCAAAATTAGGCGCAGTAACAACTGCAACTTCAATTGTCTTTTGAAGAACATTCATAATAATATTATTCAATGCACTTCCATCCATTCCCTTCACAAACATTACCATTGGTCGCTTCTCAACTGCCGCTAATTCCAACATTGGTAGAATATCACTAAAGTTTTTGATTGCCAAATTAGAAGTAAATATAAGAGGGTTATTGAATTGAACCTTTCCGTCATCGCCATTAGCCATCAAATGACTCAAATACCCTTCATCAATTTCTAATCCCTTACGGACAACTAAGTTTGTTCGATGACTATTTGATTCTTCAACAGTAATAATACCATCTCGACCAACTTCATTAAGTGCCTCTTCAATTAGCCCACCCAAGTAAGAATCGTTATTTGCCGCAATAGTAGCAACAGAAACAATATCGGCATCACCAACATCTACTGCCATCATTTCAAGTGATTCTACAATAATTGCCTGTGCTTCATCTAATTCTTTACGGAGAGTATGAAGGTTTGAAACATCAGCAGTATGGATTTGTTCACATAATGCTCTTGCAACAATACAAGCAGTTGTTGTTCCATCACCTGAATTATCCTGTGCTTTACTCGCTAGATTTTGAACCATTTGAACGCCCATTTGAACATAAGGGTCTTCATGCGATACATACTTAGTAATGGTAACACCATCGTTAATAATAACTGGTGGATTCCCTTGAAGAATTACCGTTTTGGCTTGTGGGCCAAGTGTCGGTAATACTGTATCTGCTACTAAATTAATTCCTTGTAATAGTTTTTCTTTTACTTCTTTTCCGTGTATAATCATTTCAATTGCCCCCTAAAAAACTTTTCATATTTTTCCATTATTTGTCTTGCCCTTAATGGTGGGCCATCATTCATTTCCTTATAGAATAACTTAATTAACTCAATCAAGTATTCTGCATCTTTGTTATGTTTATCTGTCATACCAAAACCTCAAAAACTTTTACCATGCATGTATTCTCTATTTTGGTTATATTCAATTTTAGCAATAATTGCTCCTGCAACATCTAAATCTTTACCAAAAGAATAGTCCATAATTCTTATTATAACATCTGCCAATTCTTCTTCAAGTGAAGAAAACTCAATAATCTTATTAGATGAAGGGTTTCCATCCCTAAGTGCTTCAAGGGCTTCACTGACTTCTGCATGAATCAATGCTATTCTTTCACCATCATTTGGAGTTTCTTTCCAAAATCCGTGATTAACAGCATTAGTATAAACCCTCTTTGCTATCTTATTCCAATCTTTTTCAAACATTATCACACCTCATAACCATATATTCGATTAAAGGGAACAACTGTTAAGTGTCCAATAGTCTGATATTTTGTTCCAGTATTGTCAAAATAAACAGTCTTACCAATCAAATACTTGTAATCGTCGCTTGTACTCAAGCACTTTCCTTTATTGTCAGACTTCATAACAATGCCACTTCTACTGGCTTGTTCAGTTTCAATAAGAATCCATTCTCCACAACCTTTCAACATCATTCTTCTTCCTCCTTTCCTACTCTATGGTGTGGAAATTAGGTAATGTTGAACCTAAAGAGCGAATTGCCGACCACATACTTGCTCTTGTATCTGGTGTATTGGTATTAAAAGCAGTATCTACTGCGAATTGCATAGCCTTTTTAATGTCTAAAGTTTTCGCATCATCATCAGTATCATTATCTAAAAAGTATTGAACCCTTTCAAGTTTCTTATTAAAAGCAATTTTTAATTTAGCCTGTCGTCTTTCATTTTCAACTATCCAATCCTGTAATGCTTTAGGGTAGTATTCGTTTAACCAATTAGTATCTATTGTTACTGTTCCAAATCTTTTATCCATTTATTCTTCCTCCTCAAATCCTGCAACTCGTACCCAAGCCCTATTCATATCTCTATCAACAAAAGTATAGATATGTTCTTTGTAAAACTTATCCATCTTTTTAGTATGTTTACCTGCTGTATTCCAAGTAACTCCGTTCTTCCCCTTTGCAATATTGTTATCGTTTGGGTGTTGTTGTTGATGGCGTTTATGTCGTTCAGTGAGAGTAATCTTTTCGTATTCTCTCATTGGTATTTCTTGCAGTTTGCTTGCGTTTCTATCTCCTGTCTTCATTCTTCTTCACTTCCTGTTTGTGTTTGCATTCGGTAACTTCCGTCTTTTTCTTTTATTTCTAAAAGGTTTCTTTTAGCATTAGTCCAAAATCCATAGTGTTCATCTCCACCAATAACATATGCTGTTTCCATGACCGTATGAAATATATTTACAGTATTCCAATCTGTTCCGCTAAAATAAGCAGAACCAAAAGGATGAGTGTGAAACCAACATTTCATAGGTAATTCCATTCCTTTAGGTGGCATAGGGAAAGAAACATAGCCACTTGTTCCTGATGAAATGTGCGCTCTATTCTTAGCATCAATTACTACTTGAACCTCAAGGTTTGGTAACATTTGAGTAGAAGCATACCAAATAGAGTAATGCCATGACTTAGAATGTATTGCATCTTCTCCGTTCATATCAAACTCTTCAATCCAATTGTTCTGCAAGAAAGAAATTATTTCGTTTCTCGCTTCTTCGACCTGCATTTGATATTCCCAAGCATCATCATTAATTCCATATCGTTCTTCATTTTCTATACTTTTATCGCTCATTCTTCCCATTTTATTCACCTCGTAGTTTTTTCAATTTTGCCTCAAGTTTCTCCGCCTTGCGTTCCTTCTTGAGTTGTTTCTTTGCCATTTTAGCCGCTTTCCGTCGCTTAAAATAGCCGTTCTTATAGGATTCTATCTCTTCAGCCTTTCGTGCTTTGATAAAGGCACTGGCTTCCATAAGTAAAGACATATGTTTAGGTTGTGTGCTTTCAAAGAGAGATTCAAGCCGAGAAGCAATAGTACCATAGTCTCGACCATATCGCTCTTTTGCTTCCAAAATAGACAATTCATAGAAATTACAAAGCAAATCAAAGTCTTCTTCAGTTTTCCAAGTCTTTGGGCTTCTTAGATGCTTTCGTTCAACTACTGCTTCTTCCAACACTTCTTTCACTTCCTCGAACATTTCTTTCTCATCATTTGAAAGATGACGAGTTGTTGGATTACCATGCTTTTCTACAAAAGTTTCAATCTTTTGAGGTAGTTCAGTTTTATGTAACTGTGTATTAGGTTGTTTCTTTGCTACAATTGGAGTTGGTTCACTATTGGATTTTGCCTTTTTCCTAAGAGCATAGTAACGCTGTTTTACAGCACTTTCAGTCCTATTTGGTAATTTTAGTGCGATGGCTGACATAGCACTATGGCAACCCATAATAACATTATCTTCTAATATTGTCCAACGACGGTTTACACCGGAATTAGTAGCAAGTAATTGTGATTCTAAAGACTGAATCCTTTCACTAGCCATATTCTTAGTAAACTCTTGAGCAAGAGACTTATTATATAGTTGGTCTTCTAATGTTTTCTTTAGTTTCTTACTACCATTAGGCAGGGTTAGCCCTGCAATATAATTACATTGTTTCCGAGTTGCGGGTTCATCTTTCCAATTCATATTTTCACTTTCCATTTGTTTTTTCCTTTTGTGATATTGATTCATAGCGTTCTTAACAGTAGTTGTAATATTAAAGTGCTGTTGAAGCCTACGAACAATTTGAGACCACTTAGCATTTTTAATGTTCCTTTGCATTGTAATGTAATCTACAACTTCTTCTGTCCAGACTGTTCTTATCTTTCTTATATCTTCACTCATACATTCACAACCTTAAAATCACTTACTTCTTCTTTATTAAAATATCTTTGAATCCACTGTGCGCCCATACCTGCTATTGTTATTTGCATAAAGTGAACATTCTTATTTGTTCCATCCCAAGAATCACCTTGGCAACTAAACGAACCATCTTCACCCATAAGCAAAGTATCGTGCATTTTAACATCTGCCATATGGCTAACAAGGGCGGCGTTCCTGCCTTGCGCTCTTAAGTCCAACCATTTAATACTTGTGTTGTATAAGGTTCGACGAACACTCAAATTATCAACACAACAGATAACCAAATCAAATCCATCCATTTGCTTTGCTGTGAGGATAGGAAACTTAGAGTAATGATTGACTGATTCATACTCATCAAACATAACACTGGCCTTATTCTGTCCAACATGACCTCTACTAAAGTTTTGATATGTTAAGTTTTTAGTTTCAACTGAATCGGGGTCTGCAACAGTAATGTTGTATAGTCCGACTTTATCTAAATATTGAGTCAAGAATGACCCAATTCCGCCTGTTCCAATTATTAATATTTTTCTCATATTTATTCTCTCCTTTCTAATTCACTTATTTGTTTGCCTTTTACTTGGGCACAAGTCTTTAATCCAATTAAACCTAAAAGGTCTTTGGTTTGTTTTTGTATTGCCGACCAAGAAGCATCAGTCTTCTCGGCAATAAGTGTCAATGTTATTCTTGGATATACAAAGATATTCTTTGAAATCCAACAAATGCTTTCATAGTAAGCGTTTCTTTTATTATAATCACTACTATTAATTATTCTCTCAAACATTTCTAAAGTTTCCATACATTGAGAAATGTAAACTATATCATCTGTTATTTGGTTGGCTACTTTCTTTAGTAAGTATTGCGGGTCTGCTTCCATTTGGCGCATTCTACCACCATAATATGTGGATATTTTGCGTATCAGGCGATTCAATGGTTTACCCGAACAACTAAACTCTTCACTTAATTTTTTAATTTTGATTGGGGTCTTATTTTCTTTCATCACAAGCCATACTACTGCGGTTGCTCTCACTTCTAAAGAAACACCCTTGAATATGTTCTTAGAATGTAATTCTCTATATACTTCTCCCACTCTATCTCTAAGAGATGTAGTAGAATCAAACACATTAGAAAGAACCATTTGACACATTACTACGCCTTTCTTGATATGGTGGTCTTTATCACTATACCTATTGTGAATGTGTGCAATCTTTCCCTTTCCGGAAATAATGCTACCTAATCCCGTTCTTTCTGAAGATTTCAGCAAAACTTCTTTATCTACGGACATTTGCCGTTCTTCAAACAATTCAGTTACAGCAATAAGACCACATGCTACACATGCGGTTTCACCCATTACTTCGTCATATTCAAACTCACTTGTGTTGCACTCTAAGCATTTCATCAAAATCCATCCTATTCGTATTTTCATCTGCGATTAAGTATCGCTTAATCGTATTTACTATTTGTATTGTATGAGTATCATTAATCAGTGCTAATGCTCTTGTTGCGAATTGGTCGCCAAGTGAAGAACCCTTTGCCATATTATCAATACAGATTGGGCCTTTCCATTTCCACTCACAATCCAATATTGGTAGTGGCATTTGGTTTTCATCTGTTTGCGGTATTGGCTGACAGACATAAGTTGATACCAGTTGAATATCGCTTTTGTATTCATTAGCACTTAGTAGCCAATCATAGCCCGCCCCTTTAATGTAAAGGGACTTAGGTTGGTTTTCTTCCATAATTAAGTGGAGATGATTTGGCGATTCTTCTACTAATTCATGTAGTAGTTGAATTGCTCTATCCTCTACAATGTCCTGCTGTCGGTTTTGTCTAAGGAATTGACGCATTAACTCTAAATCTGAGTCAGATGGCTCTTGTCCTAGTAAGTAAGTATATAGACGCTTTATTCCCATATGCTTAAACTTACCCTGCTTCTTTCCATGTAAGAAAAAAGTACAAAACTTATCCAACTCCTTATTAGAAATACTTGCCCAAACACCGTCGCTTATCTCAATAGCACATTCCTTTTCGGAAATTTGTTGAATATTCAAACGGACATCTACTTTCTTGAAATTGACAAAGTAGTGAAAAGGAACTCTGTTCTCAAGACAATACTTTACATTCTCGGATAGGCTTAAAACTTTCATCAAGGATGACATTAATTTAACTGGTGATTTTTCACGAATTGCTGAAATTGTTACTCTAGCCAAAGCATTAGCAATAGTGCTAGCCGATTCAGATTTACCATTTAAGCGAAATCTACCATTCTTGCGGTGTATTGCTATTGGTAGAGTTTCAATATTTATTACAACAATATCTGAACTAAACCGTATTTTAGGCGCACTGTAATCCATTCTTTTATTACCCAATGTTGTCTTCCAAAACTTAACAAGACCCGCATGAATAGGGTCTTTTTCATTTCTTAAGTATTCGACCCTATATTCCCAACCGTTACTATAATTGATAATACTATCACTTGTTACTGTAACTGTGGGGTAGTAGTCTCGACTATCATCTGGTTTTCTTATTCTTATTCCTATTTTATCCATATTATTCACATCATGTATATATTGTCATGTTTATTATTTTTGGCACAATTATCGTGCCTTTCTCTTTTAATTTCTTCTGGTATTAGCAATTGTTGGCCGCATATGCGACAAGAAGTTGCTATTCTTTTTTTGTAAGTCCTATGACTTGTAGTATATTTGGGGTCTTTTTCTTTCATGCCTTCCACCTAAATGCTATTTTACAAACTTCGCAATCGTAGTCGCATTCGTCTTTATTATTTTCGTGATAAAGAAAGGCGTTTGCTCTTTCTACTAAGTGTTTATTCTTCCAAGCATCAAAACCTAGTTCAATTGCCTCATCTAATTCCCACAGGGCAGTATTCAAACTTTGTTCAATTCTATACAATCTGTCTTCCTTCGGCAACTCTTCACAAACTTCTATGGCTAATAGTATTTTGGTTCTACTAACACTTGAGAACTCTTTCAGCATTGAGACTATCGCTTTCTTATAGCCCGAATAGGGTAATTTTCTATAAGAAAGCGGGCGAGACAATCAATCACCTCAAATCTCGCAAAGTCCACCGGCACAAGCAATTTCACCGGATAAGTCAGTATTGTCTTCGCTTTCTACTATTTTAGTTAAATCAATAGAGCCGAGAAGAGCATACATGTCATTGTATTGTTCCTTGGTAATAGTTTCAAATGGTGCTTGTTTGTATGTTCCACCATCATAAGGAAGAACAGCCAATCCATTGTAATAATGTCGGTTAAACCACATCCATTCTGCAACATCATCCCATTCATCTTCTTTGATTGAAATAGTCGCTGAAACATTATGGGTATTCATTCCATCAACATGACCGTTATTAACCCATCTAATGCTAAACTGCTTTACTCGTTCAAGTAAATCAAATACGCTTTCTTTTCGAGTGATTGCGTTATCTGGTGCTTTTTGAGGAATACTAATTACTGCCTGTTCTGTTGGATTGAAATACTCATCCTCTACTAATTCGGGATGATTGTTTGCCAAATAAGAATAGATTGCTTCATTCTTTCCAACACGAACACGACGAATATAATATTCATCATGCCAAGCATGTATTCCCGAAGAAGAACCTAATACAAGAGAAGTTGTACCTGCGGGTTTAACACAAGTTACTCTACTTGCAGGGTTAATTTGTAATAATTTAGCAACACGACGGTTTTCTAATTTTGCTTGTAGAGAAGCAGATTCAATATCCAACTTCTCGACAATATTAGATGCGATACCTGTCATTGATACCCCCAACAAAGAATCCTTCTCAGTAGTCTTACGCCAAATATCTCTCAAATAATGAAAGTCAGTATATCCTGCTTGTAATGTTCCTAAGAAAGAAGCCGCTTTAACTCGGTCTTCTAAATCCTTTTGCCCTTCAATGTTTGAAGCATTTACTTCTGTTAAATTACAGAATTGAAATGGTCGTAGTGCAATTTCACAACAAGGGTTTGTTCCCCAATCTTTATCATTACTGAAATAAATTCCCGGTTCTCCACTACCACTTAATTGTATTCTTTCCCAAATAGACATAAAGAACTCTTTATTGATTCTATGTCTAAGCAATACTGCTGAATTGTTTGCTCTTCCCCGTTGTGGGCTATTTTCCCACCAATTACCAGATTTACATGAAAGCATTTTAGCATCATCAGCACTAAATAAACTAATCATAGCGGCACGACGAATACCTCCGGCTAAAACTGCATCAGCAATATGGCACATAATATCATGTGCTTGAATAGGCTCAAGTTTAGAACCATTAGGGATATTTTGTAACATACCTTCGACCTTTACTAAACATTCACGCAAAGGTTGAGGGCCGGGGGCTTTTCCACCAGAAGTCTTCAAAAGAGAACCTTTAGGTCTAATATCAGAATAGTCAAACTTAGGGCTATCCTTTTTAATTCCCATATAACATTCCATCAATACTTTAACAGCGTCAGCCCAACCTTCAATAGAATCGTTAATAAGATAACGACGCTTTCTTGAGTCATTAGGCTGTTGGATTTCCGGTAATTGTTCAATGTGATGTCTTTGGACAGAGTACCCAACCCCCGTTCCACCGAGAAGAAGAAACATAGATTCACTAAAAGCAATATAGGAGTCAATAGGCATATAAGCGCAGTTATAAACCCTATTCGGGCTAATTTCCACAGGCTTTCCGCCAAATTGCATAGAACGCATTGACGGGAGGATTTTTCGGGTTCTGATAAAGTTAGTATAGATGTCATGTATTTCTTCCTCCAGTTGGGGATATGTTTTGATGTGCATTTGTTCGTTTCTTGAGACTATTTCATCCCAAGTTTCTCTTCTATTTAGTTCGGGTAAAAACCTAGCATATTTCATATGCACAGTAATATCCGATAGTATTTGAATCGCTTTGTTTTCTTTCTGTTTTTTCATTTTTAACACCTGTATGTTTTTGCATTTGGTAATTCTAGAAGAGAAGTAAAGGAATGAAGCCATTCGCCATCTTTGTAGATAACCCATTCTTTTTCTTCAATAAACTTCCAGTTATCAAAATCTTCTAGTGCTGTTTCACCATGCTTAGAAATAAGCATATTAACACAATCGAAGGTATTACCTTGATAATTTATAATTGAATGTCCTTTAGCGCATATTTTTCCAGACTTACCCTGCGCTATAATATACATGTCTTCATAAAAGTCGGGTTTAAAGACCGCTTTCTCTCCGAAGACATGGGGAATGAGCATTTGCCAACCTTTTGTTTGTAAAAAAAGATTTAATGCTTCCTTAGAGATAAAAGTAGATAAGTCCATGTTTGCCACACTCAAAAAAGGGGCAGGGGATTGCCTCGTAAGGCAACACCCCCACCCCAAGATTCGCAAGTTGTGGTCGGTTTAATAACCTGCTTATCCGCCAACGATAGCAGGGGTCAAATTGACTGAAGTAACTTCATCCCAGTTAATTTCAGTAATATTCTCCCTTGAAACCAAAACATTGTCAATAAACACCCAATGAGTCGGGTGCGTATCAATTTGTTCAAGAACCCCACTACTTTCAAGTGTGAGGTCGGTGTGGCCTGTTTCGTTCAAAATTCGTAATTTAATCATTCGTAATCCTCCGTTGTATTCTCTCCATGTTCTACACCCTTATAAACAGATGTCTGTTGGGCGGTCTTTTCATTTTTCTTCATTTTTTGTTTATTCATTTTTTTCACTTCCTTTCAATATTCTGCTTCGTAAGCCCTATCTTCTCGTTCAAAACTTCTTTGTTCCAATAAATACGCATCTAATAGCGAATCCATCTTCCCTTGAAGGGCTTCCATTATTCCTGCAATAACCTTCCTGTTATAACTAATCCATATCTTATGATAGATATTGACTATTACTTTAGGGTCATCGTTCTCATTCATCGTAATCACGATTGGTGGTAATTCACTATCATCAACCATTCTAAATTCGACTTTCTTTTCCTTTTCCATTATATTCATTGATATTCCTCCATTTCAAAATTGGGTAGCACTTTGGCAACTACCTCTCCGTTCTCGTCATATTCTTCTTGAGTTATTTGTTCCATTACCCATTTTGCATCTTCGTGCATTACCAAGCGAACATTGTCGCTATTGTTAGAAAACAATGGCACTTCTACATTATCGAAGAAACGCTTTTGTAATTCCATGACTAATATTTCAGAATAGGCTTCTGCCGCTTCATTTGTTATAGGTAGTTCACTACTCTTAATAATATCAGTTATTTCACTAAGAGTAATAACTCCATTAGCAAATAGTAAGTTAAGTATATTTCTATCTATCTGACCCAACATACTATTTTCCTCTTGGCCGGTTAAGGTCATACCATCACCTGCAACAAGGACACAAGGGACTCTTTATTCTTTGCCCTTACAAGTGCTAAAAGCCTATCATAGTCGGGAGTATCGTCAGCATCAACCAAACTAATTAGAGTATCGGAGAGTAATCTAGCCATTCTATTCATACTCAAATCCATTAGAACCATTGTTAATTTAATGCTCAAATCATGTTTCATCTGTTCATGGGCTAAACACTCAATACAATTTACTCTCATCATTACATCATGTTGATAATCCGCTTGTAAAACATATCCTTTATTATTACATTCTTCGCAATTCATTCTTCTCCCTCTCTATTATCTCCATCTATCCATGTTCCATCTTCATAGAAAAAACCACAATCGTTAAGTAAATCATGGCAATCTCTCAAATCGGATTGTAATTGCTTGACTTCTTCTACTAATAGTGGTGCGTCTGCTATCAAGTTCGCATCAGCATCGGAAAACCCAACGATAGTATGTTCTCCATCATTGTTCACTTGAACATAAGCGATGAATCTCGTAGGAGACTTATCATTCATGACAAAGTTATCCCCAACTATTCTCCAACCGACTTCATTATCACCTTTCGTATGTCTTTTATAATTGTCTGTGTTAATCATTCTTCTTCATCTCCAAATAATTCTTCATAACCATGTCCATTCTCATAATCTTCACGAAGACTACTTTCATAATCAAGCATTCCGACTCCATATGCTATTGGGTCAATTCGATACAATCCCACTGATGGCATATACTCCAAATTGCCAATTTTAATCATTGGGTAACACCCATCTAGCATATCATCATACATTTCTTTTAATAGTTCTACATTCATTCTTCTTCATCTCCTTCTATACCCAAATGGGCGGTTATTTTCTTTAATTCTTCTAATATTTGGGCTAGCCAATGTCCATTATTTATCATATTTATTCCTCCTCTAATTTAGCGTTATAAGTTCGGTTGAACGCTTCAACCTTTTTTGCCATCATGTTATCATAATGGTTCTTAGGCCACCAATTAGGTGGCGAAGTTTTCCATGATGCAAACTCCCACTTACCTGTAAGGTAATAGTGTTTGTATGAAGCAATTACAAAATCCCAATCTTTTGCATTAGGGTTACGATTGTAATATTCGTTTTCATTCAGTCTATATTTATCAAACATAGCAATAGTTACCGGAGTTAATCCTGTATGTGGAAAAGAATAATTTATATTATCTCTTCGCCTCATACCTATAATTATTCTATCATGTGAACCGTGTCTTTTACCATAGCGAAGGGTGTATTCTTCACAAAGGGCCAAACCATGCTGATAAAGCCAATGAAAATTGGCGATAGATTGCCTCGCCCAAATGGTTGAGGGGTGGTTTAGCATAGCGGGCTTCATCAATTTTGACTCTGTTTGTTTGTGAAAACGCTTAAGGTCTTTCAATTGAGGTTCTTTACCGTATGCTTGAACATATTCCATATAAATAATGTTAGTATGAAGCATTTGACATGTTTCAGTTGGCATCTTAATTACATGCTTATCAATCATTTGTGTTGCTGATTCTTCGGGGTCTTTTGATAGTGCAAATATGTTCATTGAGTCCCCTCCTTTTCAGTGTTTGTGCGAAGTATATTCCTAATAATGTCGGCTACTGAATCCTCATTGAATTCTTCGGCTCCAATGATATATGATAACAAATGATATTCTTTTTCTGTTATTCTCGGTAGTGGCAATTTTTCGTAATTTTTCATTCTTCTTCACCTTCTATTTCCCTTCGCAGGTCATGTAGTTCCATCCATGTTATTCCAAAGTTTTCATAAATACTTTCGTGATAACAGTTATTCATTTCTGCTAAGTGCAGAATCATTCTTTTGTATAGTTCTTCATTAACTTTCATAATCTTAATCTCCTTATTGATTTTTGGTATGCTTCAAAGTGGCGCATACCATTAGCCACATATTGTTTATAGAGCGTTACTCTTTGTTCTTCCAATTTTACCAACCTATTCAAATACTTCTTTTTGTATTGGCGGTGGTAGCCAATTGGGATTATATCTTTCATATATTTCATCATAACAATCATCACATATTTTTATTAATATTTTTTCTTCTAATTCTTCTAGTGCTAATGTTTTAAACTCCATTAGCACATATTTAGTTGCTCTAAGTCCACATGATGAACACTTAGGAACTTTTCTTTCTTTTCTATCAGTTACAAAAAACTGCTTTATCCAATTTATCATTTTATTATCTCCTTAGTTGGGGAAAGGGGGGAGGTAAAAACAAAGCCCCCATCAAGCGTTTTGTGAAACATGCTTAACCCTTTATTACTCTATAAAACCCAACTTGCCTGTCAATTAAATTGACTGGAGTTATTAACCTTCTAATATACTTTTAAGCGTCTGTAACTGGGTATTAGATAATGTACTGCCTTCAATAATCATTTGTTTCATTGTGGCAAGGCTACGCATTTCATGTGAGCGATAATCACCTTCGGTATCAAATGGTCTTATACCATAATAGTCGCACATATTATCAAATACTTCACTGGATTCTTCCATAATTTCTTTAGCCCTTGCTACTGCTTTACGCTGTCGGATTCTTCTTTGTCTCTCTACTCTTTTCTCTTGTTCAATTTCAGCAAGTCGCCTATCTTCCGCACCTGCTTCCCATTCTCGCTGTCTGCGAAGTTGTTCCTCTTTTCGCTTTTGAGTTGCTATCGCATTTAGCCGAAGTTGTTCGGCATGGCGGTCATTGTATTCTTTACATAGTTTTCTGTCATTATCTAACTTATGTTGGTGTAGGTGGCGAGTGTGGTAAAATAGATTCAAATCTCCCCAAAGCCTATCATTAGGATAGCCATACTTGTTAAGTTGATTTTTACCGTTGTTTTCGTTATCCCAACGCCAAGTAATTGAGGCCATTTGATAACCATGATTACCAAACTTCCCTGTTGCTCTAGTTTTAGGTTCATAGTAGTATTCGTAAGTAGTTCCTCTAATCCTTAAACCTTTGTCTTTAATGTTTACAGCCTTGTCTAATTCTTGTATTTCATTATACATTTCCTTGAAATGTTCACCGTTTTCTTTCCACCATGCTTCTGCTTTCATAGTTTGAACACGGTCTTTTAGCCAATCCTCAATCATTTTGTCAGTAATCTCTTCTTCTTGGTGGCCCAAACTAATAAGTTGTCGTATAATCAAATACGCACCGATATGGTCTGAACCAACACATTCTCGAACATCTGTTACAGTATTGTGTATTTCAAAGTGATAAACAACGGGATGCCCACATAAACAATGTCCGGTATGTCCATTAGTCCATTCCGGTTCATTACCTCTATGAGTGTGTTTATACACATTACCAGTTGCTTCCCATTCATCTCTCGCTTCTTCATAAGTATCAGCAAATGATAATTCTACCATTTTGCGTTTTAGGATTTTATCCCACTTACCTTCGCCTAAATCTCTCTTTGCTTCAATTGTGATTTCCATTTTTATCCCTCAGTTTTTTGGTCTTGACCCAACATAATATAGATTCTTCTTTGCTCTTGTAATTGCAACATAACAGATGTTTCGTTCTTCTTGCATATTAGTTGCCTTCGGGTGTGGCATTCTTTCAGGAGTAAGGATATAAACATTATCCGCCTCAAGACCCTTAGCCTTGTGAACAGTAGAGAGCATAATATCTCCCTTCGATTTTCCATCAAAGACACGCTTAATTTCACTGATAATTTTACCAACATTATTTGTTCTACTCGCAAAAATACGAATACAACTAGCCTTGTCTTCTAAGTTATTTGCTTGGTTTTGCTTATTAGCCGCAACCAAACGAGAGTATTGCGTATTGAAATCTACCTCAAACAAGTGAAGAAACTCACTAGTCGGCATGTTTTTATCCTTAGTAATCTTATTGACTGCATTAACTAGCCCAGTTGTCATATCTCGACCAAGAACATATGCTGATTTACCTTGTGTGAGCAAATCATAGAACGCACTTACCAAAGGAGCATTGTATCTACAAAGAACAATGTCATCCTTTACAGGATTAAAGTGAGAATTAACCTTCACTGAACCTTCTTCGGCAGTATCAAGACCATTAAAGTCTTTGACATATCGGTTTGCTTCAGTAACGACGGTCTTCGGACAACGCCATGTAAGTGTCATAGGAAAATGACGGACATTTTTGCCCATCTTTGTCAAACGCTCGGAGAAAATAGCCATTGAATTACTATCCGCACCTCGGAAGCCGTAGATTGCTTGGTTTTTATCACCAACAATAATACATCGACCATTTGTCGTACAACGAACAATCAACTCTCTTTGCATTTCATTGAAGTCTTGTGCTTCATCTACAAATAGTACATCAAACTTAGGAAATGCCCAGTTTTCAACAAGAGGAATCCAAATCATATCATCATAATCAATTTGATTTTTATTGGCTTGACATTCATCAAGAATGCGACAAACATTAGCAATGCCGTTGTTCTCTTCAAGAATATTCTTGAACTCGATATTATAGTAATCAATAATATTTCGTACTGCTTGTTCATCATTACAATCTACCATAGAACCTTTGAGCAAACCAATCAATTTCTTAAGTTGGCTTGTGCTTTTGTAATCTCGACCAAGTTCAGGAATAGAGTCAATAATGTTCTTTACCTTGTAATTGTTCACTCTAGGCTTAATACCATTCTTAAAGAATGCACTAAATCCAAGAGAGTGAAAAGTTTTTGCTTCTACTCCTTCCGGTAGTCTTTCTTGTAGTTCTAGTTGAATAGACTTGTTAAAGCACAAAAAGCCACGCTTGAGAAAAGGTGGCAGTCTTCCTGATGCTTCCACAATAGTAAATGTTTTACCAGTGCCGGCACCGGCATTAACTACTATATCATCCATACTATTTTCAATGGCATCCCATATCGCTTCTTGTTCGTTTGTTCCAGTTATGTTACTCATTTTTCATCACACTTTTTTATTTTTATTTTTACATCAATTTTAATTTTTTGGATATTGATGTGCTATCCAACCATATAGGAATAAGAGTGGGCGAAGGAGATACGAATTAAGTTGATTGCTCAACTACTACTTCTTGTCGCACCCGTTTCGATTTACTCTCTACTTCGCCCATTGAATATAAGTGTCGGATGCAGGATTTGAACCTGCGAATCATTATGAACAGGAGTTTAAGCCCTGCGCCTTTGACCACTCAGCCAATCCGACATTTAGTTTGATTATGAATCTATTTGACTAATCTCAATCATTCGGATATTAGTCGGTGATTCAGCAATATGGCTGTGAACAGTATATAAAGGCTCGTACCCCCCTCCACCCCAATTGCATATTAATAAGAATAAAAATCAATGGCTCTAGTTAGCCTATTGATGTTGTAACTACGGCGGGAGAAGCCCTTAAGGGAGAAAGATTAGCCCTTTATTGCAAGTATCTGGAGACTTGGGCTTTTTAAATTGCCAAACTCCCATGTAGTTAAAAAAGGAAACAAAGGGGGGCGAACCCCCCAATGTTTCGGCTCTCCTAATTAATTTAATTAGGTGAATGCTTCAAAGTAATTTAATTCACTCTTCAGCAGGTTCTTCAGAAGAAAGAAGAGATTCAACGCTTCCATCCCAGTTACCTTCACGGTAAAGAGTTGAAAGTTTGTTTCGCATCTTCTTTGTTTGTGCAGAAGCAAATTCATCAGCGTCTTCGTAAAGGCCGCCACCTGACTTATTATGCTTAAACGACAATGATGCAATAATTCCATCATATCCGTAATAAGCCATGTTTGCTTCATTTACAACACCACAAATGCGGTCAATTGCTACACGAACACTTGCAGGAACGCTACTCTTTTGTCCTCGACGGAAAGGTGTTCCATCTCGACCTTTGAGTAGAGCCTTAAGTGCGTTTTGTGCCGCTTCTCGCTCATTCGGGTTTTCTTGTCCAACTTGGAGGTGCAATTCAACAACTTGTCGAAGTGCGGCATCCAAAGTATCATCTGCGTCTAAATATTCGTTAATCTCTATTACTAGAGAGTCCCATTTTACATTATCCATTTTATCATATCCTGCCCCTTTTGTTGAGGCAATCTCTCCACTTGCTATCCATATATAAAGCGATGTCATTTTGAGCAATTGATGTAGAATCTACATCGTTGAAAAGTCCAAACTAAGGTTTTGGAGGATGGAGATTCTACCGAACAGAAAAACGGCCCGTTTTTTTCAACCGTACCATCTCAAATCTATTATCAACCATTTATTTGATTTCAACGATTTTCAACTTATGAAAAATCAACAATCCATCTCATCATCCATATCACTCTCATAAGACGGAAAAACGCTGTACTGCGAGCATTCATCTCATCCATCTCATCATCTCATGGGGGGGTGTGTTTTTCTGTGAATTACAAGGGGGTTCATAACCCCTAAGTAAAATAAGGGTTATGT
>Ga0129351_1000167_pt1 | contig 22657 bp, 22 predicted proteins | sample CPBDNA_8_FD_94423 | JGI IMG/M metagenome (GOLD analysis project Ga0129351, IMG submission 94423) | Freshwater to marine salinity gradient microbial communities from Chesapeake Bay, USA - CPBay_Sum_27_0.2_DNA | ecosystem: Environmental > Aquatic > Marine > Coastal | place: USA: Chesapeake Bay... | reverse complement strand
GGTGTTATGGGAACAATGACTATGCCTACTACAACAAATAAATTTAAAATGCCCCAATATGCAAAAGAACTATCTCAAATTTATCCGACATGTGATGGTTCCGGTGTTAATATAACTACCTTGCCCATTAATATTGATGAGAATGATAAAGATAAAACCATTAGTGAAAATAAATTTACATATGAAAATTTTAAAAGACCATACAGAAAAGGGACACCTGCAAATGAGTATGGTATAAAAGGACAAGATACATTAACTGCTGCTCAAAAATACACAATGAACGAAATTAGAGGAAGTCAGAGAAGAACAAATATCGAACAATATTATGCTCCACAATCTAGCGATATTTTATTTAGATTCCCTATTCAAAGATTATCAGAAAACTTACAAGCACCCCTTATTATACCAAATGCTGCGGGAATGGACAATGGTAGAAGATATTTTGGGCCTGTTACCATTGAAAAGTTAAAGGTAAGATTATTAGATGATAAAGGACATCCGGTTGATTTACATGGAGGTGATATATCTTTTTCATTAATTTTGGAGAGATTATACCAATATTAACAAATGTAGCAACACGTGTTTCTTTCAGAATTTTTATTTTTTTTTAATAATACAACTTTATCCTGTGAAAAATGGGGGCGTATTCCAGGCCCCAAATTTTCTTTATTCATATCTTCATATATTTTTTTTACTAATGATAAAAATGATTTATGTATATTTATATCATTTTTTGCGCTTGTTTCAAAATATATCATATTCATTGTTTTAGCAACCATATTTGCTTCTTCAAATGAAACTTTTCTTTTAGATTTAAGATCACTTTTATTTCCTATAAGTAGAATAGGCATTTTTTCATTATCAGAATTTTCTATGATTTGATTATACCAGTAATTAATTGAATTATAACTTTCTCTTTTTGTAAGATCAAATACTATTATAAATCCTGCAACCCCACGATAGTAAGAATTAATAATTGGTCCGAAATATGTATTACCAGCAGTATCCCACAAATGAAGTTTTATACGATCAGTATTATTAATAGTAGTTAGTGCTGAAGAAAAATCAACCCCAATAGTGCTATTATGAAGAGGATTAAAACGATTACTAGTAAACCGGTCAGCAATTGCTGTTTTACCACTTCCGAGAGAACCAATAATTAATAATTTAAAAATATAATCATAAGACATTTACTATTATATAAATATATAATAATTATATAATGGATAATCAAGATCTTGAAAAATACGCTATAAAATATTTAGATAATGGTGGAAAATATGAAGATATACCTTCCAAAAATAGTAGAATTAAAAAAGCAGTAGAACACGAACTTAAACGCAGATATATGGTATATATTCGATATGAAATAAACAAAAATAAAAAATTTTCACATGAAATTTTGAAAATAATTAAAGAAAATAAAGAAATTTTAGACAATCCACAGGAATTATATAACAACTTAAATAAGTTAAGTTTTGAAAAAATAAAAAACCTTCAAAAAAACATACTACAACATAGTAAAAAGAAAAAATAATGGTTTTTCCTAAATATTATATTTTATATTATTGTTTTTGTAAAATATTTTAGAATCCTGCTAATTTTTTTCCTAAATCAGATAGTTCAGGATGTGAAATAGGTGTAATTTCAGGCAATGGATTACCATAGGTTCGAGGATTTTTAGGGAATAATTTAATTTTTGCTGGCCAATGACTAGTCATTCTTAGTTCATTAAAAGCTTTTTGTTTTTTAGCTATTTGACGTGGATTAGATAGGCTACGCGGTTGATAGCAAGTGTAAACTACCACTCTGAAATTAGAATCTTTCCTACCTCGCATTGCCTCCGTCCCACAATGGATGGTTCTACTATCCCACAATACTAGGCTACCGGCTGGGCATTTAATTTTTTGTTCAGTGCAACCTTTCTCAATAAAGAATTGCTCTTCTTCCGCTTTAAGTTTATACCAATCAGATTTATCAGTAATTTCATATTTTCTACCAAATTCTGCATGATATTTATTGCTTCCTTCATAAAATGCTAAAGTAGCATCTTTTTCATTAACATCAAATGCAGTCACCCAGCCTTGAATACATTCAAAATCTGACCTAGTAAAACTCTGATCACTATGATACCAAGTATGATTTCTATACCATCCTCTGTTTGTGATTTCGGGAGGGACTGCAAAGCTAAGTCCGTCAAATGATGCTAGTAAATCTTCAGGTTTTGTTTTCCAAATATGTGAAAATACATTAACTACATTTGGATTTTGCCTTACATTCCATACTGCTTGTGATTGACCGCAACTAAAATGCTGATGTAGCATAGAATGTTTTGGAAATAGACTGAAAAGTCCTCGCCAGCTTTCTTTATTATCTCGTGATACTGGTAAATCCCAGGATTGTGTAATATGCTCAAAATAATCCCAAACTTCACTTTTAAGATTATCACATTCTTCACTATTTAAAACATTTGGTATAATAGCAACCCCATACTTCTCTAGGGTAGCTGTAGCTGTCTCAGGAGTGCAAATATAACGGTCTTGTTCGTAAGCCATCGTGTTTATATTGATTCGGTTTGATGAGATTTTACGTTCAATTTTATTTTCAAAATAATTTAAATATCAATAATATATACACTATGATTAATAATATTGTTTATACTGATAATCATTTTTCTATTTACATTATTGGGGCAATAATATTTCATTGGAGTTATTTTATAGTAGATAAATTACTAAATAATTTTAATGAAAATTATAAAAAGTTGGAATATGATAAAAAAATGTATGTTGTGAGCAATATAAATAAATCAGTTGTTTTGTCTGGTATAACACCAATTGCTGGGACTATATTATATGATAGTTTATACACCGGCTCATGGAATAATAATTTAATAAAAAATATGGGTATTTTTTATAGTATACCTGATACCGTATCATTACTTGTTGTTAATAAAATGGATTTAACTACAAAAATACATCACACTGTTGTTGTATTATTTAATTTTAATTCAATATATAATGATTATAATGAAAATAATATTTTTAGATGCATGCTAGTATATGCTTGTTTTAGTGCATTTGCATTTATAGTAAATTTTCAATTAGGAAGTAGATTTTTACATAAAAACAATAAAATTAATAAAAATCTCAGTATTGCCTCATTTTTAATTTATTCCACATGTTGTTTAATAAATTGGACTTATCATTATTATACTTTAATGGAACAATGGAATATGTGTTATGATTATGAATGTTATAAAATTATGTTATATTTATCGATGATTTCAACTATTGCTATTGATGATTTAAAATTAATGAGTTGGTTGTTTAATAAATCAAGACTATTAACATATTAAAAATTATAAGTTATTATATTATATCTTAGATGACTTCATTAGCGCCAGTTGCATTAGAATTATTAAGAGGTGGAAAAAATGTTAAGGAACAAAGTGATATGATATTAGAACCTTTACAGGTTATAATAACACTCGCAGTATTAGGTTATTGTCCTATTGGAACTAAAATTAGCATTAGTCAAAATACACTTTATTTACATAAACCAACATTAGTTCAAGGCTTGTTAAGATGGTGGGAAGGAGATTCAAAAGATGATTTATATTACTTATTTCATGCTATCAGACGATTTTACAAATGGTACAAAAATACAGATAATGAAATATATAACTATATTCTTGAATTAGCCAAAAATGGTATCAAAAACTTAATAAAAACATATCAAAAAGCTGATAAAAAATCAATATTACATACTTTATCTTTGTACGGGAATATTCTTGATTTAGACACTCCTGATTTATTTAAAACTAGCGAAGATGATCAGGAATCAATTACTATTGATAAGGTTTTTGAAAACGTAAAGCCATTATATGACCAAAAAATTCTTGTTATTGTTTTTAGCACACTTAAATTAATAGATTCTTGTGAAAATGAGAAATACATAGAGAAATATATTGAAGGATTGAATTCTATATTAACGCCAACAAATGTAAAAATAAGAACATGGATACAACAAAACTTAACACTTTAATTAATTAAACATAATAAATATTTATTTTTAATTAATCTAATCATGAAATTGAGAGAAGCTGCTATGAATATTAAAACAAATTGGAGAGAAATTATCATTGAATTACTGGATTTGTATCCAGAAATAGATAATGTTTACAGAATGGAATCTAATAATTTTGATGGTGTCCATAAAATTTATCCGGAGTTCAAAAATATTTTTAATTGCTTCAATTATTTTAATGTAGAGGATACAAAAGTAGTTATTCTAGGACAAGATCCTTATCATGGTGAGGGACAAGCAAATGGATTAGCATTTGCAGTAAATTCAGATGTAAAAATTCCACCATCTCTAAAAAATATATTAAAAAAATTTGATAAACCATTAGTAGATAGAACACTAACTAATTGGGCTAAACAAGGTATTTTACTATTGAACTGCGCTTTAACTGTAAAAGAGAAAAGTCCAAGATCATATTTAAAATTATGGAAACCATTTACAATAGCTATTTTACATCACATAACTAAATACACAAATAGCACTTGTTTTGTATCATGGGGGGGATTTGCATTAGATATTTATGGAAATGTTCAACCTAATATTCATCCTAACAAGAATCATAAAATGTTTGTTTGCTCTCATCCTTCTCCACTAGGTTGTAATAAGAAAATGAAAGAGTTTCCATCTTTTAATAAATTTAATACATTTATGGAAGTAAACAAATTCTTAGGTGAAAAAAAGGCTATTGTATGGTAAAAAATTGAAAATGTTTAATTACTTGAAAATAAGTATTATATAACCAACAAAATATATTACAATGTCTTACTGGAAAGACATGAACGTTCAAAAAAAACAAGAGGCAATTAAAAGAGTAAAACAAAAAATTAATAGTGAGGTTCATAAAGCCTTAAAGGCAGACTACAAAAAAGGATTTATGAATGAAAAATTTAATAAAATAATGGAGCTTAAGATAAAATGGGAATTAGGTGAAATATCAAAAGACACGTTTATAAAATTTACCAAAAATCATGTTATGGATTGTTGGGCATTTAAATTTATGAACAAAAAAAAAGATTTATGTGCAATAAAAATTCAAAAATTTTGGAGAGAATATAAAAATAAAAAAAATATAATTAATGAAATTATTTATGATGGTGATTCTGAAAATAGTTATTTAAATGATAATGATATTTTAGAACAAACAATATATACGTGGAATGACTCATGGCTGATTTAATTATTCACAATGTTATACATTAAACCTAATCTAGATGGGTTTATCCACATTAAAACTTCACCTTTTTTATTAATTTCAATACGTCTTATTTTATCAGAAATATCTTCATCTTCCATAGTTTTTAAAATAATAACTTTATCAGTTTTAATAATTTTATATCTATTTGTTTCTTTTTTTTCACCATTTACATAGGATATTCTAATTAAAAAAAATTCACCATTTTGTAAATTTTTTAAACCTTCTATAATAGGCATAGTATATTATATTTATTCATTTAATATTAAATTAATGTTGTCGATTTTAATATTTAAATCCTGTAATTTATGCTTTAACTTCATAATTTGAATATTATTTTTAAAGAAAATATTACCAATTTCATATTTAATTAATCCATTTTCTAATGATTTAATTTTACCATCATGAGCAATTATAGTTGTTTCCATTAAAATTTTAGTCTTACCATATTTATCCTCTTCAGCTAATTTAATAATAATTTTATCTTCTTTTTTATTTAAATTAAATAAAAAACTTTCATTCCACACTGGATTGTAATCATCCCATAATACAGTTGTATTTCTTTTTTCTGCACCATAATTAATTAAAACTCTGAAATCATTTGCACCATTCCACTGTTTTGTATCTAAAGAATCTGATAATTTTTTTATTTTTAAGTAAAGCATGTTTCTAAAGTATAAATATATTTATATTTTAATTGATATAATTTTCCAGAAATCAACTAAAGTTTTTATACCCAATTGTTTATTCTTCAATATTAAATAATGAGCTAAATTATGATTAGACTCAAATGCTTTAAACCATTTATTTGTATCAATAAATTTATAGTCTACTGCAATTAATTCTCCATTTTTTCTAAAACGAGCAGTAACATTTTTTATATCGTCAAATAGCTTAAATTGAGACGAATAACATAATTCAAATGTTTGACTAATTCCCTCTTTATTAAATACTATCGCATGTTCATTAATTAAAGTGTCGGAATTCATTAAAATTTCTTTGTTAATTATATTTTTTGTTGATAAAATGCTCATTGAAGCTATTTTAAATATAATAATTAATTTCAATTTATTATCTTTTCTAAAAAATTGAATACCATTAAATTAGTAATAATATAAGTATTGACCTACTATCAACTAGTAACTATGTCTTCACTAAGCTGTATCTCACACGTTAAGCGAAACGAATCAACTGAGCGACCTCCTGCTCCTACACTCTATACCGACGTTTGTTGGTGTGGAGATAGGTCAGGATCTATGTGTTCAATGGGGCAGGCTCCAATGGATGGTGGAAAAAATTTCATGAAGGAACATAAAGAAAATGCTAAAAAAATGAAAAATGTAATCGGTTATCATGTAGATTTTACATCATTTGATGATGAAGCCGAAACCTATTATGATGACGATGCTTCAAATATTATTGAGGAGGATATTAAGAATGCTGGGGAGGCAATGTCTCCTCGCGGATGTACTAAGTTTTACGACACTGCAATAGGGTGTATTTCTAGACAGCAGAAGCGTGTTGATGCAATTAAAGAAAAACTAACTGTAGAGCAAAAACGCCTATACTATGAAAACTCACACCTTATTAATGTAGTATTTGCAACATTTACGGATGGTTATGATAATAGAAGTATAGCAGACGCAGCTGCATTAAAAAGGGCGATTCAAAAACATGAGGATAAATATGGAGCTGTTTGTATGTTCTTAGCAGCAAATATTTCAGCAGATAAATATGGTGAGCAATTCGGTTTTCAAAAGAACTTCTGTATGCAAATGGGATCAGACCCAGTGTCTTCGGCGAATGCTTTAAGAACTTGCTCAGCAGCAATGACTAGGGCAGTTACGCAAGGTTCTCAAAACAGTCAGTTTACTCCAATGGAGCGCGAGTTAAGTCTTAATACTAATAATCATCAAAATATGTTTGTAACTCCTCCTAGAGTGAATAGGGTGTCTAGAAACAATAATGTGATGCCTATTCTTAGACAGGCAGCTGGACCTGTATCACCAATCACAGTGCCTGCGGTACCTTTTAATACTCCTCTACTTAACTCAGCTACATCAATTAGTCCAATTACAATTCCACCACTTCCTCTAGCTACGTCCTAAAAATATTTTGATTATTAGTATAAAAATAAATTAAAATATAAAATTTTTTATGAAAGGTTTATACATCAATGGGAAATGTTTTATCTATAATGCTATCATACAGGTTGTATAAGGAGAGTAAAGATAGAGCTCTATGTTGTAAAAAAAGAAAGTATGGTGATTTTTTAAAAGAATGCGGAGAAGTTTTAAATAAAAATCTAGATGAGAGTGAAAAAGATAAATTAGGTAAGATAGAATAATGTAATCTTAATATATAAGATGGCTAATAAATTTGGATATTCAGGCAGTTTAGGATATAATTCATATAGAATATCTCGTGGTGGTAATTGTTGTTGTCCTCCTAAGGGAGATCCTGGTCCAAAAGGCGATAATGGTCCTGTAGGCCCACAAGGACCAAAAGGTCCTGAGGGTCCTCCTGGGACAATAGGTGTTATAGGTGCCTGTTATTCTGATTACTTATATTGGGATAATACAACTGTATCATGGGCAAGTGGAGGATCACAGGTTCATATTGGTTGTTACGCTGGAGAATCAAATCAACAAGTATTTGGAATTGCAATTGGAGATAAAGCAGGACAAATAGATCAATCAGCTAATGCTGTTGCAGTTGGCGTTAATGCTGGTAAAAATAAACAACAGGAAAGTGCTATAGCAATAGGTGACTCTGCTGGAGAAACCAATCAGTCTGTAGAAGCAATTGCTATAGGAGATGGTGCAAGTCAAACAAATCAATCTAGTAGAGCAATATCCATAGGAGCCTCTGCTGGTAATTTAGACCAATCAGCAAATGCAATTGCAATAGGATATTCGGCAGGTTTTCAAAATCAAAAAATAAGTTCAATAGCGATTGGAAATGAAGCTGGAAGAAACAATCAAAATGAAAATGCAATAGCATTGGGATTAAATGCTGGTTTTAACAATCAATCTGAAGATGCAATTGCTATTGGAAATGAAGCTGGAAGGAACAATCAAAATGAAAATGCAATAGCTATGGGATTAAATGCTGGTTTTAGCAACCAATCTGAAGACGCAATTGCTATTGGAAAAACAGCAGGAACTAATGAACAAGGAGAAAAAAGCATCGCAATAGGTTTTGCTTCTGGAAACTTAAACCAATCCGAAAATTCCATAGCAATAGGACATTCCTCTGGGTTTAAGAGTCAGGAAGAAAAATGTATAGCTATAGGATTTGGTGCTGGAACACAAGACCAATCAAATAATTCAGTAGCGATGGGAGTAAATGCTGGAAATACAAATCAGGGAGAATATTGTATTGCGATAGGACATGGTGCGGGAGAAAAAGACCAGGGCGATCATTCAATAGTTATGAGTGCTATCAAAACTGAACAAGATGCTAGTGCAAATCAAATAATTTTAAATGCGGATTCAGGTTTTGGTGAAATTCCATATAAAACGGATGGTAGTCCAGGATTTTATGTAGCACCAATAAGACAAGAATCACAAACACACACGCTTTATTACGATACTGCTACTAAAGAAATTACATATGATGCATCTTCTACACCTTTACCAGCAGGAACAGTATTTTCCGAATATTTATACTGGGATAATACTAGTAATTCATGGAAGATTGATGGAGATAAAGTGCGTATAGGAAGTGATGCTGGAAAACAACAAAGCAATGGATCAATTGCTATTGGAAAAAATGCAGGAAAAATTATCTTAACCGATAAAACAAACGTTCAAGGTGTAGATGCTATAGCTATAGGAACAAATTCGGGTGAATCTTTAATAGCATCAGGTGCAAATTCAATTGCAATAGGAACAAACGCAGGAAAATCAGAAAGAGGATTGTTTTCAGAAAATTCAATAGCTATTGGAAAAAATGCAGGAAAAGATGCAATTAGTAGTGAAAATATAGCAATTGGTGTTGATGCAGGAAGTGAACAGTCAAAAAGTATTGCTATTGGAAAAGAAGCGGGAATGAATGGACAGGGGTTAAATTGTGTAGCAATTGGAAATTCCGCAGGAAAAGGGAGTGCACAGCCAGCCAATTCAATAATAATAAACGCTTCTGGTAATTCACTTGAAAGTAAATCATCTAGTAGTTTTTATGTAAAACCTATTCGTAAATCACAATCACCAGATAAAAGTGTTTTATATTATAATAAAACAAGTGGTGAAATTACATATGAAAGAGCATTTTCAACTGGTCAATTTAGTTCTGTAAATTTAACTACTGCGAATGAAAGAAAAGAATTATTAAGTCTCTCAAGTGGAGCAGGAAATGTTGAGGATGTAAAGGTATTATCTTATATTGATGGCACTCAAAATCTTTATGTAGAATTAAAATTTGTAAATTCAACAGGTAAACAATATGATGTAATTAACACATTTTATATTTTTAAACAAAATAAACTTCCCGACATTCCAACAACTTTTCAATCATTTTCAAACTTTGATAATATAACTTTTAATAATACTGATCAAGATAGTTTTATAGGTAAAAATTATCAACCTTATGATTCTTCAACAAACCCTCCTACGCCAGGAACAAATGATAATTTTATAGTTTCATTCTTACTAAGTATTCGTAATACTTTTCAAACTGCCAACTCGCCGAAGAAAGATTATGCAATATCTTTAATTTTTAGGGTTACTAGGGATATTAATAGTTCACCAACAACATATACAAAAACATTACATGCAAAAATGATTGAAGTTTTTCCACCAACAGATCCTACTGAATTAGAATTTTTTAAAGCAGATTTAGCAACCTATTATTAAAATTAACAACTAGAGCTCCTACTTTAGGTAAATCAGGAGGAGATATTTTAGGTGGAAATCCTAATTTTGGATGGTGCATTCGTTACAACAGCAGAAGGTGCACCTGTTATTATGGAAGTGTATAGTATACCAAGTGGAATTTATCAAAACAATAATTTATAACTTAAAAAAAAGCACTAAAAAAAGAGAACTGGTAAAAAATGTAAAAAAAAATAAAAAAGATTCTAGAAATTAAATTTTTTGGACATTTTAAAAATGTCCATTTTTTATTTTTTCTAGAAAAGTTTTTTAAAAAAAGTTACATTTTTTACACTTTACTACAATTTTGTAGATACACTTTTCCAACTTTCCCAAAAAAGCCCCCTACAAGATTTTTTTTTTATTTTTCGGAGTAATGATTTAGGAAACTTTTTATATACCATTATATAAAAATGGACAAAAGTTGCCCAAAAAATAAACAGAAATTTTACTGCAAAATTTGTGATTATGGATGCAGTAAAAAATCATCATTTAATAAACATTTGGCCACAGCTAAACATAAAAATGGTATATCTGTTCAAAAAAATGGTATAAAAAAGTTGCCGCTGATTTTCGAGTGTATTTATTGTAAAAAAAAATATAAGCATAAATCGGGTAAATATCGTCATCAAAAAATCTGTAAAAAACGCCCCAGTCAGTTAGTCAAATTAGCCACCAAATTAGCCAACACCAATCATTATAAGTTCAATTGTGAATGCGGAAATGTCTATAAACATGCTTCCAGCTTATCAAAACACCGAAAGTACTGTGATTACTTCCATGATGTAGTAGATGCTGAAGATGAAGAATGTGAGATAATACCTACGAACAATGTAGAGAAACTTTTAGTTAATATCTTGCAAGAAAATAAGGAATTGAAAGAACAGATGAAAAGTCTTAAAATGGGAAATATTTATAATACGACGAATAATAATAATCAGAAATATACGATAAATATGTATTTGAATGATAAATGTAAGAATGCGATGTCTTTGAAGGATTTCTGTGAAAATATAAAATTATCTCTTGAGGATTTAGAATTTACAAGTCATCATGGATTTGTAGAAGGTGTGTCTAATATTTTTCTTAAAAACTTAAATGATATGGAAATAACCGAGCGTCCAATACATTGTTCAGATCAAAAAAGGCTACAATTTTATGTGAAAAAAGAAGATAAGTGGGAGAAAGATAAACAAAATACTGAAATAGATAAGTCAATTCAAAATATAAGCAATAAACAGATAGGAACTTTGGTTGAATGGACTAATGCAAATCCAGGATATGAAAACAATCCTGTTAAAATGGAGGAATACTTCAAGATTGTAGGTAAAACAATGGGAGTAGATTGTGAAAAGAACATTAGAAAGATCAAGAAGATAATTAGTGAAAATGTAAAATTGGATGTGTAAAAAGTGTAAAAAAAATTAAAAAAGATTCTAGAAATTAAATTTTTTGGACATTTTAAAAATGTCCATTTTTTCATTATAAGCAAAAGAATCTTTAAAAAAAGTTACATTTTTTACACATTACTAGAAAGATGTAGGTAAGTATTAACAAAACTCCCAAAATAGCTCCCTACAAGCATTTTTTCCGACTTTAAAATCGTGATAATTTAGCATATTTTTTGTTATCATTGTATATATGCAAAAATATGCACCAAAATTTTACTGTAAAAAATGTGATTATAAATGCTCACGGAAGTTTTTATGGAAACAACACATTTCCACACGGAAACACAAAATGATAACAAATGATAACAAAATGATAACAGAAAATATGCTAATTTGTCCTTGTGGAAAGACCTACAAGTATCGTAGCGGACTTTCAAGACATCAAAAAAAATGTCCCTACAGTGTAGTGACATCTGAACCATTATCTGATTTAGTAGAAAAGGATGATAATTTTGAAGACAATGAAATAAAGACAATTTTAAAAGGAATTTTGAAAGAAAATCGTGAGTTGAAAGAGCAGATGAAAAAGATGAAGATGGGGAATATTACTAACAATAACAATCAGAAATATACGATAAATATGTATTTGAATGATAAATGTAAGAATGCGATGTCTTTAAAAGAGTTTGTGGATAATATAAAGTTATCGCTAGAAGACTTAGAGTTTACTAGTCACCATGGTTTTGTAGAGGGTGTTTCCAATATTTTTCTTAAAAATTTAAATGATATGGAAATAACAGAACGACCTATTCATTGTTCAGATCAGAAAAGATTACAATTCTATGTTAAAAAGGAGGATAAATGGGAAAAAGATAAGCAAAATATAGAATTAGACAAATCAATAAAGAATATAAGTAGTAAACAGATAGGAACATTAATTGAGTGGACCAGTGCAAATCCAGGATACGAGAACAATCCGGTAAAGATGGAAGAATATTTTCAGTTAGTAGGGAAAACAATGGGAGTAGATTGTGAAAAGAACATTAGAAAGATCAAGAAGATAATTAGTGAAAATGTAAAATTAGATGTGTAAAATTGAAAATAAAATAATAGTTAAAAAAATTTATATATACTTTAAAATATAGAAAATGCCTGCCGAAACAAATAAAGGTAAAACACAAATAGAATTTGCAAAATTATTGGCTAAGTATAGAGAAAATTGTAAAAAACAAGTAAAGATTGATGAAATTAATTTACAGAAAGAGAAGGAGGATTTTGAATTAGAATGGTCAAAAGCAGGATTACAGATATTTCGTAAATAATAATAAAGAAATATAAATATTAATATTTACTATAATAATGGAACAGGTTTGTGAAATATTATGGAAAAAAAATGAAAATGGAAAAAATATGACTTTAATAATGTGTATTGAAGAATCGTTGATTAATAAAACAAATAATAGTGTATTTTTTAATGAAATAAATAGAAATCTCTCCAAATTTAATAAAAATACTTCATTAGAAAATAAAACAATAGATGAACATTTGAAAAATTATACTGATAACATCCTTATTAATACTACATTTATAAATGTAAATGCATCTGTAATACCATCAGTATCACCATCAATCGCAACTCCATCAAAAGCACCATCTATAGAACCGTCTATAGAACCGTCTGTAATTCCGTTGCTATCACCATCTCCGTATTATAAAACAGAAGATGTTGAAATAGTGATAAATGAGATAGATTTTTTGAGTCCATCATCAAATGTAAGTAATGAGGAACAAAATTATACTAATAAAGTAGACAAAATAAATAGTGATGATACATCATTAATAGCATTATTAATATCGGGAGGATTAATAGGAATTTTATTAATAATATATATTTTAAAAAAATATAGAAATAGTTTTTCTGTAGCACCATGTCCACCAGTAGTAATAACTAGCAAAAAAAAAGAGAATTATATTAAAAAAGCAAATAATAACAATAAACCAAAAGACTATATTTTAGAAATTCTACCTGGAACACCTCGTTCAGCATTGTTTAATAGAGTTCCTGTTGCTAAAAAGGCATCTAGTACAAGAAGGTCACGTAGTTTACCTAGGAAGACAGTAAGACAAGTAAAACTAAAAAGAAGGGTAAACAGTTTACCTGATTTAAAAAAATTAGATATAGAAAGAAATAGAAGAAAAAAAGATAAATTACCTCCTTTGCCTTTACATGATGAACCACCACCTATACCTATTAGAACTGAAAGAATAAAAAGATTAGTAGAAATTAAAATGAAAATGAAAAAACAAAAAGAAAAAAATAGTAAATTAATGGCTATTTAGTTTCTAATAGGTAAACGTCCTATGTAGCGTTCAATACAAACGAAAACTCTAGCTTTGTTAATTTTACGACGATCATTATATGAATCATCATGATGTGAGAGCTTACCACTGGGTAATCCACAAACGCTTGGTGTAAAAAATGCCTCAATATATTTATCCAATTTATAGTATTCAAATAAGCGTTTTACAAATGTATAATCTGCATTACTAACAATGAATATTTTAACTCCATGATGGTATAGTGATTTTAATAGACTATCTACCCCATCTCTAAAAGGAGTAAATTCTTTTTGTTCATCACGAGTTAGACGTTCTTTAAGAAAAGGTTTACTACCCCATTTTATTTTTTCTTCCATTTTTTTTTGAAATTTCTTTTCAGAGACATCACTACAATCGTAAGAGAATATATTTAAATTAGATTTTGTTAAAACTTTCCAACAATTAATAATAAGATGTGTTTTTTTAAAATCAAACATTTTTTTAGAAAGTATATTTTTAATGATATTATCATCTAGACCTTCATTGCGTTTAACAGTTAATGTTTTGTATTCAAAATCTTTTGCTATTTGTATATTACCTTCATCATAATCAATATAAAAATATGGTGGTTTTAGATTTTCTAATTCATTTTCATCTATTTCTTCATCATCCATTAAACTATCATCACTTTCATGTTCAGTTCCACTATCATCATTCGTATCAGGCGACTCATAGTTAGTATTTTGGATAATAGGATCCTCTTCATTTTCTTTTTCTGATATATTTTTAGTTTCTTTTTCATTATCAGAGTCAGTTAGATTACCATCTTTAATTTTTTTAAGTAATTCTTTTTTCTCTTTATCTTTTTCTTTTTTTTCTTTATATAATCTGAGTGTTCTTTGTTTAATATTTTCAGCCATTTATACTAAATATAGTTATTTTAAAAATGTAATTATATTTAATTAATGTAATTTCCATGAAAATTTTCTACACCATTGGGCATGTAATAGATAATATCATCAAAAATATGAGTATGATACGTTCCATCTCCTGCTTGGGTAGCATGAATTTCACTAATATAGAGCGGGTAATAATTATTTATAGATATAGCATCAGGTATTTCTGAAGAAGGACCTAGTTCATCTGTAAGAAGACCATTAGTTCCTGTAACACCAGAAACACCAGAAACACCAGAAACACCAGAAACACCAGAAACACCAGATACACCAGAAACACCTGAAACACCTGAAACACCTGAAACACCTGATACACCTGTTGCACCTGTTATACCATATGTTCCACTAGAACTTGCTGGTCCCCAATAAAATAGACCGGATGCTCCAGTATTTTTTGTAAAGTGAATATATTCTAGTGAAAATGGTGGATGATAAATAGTTCCTTTTGATCTAAATGCATGTGAATTAGGCATCCAAAATATTACATCTCCTAAATGAGCAAATGTGATTGCACTAACGCCACTAGGATTTTCAGTGTCATTAGGTGTATAAACATGACCACTAACATCAAAATCGACATTATAATTATTATGAGAAACATCTACTGCATTTAAAGCATCAGCCATATTAATAAATAAGGGATAGTAATAGGTATCTTGTTGATGAACTGGGTCATCATCATTCGCAATATATACAAAATATGTAACTTTATAGTTATCAATATTTGTTTCAAAATCGGATAAGTCACTTTCGGAGAATGAATATTCACTAACTTCCCCTTCTTCATGACATACATCATATTCTGAGTCTGTTGCTGTATCAGTAGCGGTAGCAGTTGCCGTAGCTGTTCCATCGGAACCAGTTGCGGTTGCGGTATCAGTATCGGTAGCAGTGGCTGTAAGGTCATTTGGATCATTATCAGTAGTCCCTTCTGAACTATGTCCACTAAGACCAGAAGATGTAATTATATCTGGAATTTCATATGGAGACATTTCACCAGCAGCAATTAAATCACGAATAACAATAGCCATCTTTTCAGCTTCGAATTGGAAATTGTTAGGCATACCATAACGATTAATATATTCTTGATATTTAGGTTTTAATGTAAAAGCATTATTACTTGCAACCAAAGTTGCAGATGTTTCAAAAAGACCAAAATTTCTTTTTCCGCTTTCATTTAATTCTTCAATATATATATTGAGTATTTCAGGGTCATTTAAGATTTGTGAATCAAGTTCAAGTAATTCTAATTTACCTTCAAGATTAATAAATTGGTCATATTGGTGTTTAGCTTTTGTAAGACCATCTAGGGTTTTATAAGCCCAAGAAATATATTTTCTAAAATTTTTATAATTATAAATAGCTTCTTCAGTCATATCTTGAAAACATCTAGCGCCAGGAGAGGTAGATAAGAATTTTAGAAAAGCTTCTCGTTTAATTCTTAAAATTTCCTGAGCTAGTTCATTTTGAATTTGTTGATTATATTCAATAGTTAATGTAGCAAAATCACCGGCACGGAAGTGAACAAGATATTTCTCAATTTTGTGAATAATATTAGTTTCTAACATTCTATAATAAAGAGTTGAAATATCATTTAATCTCTGTTCATAAAGTGGTATAACAATATATTTACCAATATATTCGACAAGTGTTTTTTGTGTATCATTAGATTTAATGTTGAGACTATCAATAAGTTCAGTAATATTTGTTTCAGATTCTTGTTGGTTCGTCACAATAGAAGATAATATAGTATCCAATTTATTGACGGTATTAAGATAACTTGTATCTAATTTATCTATTAAGTCCATTGATCTATCAGCAATATATTTCTGATTATCAACTATTTTGTCTAATATTTCACATGTAACACTAGATGTACTATTAGAATTACTTATAATAGCTTCATTGAAACTAGCATCAATATCGGCCATTTTGTTAAAGATTTGATTAGTATTATTATTCATAACTTGTTGATTATTTAATAAAGCTTGGTTAAAACTAGCATCAGCATTAATAATTGATTGTTGATTATTAACTATAGCTGTATTTATAGTATTTTCAGAGGTAACAACCTTATTAAGTATTTCAGTAGTAGATTCAGTTATTTTTTCAATATTATTAACTAATAAAGAATTAAAACTTGAATCCCTTGCATTTTTACGATCATCATTCATATCTCTAATAATATCGTTCATACTGCTATCTACATCTGCTAATTTATTAAGAATATTTGTATTATTATTACTAATTACCAGTTGATTTTCCAATATTGCTTTATTAAAACTAGCATCAGAAGCAATAATTTTATCCAAAATATTACACGTAGCTTCATTGGTATTAGAAGAATTTATAATTAATGTTTGATTGAAGCTAGCATCAGATTCAATAATTTTATTAAGAACCTGAGTATTATTATTACTAATAGCAAGTTGATTATCAATAATAGCTTTATTAAAGCTAAGATCCGCCTCAGTAAGTTTATTGAGAACATTTGTATTATTATTACTTATAGCAAGTTGATTTTGAAGTATAGAATCGGCAGTAGCTTGTTGATTATCAATAATAGCTTTATTAAAACTAAGGTCTGTCTCTACCATTTTATTAAGAACCTGTGTATTATTATTACTTATAGCAAGTTGATTTTGTAAAATAGAATCTGCAGTAGCTTGTTGATTATCAATAATAGCTTTATTAAAACTGAGGTCAGTCTCTACCATTTTATTAAGAACATTTGTATTATTATTACTTATAGCAATTTGATTTTGTAGAATAGATTCAGTAGTTGTTTGTTGATTATCTAATAAAGCCTGATTAAATTCATTTTCTTTATTATTAAGATTTGTAAACATAGTGACTGTATTTTCATTCATAGTTTGTTGGTTATCAAGTAAAGCCTGATTAAATTCCTGTTCATTTGTAGTAAGTTTGTCTAAAAGAGTAGTATTATTATTGCTAATTGTTTGAGTAGTAGATGTCATGAGTGTATTAAAACTGGTATCCAGTGCTATTAATTTATCCATAATAGCATTTTGACTATCATTTAACTTAGTTATCAATGTGTTTAATAAAGTTTCTGTATTTTGATTTTGAGATGTTGTTACGTTTGTTAGTGTAGAAACTAAAGAATTAATAAGACGTTCATTTGATTCAATATTGTTAGTAGATGATGTATTAAAAGCACTGCTTATTGATGTTGATAATGCAGTAATATTAGTGTTAATTGCATTAACAGTATTTGTATTTGATGATGTTATAGCATTAACAGCATTTGTGCTAGAATTATTTATAGCAGTTTCAGTCTTATTTGTTAAATCGGATAGGTTTGTATTTATAGCCGCAACAGTATTTGTGCCTGAGTTATTAATAGCAGTTTCTGTTTTAGAAGCTAAACTAGAAATATTAGTGTTGATAGCATCTACAGTGTTAGTGCTAGAATTATTAATAGCAGCTTCAGTTTTATCTGCTAAATTATTCATATTGGTATTAATTGCATTTATAGTATTAAAGCTACTGGTATTAATGGCTCCCTCAACAGCTCCACTAAGCTGATCAAATCTATCATTGAGAATGTTGCTAGTTCCTTCTAGAATAGTTTCAAGTTCATCTTGATTAGTAAGAGAGAGAGCACTTTTTGTATTTATTGTGCTAACTAGAGATGTTAATTGATTACTAACACTGGTAATACTTCCAGTAATTTGTGTAAGTTGAGTAGCGCTTAATCCACCTCCCCCACTACTACCTCCACCGGTTATGTTAATAGAACCTCCGGAATCAAAAATGTTAGAACTTCCAGACATTAATTAGATATAATATAATCTCACATTTAATTAATTTAGTTTCTAATGCTACTGTAAAGAGTTTCAAATTGAAACGTTAGAGAATAATTAGTATTAACAATTTCGGCTAATTCTCCAAATTTATTTAAAATTTTGATATGTAATCTATCAATATTAACAGGACCAAAATAATCTCTTTTTTTCTCTAGAAGGGAAACATCTCCTCCATTACTATTTTCAAATTGAACAGCGAAGAATGGTGTATTAACCTGAATTCTAGCCAAAATAGATTTTGCTAAATATGTTTTTTCTAAACTAGCAAGAAGAGTATCATTATAATTACCTGAAAATTCATCTACATAAATATATGTATAATCAGGTTCGGCATCACCATATGGGACATTGGCTGAAAAATATCCATTAAAAGTTATATATCCTCTTTTAAATGTATCATCATAAGTGATATATTCTTTTCTTTCCTGTTTTTCATAGCAATCTTTATTAGTTTTATCATATCTATATCCTAGAACCCAACCAACACTTCTTTTTTTATCAGCTCCATAAGGATTAAAATTAATATTATATTGAATGGGGTAATCATTAGCATTTTTTTCAGCATCACGCAATAAATCAGAAACAATACCTCTTTCATCTGCTAATTTAGTTCCCATGTAAATTCTTTGTAAACTAATATAATCGGGTTGTGATGAAAGATTTAAAGAAGGCATGTAAAAAGCTGTTGTAGGGGGTTTATTATCAGGAGGGAATGTTGCTTGTCCAGTTCCACTATAATAGTATGAACTGTTCCATGCAATGCATTCAGCAAGAGTTTTGAATCTAAAAGCTACAAACCCATTAATATTATCAATACTTATTTGTAAGAATGAAAAACTATTTCTTTGTGAATCAATTATTTGTTGAATAAAAGAAATCAATGCACCAAAACTAGGTGAACCATCAGGTATTTCAATTTCAAGTGTTCTACCTTCTGGAGGGAAACTAATAAGATCGCCAGTTTCATTACCATTTGAATCTAATTTAGGTTCCATACCATGTATCATGTAAATTGTAAATTTATTATTTTTGTTTTTAGAAGACAGTAAAGGTTGAGCATTAGGAATTTCAGCACTAATAAGTTTCATACTAATAACATTTTCAATAGTAGTTGGTAGATCATAAATAAAATCATTACTTTTAGGATAGTTTTCATTATCTCTAAATAGCGAATCTAATGAAAAAATGATGGATTGTGTCTTACGTTCAACAGGGTTAATATTGCCTAAAGGATACTTAATGGGTTGTGTAGATTGAATTTGTGGTTCATTAATCGTGGGCATAGGATGCATTTTAGCAGTTGGAGTGTTTTCGATACGTGTTACAATATTTGTAAAAATGGGATCATTATTTGTCCCTAAATGTGGTAAAATCTCAGTAAGTTTTTTGAATGCGTTATCAAAAAAAGATTTAAGTTTAATTTGGAGAGATTTATTTGAGATAGTATTGACTGTTCTTAATTTTTTATTATATGCTTTTGTGATATAATCTTTGGAATGAACCTCTTCACAATTAAAAAGTTGTAATAGTTCTTCTTTATTATATGAATTTATATCTAGATTTAAATCATCAGACATGTTTGACTTACTTGTATAAAATATAGGTATTTATTTATCTACATTTTATTAGAAAATTATAAAATTTATGCTTTAAGATTAAGTTTAATTTTATATTTTCTGTCAGCTACAGCGTTACTTCCAATACCATGATTGCTATTACTAGCTCCATTGCCATCAGCATTTGCAGAAAATTTAAGTGTTACACTAAAGCTAACACTGTCTCCAATCGCAAGAGGAACATACATAGTGTCACTTGCACTTGAACGACCATTAATCACAGTTAGAACACGTGCTTGTTGATCTCCGAGCATTTTACTGAAAACCTGCCATGCAAAGTTAGTGTTAGAACGAGTTCCAGAAGCACCTTGTGTATTTGAAGTATCTAGCTTTGTATCAATAGCTGAATCTAAAGTTGAATATAAAGCTTTTGTATCAGCGAGAAGAGTTGCTTCATTGTTAAATACATCAGCAGCTTGCTGACCACCAAAGATTTGTTGAGCAACATGACGAACGAATTCACCAGCAATATTTAAATTTGCTGATTCACCGGTGTTAAGTGTTGTTGCACCACTTTCGTATGTGATTGTATCATAATCAGTAGAAAGAAAATCTTTAGAATACCATTTTGTTTTATCAGTTCCAAATGTAATATCAGTATTATTAATATCATCAGCTAAATCAGAAGAATCTGTCTTAAATGAAAATAATTGTTCATAATCACCATCAGCAGCTTTAGACCAATCTAATTCAACAGTAGCTACATGTCCAGATGTAGCGTCGGCAGTAAAGGTTGGAAGGGTGGGTGCAGTATCTAATGTGGCGTCGGTTGTTAAAGAGCCAAGATCAAAGTCAATTGCAGTAGACATATTATAATAACTATTTAGATTATTTTTTTATCAAAAAAATAAATAACAAATTCCCTAAATACAACGCGTTATATTTTTTTATTTTCTGTTTCATTTTTTTTTACACAGCCTTTATAATGACTTGCTAAAGCTCTTTTATTCCTAAATGATTTACCACAATGTTCACATGTATGGTTTAAAAGTTCTGTATTTGAGAAATTTTTGGAGAGAAATTTAGAAATACTTGGTAAATTAATTTCATCAATCATAAATTGTATTTCTTTATGATATTTTTTAGACATTTCTAGAAGCCTTGTTTTTTGTTTTAAAAAAAGCATAAAATCTTTTTGAATATCAGATAGAACATCTTTTGAAATTTTCTCAGTATCAATATTTGTTAAATCAATTTTAGATGTAATCATATCAATAATTTGAACAGCAGAATAAATTAAATCTTTATCATAATTTACATTATGTAAGTAAACAAGAACAAAATTATTGTGAAAATTAATTTCAAAATGTTTTTTGTTAGCTATACCTGTAGTTTGTGATAGAAAAATACCGTGGCATTTTGTATGTTCAATATCACGAATAAACTTTTTAACTTCAACATCTGGAACATTTGTAGAATATTCTTTATTTTCAAAAATAATTTTTTTGTTAAGATGCGTTTGTCTTTCTAAAATAAAGTCACCAGATTTTCCAAGAGAAGATGTATTTATAATATTTTCTGATGGGAAACATTCATTTAAAATAATTTCTAATCTGTCTTCACCAATTTTTCCTGTTGTGCTTGAATTACAATATTTTTGTTTTTTAAGAAAATCATTCATATCAGAAAATGTTTGATATTGATTTTGCATTTCGGAGAGAATGGAAGAATTACTAGAAGTAATAAAATTATGGATATTTTTATCAATTGATTCACACAAAATGGAATGTTTTGTTTCAACAATATCTTGAAGTCTATCAAAAATATTTTCATGAGATTTTTGTTCAAGAAGTTTAGAAGTTGCAGAATTTAGAGATTCGAAATGTTTTTGAATATTAATAATTATTTTATTGTAAAGTTCTTCATTACAATTAGAAAAAGATTCGGAGAGAAGCAGTTTTGTTTTCTCAATAGTGCGTGTTTGATTTTTATCCAAAATTGTTTGTATTTTCTCATTATTGCTCATTTGTTTATTTTCGAGGATTGTATCCATAGTTGTTCGAATTTCTTGAATATAAGAACTTTTTTGTTCGGAGAGAAAATTGTGGATATTACTTATAGAATTTAGGATTACTGAAATATTCTCATTTAAATTATTTTGAGTATATTCTATTTTGTCTACTTTTTGGAAGATATCTTTTAAAAGTTCATTGGAGCGAGAAGTTTCTGCGGATTTCATAATGTCTTTATTAAGTTTTTCAATAAGTTCAATAAAAAGTAGGTTAATCTGTTCAAAATCGAGATGTTTATTCGCATTATAGAAAGCAAGTATTTTTTGATTATTTGTAGATAACATCGTAAAATATATAAAAACTTAAATTTTTGTCTTTAAATCCTAATTTTCTTGTAATTACAAATGAAAATGAAATGAAATTACAAAAGTAGTTGTAATT
>Ga0129351_1000163_pt1 | contig 22819 bp, 19 predicted proteins | sample CPBDNA_8_FD_94423 | JGI IMG/M metagenome (GOLD analysis project Ga0129351, IMG submission 94423) | Freshwater to marine salinity gradient microbial communities from Chesapeake Bay, USA - CPBay_Sum_27_0.2_DNA | ecosystem: Environmental > Aquatic > Marine > Coastal | place: USA: Chesapeake Bay... | reverse complement strand
TGATTTTTGAAAATAACCTTTAATATCGTTTTCAAATATTTTAATATCATCATAATTAATTTTTTCAATCAATTCTTGATAATCAATATCGTTAAATATATTATTTAATATAATTAATTTATCTTGTGTAATAAGTTCTTCAAGTGCATGAGCCACAATATGTTCATATAATTCATCTTCTTGTATTCCATTAGTAATAAATGTTTGTTTTGATACACTTACATATTTATACCAACTTTCATCACTTTTTGGGTCAATCATTTTAATATTTGCCTTTTTACCATAAAATGCAATATACATTTTACCATAAACTTTTTTGATAATATCAACATATGTTTTAATATCACTATTTCTTTCAACAATTACTTTTTTGTCTTTATTTTTTATTTTAATCTGTTCAACTTTATAATCTATTGGTTTCAAAATTGAATCAACTGTTATTTCATCAATTTCATTTGGTTTGAAAAAATAATATTCACCAATATTTATTAATGTACCTTTTCTATTGAAGCTATCGATTAATATATTATTTTCATCGTTAATTAAAATAGTTAGTGCATTATCAATTTGTTCATCACTATAGTTTCTAAATTTACGAATATTATCAAATAAATTTTTTCTTGAATAAAAATATTGTTTTCTAAAAAGTAATTTAATCTTATTAATGATACCATCAACATTTGTCATAATAAAATTTTCGTTGTATGTTGAGTCATCAGCACCTTCTTTTGTTAAAAAACTACGATAAAGTTTGATGGTTTTTTCTGGAAAATACTGACATTTCTCCATATAATCACACATTGCAGAATATGGTTTATCGCCGACTTTGTAATCTATCTTTTCTCCAGTACTCAATTCTTGTTTAACTTCCATATTAATCATTTCTTCTGTAAAACTATTTTGTTCAATATTTAACACACAATCAATAGCATTTTGTTTTAATATTCTAGTTATTTTACCGATTTTAATTGATTTATCTTCTGCTTTACGATAAATATATAAATCAACAGCTTCATTATTATTCATAATGTTTAATAATGTTCCATGCAAAAATATTTGTACATTTCTCTCTTTAAATGGTAAACTTAAGTGACTGAATGTTCTTACACCTCTACCAATAATTTGGTCGGTCCTATTTAAATTATACCATGGCTCTAATAAATGTATTTGTCTTATGCATTTAAAATCAATACCTTCAGCACCTGCTCTAGATATAATAATTACTTTTATAATGTCACCATTTTTATTATCTTCGCGAGTAGCGGCTTTTATTTCATCATTATTATTTGGAGAATATAATTTACTACCAGATATAATAATATATGCTCCTTTTCTATCAGTAGGTGGTTTTTTAAATAGAGATTTAGTCTTACCATATCTTTGATATCCTAATTCTTCAATAGCTAAAGCCATTGGAACTACACCACCATCAATGTGCTCTGAATAAATTAAAACGATTCCTTTACCATTTACAATACTGTCACATACTGTTTTTATTTTGTTACTGTACTTACCAACTTCGTCGTAGGAAAATATTCTTCCATAATTATCAATAACTTCTTTTTTATATTCAAAATTTACTGCTTGTTTGTCTCCTCCTGCAATTTTTTTTTCTTCATATTTCATTGTATTAGATAATCCTTTTGAACCGACAAGATATTTATAGTCAAATGAGAATGAATCACTATCCTCTTCTTCTTGTCTACTTTTTGTCATTTCTTTATCAAATTTAAGTGATGGATATACAAAATTTAAAGCTAATAAAGGTTCTTCTAAATATGTATAACCAAATGCATCCTGATCTTCAAAAATAATACGGTCACTTTCCATTTTTTCGCGTAATTTTTCAATAATAAAATTATAAACAATTTCTTGATAGTCACCTATCTTTGTTACATATAGTTCAATGTGTTTAATTTTATCATCAATAGGCTGATTATTTAAAAGTAATTCAGGATATTTTTGTATTAAATTATTTTTTTCAGCAAACATAGAAGGATATATTTTAAATGGAAAAGTATATGGATTATTACCTCTAACAAATGAAACATAACCACTAGAATGTAAAATTAAGTTATTGAAACCAACTAACTCAGTTTCTTTTCCTTTTTTAATAGTTCTTAATTCACCATCTTTTGTAAAAACATCAGATACTTTAATAGGAGGTTGATTATTATTTTTATTTAAAATATTTAACATCCAAATGATTTCAGTAGGACTATTATACATTGGTGTTCCTGATAATAAACATAATCTCATTGTTTTTGTACGCTCAACTAATTGGTCTAACATATCAACAGCTAATTTCATCGTTCCCTGAGTCCCAATTCTAATATTATGGGCTTCATCAATAATTACTAGCGTATCATCAAAATGTTTGCGTATGCGTTGTGTTTTTTTACTTTCATCCTCTTCTGGGTCATCTCCAAGTAAAGATTTTATCTTATTTGCAAATTTAGTGTAACCTACAAAAATATAATTGTTTGAAATGATTCTATTAACTAGTTTAATTATTTTATCTTTACTAATATCTGAATCATTTGTAGGATTTACCTCATTTAAAAGTTTTGTTCCTGTACAACCTTTAATATTCCATTTATTACCAACAAGTTCTAGATTATTTTCATTGAATAATTGAACTTTAAAATTATCTTGTACATTTGGTGAAGCAACAATTATAATTTTTTTATTATTATTTATTTGATTATTATAATCTCGCATTTCTTCAGCTATGCTTATAGCTGAACAAGTTTTACCAGTTCCTAAATCATGAAATAATAAGATACTGTTAAATGGTGACTGTAATGATAAAAAATTTCTTACAAACATCTGGTGTGGAGCTAATTCAAAATCAGTATTACGCAATTCTTCTCCATATGTTTCCAATTTTTTTAGTTGTTCCTCTTTTGAAAGTGTTGTGTCAAAACCACTATATTGATGCTCATGAAATTCTTTTTTAAATGCAATTTTTTTATTAAATTCAGGGTCATCTAATTCAGGATATAAATGTTCATTATTATCTTTATCAACCATTTATATAATTAGAATATTTTTATTTTATATCATATCTAGCAAATATTTCTTGCATATTTTTTAGTATTTGTTTTCGTTCTACATTATATTCTCTTATAGATTTTAAGGCACTATCAAAATTTTTCCATTCTATCTTACTTACTTCTGATTTCTGAAAACCATTGAAATCAGTAAAGTTTATCATTTTAGCAAGATAATAAGTATGTTTATATGATTTGTAGTTGGAACCAATAAATGTTTCATCAAATGGTATTAAATTGTTTATAATTTGAATATTATCTTTGTTTATACCAGTCTCTTCTTGAAACTCACGTAAAGCACATTTTATATCACTTTCCATGTAATTGCGTCTTCCTTTAGGAAATCCCCATTCAGGTTCATTCCAATTAGAATTACTTTCTGCAATTAAACTTTCAAGATTATAATATTTATTATCTATTATTACACCACTTTTTAACAATTTAAATTTTTCTTGAGCAGCTGTTTTTTCAGTCTTATATTGATTATTAACATATTCTCCCCACAATTTGTTCCATAAAGTATTAAAATCTTTACTTAGAAGAGATGCTTTTTCACTAATAGTCATTTCATTTATAATATTTAAAAGATAATCTTTACTGTTCAGACTATATTTACCTCTCATAAAATCTACATAACCTAGAGTATCTTTTCTTCTAATCATTAAATACATAATTTCATTATTACTATTTTTATAAAAAACTAACAACCCAATACTAGTAATTGGTAACTTACATTGATGAAATAAATGTCCCCTTAAACCACAGTTGTTACAAAAATTATTGTTCATCTTTATGTATTTTTAGTTATCTTTTTATATTATTTAATTTTAATGGAATACGACCCTAGTGTATGGGGACCACATTATTGGTTTTTTTTACATTCAGTTGGTTTTACATATCCAGAATTACCAACTGATGGTGAAAAGAAAAAATATTATAATTTAATCACATCACTTCCTACATTTATACCGAATAATGCTGCAGCAAATAATTTCCAGTCACTAATTGATGATTATCCAGTATCATCATATCTAAATTCAAAAGAGTCTTTTTTAAAATGGATACATTTTATTCATAATAAAATAAATAAACAGATTGGAAAAGAAGAAATTTCATATATTGAATTTATTAATAATTATAATAATGAATATAAACCAAAAGATATTAAGTTTAAAGAAAAGATAAAAGAGAGAGAAAAATATGTATTTGCTCTTTTATTTACAATATTGATAGCTTATTCAATATATAATATCAATAATATGTAATATGCCAACTTTCAAAGTGTTTAAAAATAAAAAAACAAAGAGAAAAAAAACAAAAAAAAAACATTTATTCTTTGATAAATACATTTGTAAAAATAAAATATTATCTGGAGGGAAAGCAATCATGTATGGTTCTGTCGGTTGTGTATTCTCTCCAAGTATTAAATGTGAAACTTCTAAGAGAGAAGAAAGCATATTTCCAAATGAAAGTTATGTTTCAAAAATGTTGCTACCCGAGGAAGCAAAAGTTGAATTAGAATCAGGAGAACGAATTAAACAGATTTTAAAAGATTTAAATCCAAATTTTAAAAAATATATTCCACTGTTATCACAGTATTCATGTAATAATGTTAATGTTACAGAAAGTGATATTGAAAATATATCAATATGCAAAAATGTTAAAGGATTCAAAAATGTTATTGATGTTAAAAATTTTGAACCTTCACTATTTAAACAATTCTCAATCATAAATATGGTAAATGCTGGAATAGACCTTTTTGAATATACAAAAGAAATTGATATTAGAGACGATAAAATCGCCTATGAAAATTTAGAAAAAGCAATTTTATTATTAACTGAATGTATTTTTTCAATAAATAAATATGGAATATTTCATTGTGATATAAAGGTTGAGAATATTACATATAATAAAAAAAATAATCATTTTAGCTTAATAGATTTTGGTAGGTCAGTTATTATTAATAATGATACTAGTAATTTTGGTGATAAAATACCGTTTGATTTCAATATTTTACCCCATATATTATTTTTTCATAGTGACTTTCCAGTAATCAAAACAGAAACACAAATGTATATTGCATTACATGATAAATTTGAAAAATCAACAAATCGTGATGTTATGTTGAGATATTTGAGCGATATATTTTCAATAAAAAAGGAGAATATTATCAAAGTAATTTCAATTGCAATGTATACTACATATTTAAATCTAAATTTACATTTACCAGAAAATAGAAAAAGATATTTTCATGAGGTTTTCAAATATAATATAGATATTTGGAGTATGTTTATTGTTTTGTATAATTTATTGTCAAAAACAAGATATAGTAACTACATTAAAAGTCTTTCTAAGGATTTTTTTGAAGATAGCTTTTATAAACCAGCTAATTATGGTAAAATTGAAAAACAATTACGAATTATATTGCAATCATAGTTTTATAATCATAGTTTTACAATCATAGTTAATAAAAATATATTTATAAAATATTAAAATCTAAATCTATTTTAAGATGAAATTTGAAATATTACTTTTAGGAATAACAGCATTTTTAGTAGCAAATGTATATCATGATGGAAAGTATCTTAAAATGGTTGTATCATGGAAAAAATATTACCAAATGGCACTAATATGTTTTATAAGTTTCTCTTTCTATATGTTTATTAAAAGACACCCTAAAAAAACCGGTGAATTAATAAGACATTCAAATGAATTTATTAAATATATGCCTATGGATAGAGAAGCAACAAGTTTTATAACTCCAATATTAGATTTTACTTCTAGGTCTGAAATGTTTGGTGGAGAATATATTTCACCACAACAACGAAGAATGATGCAAAGTGGTGGTACTAATAATGATGGAATGATACCTGTAAAAACAAAGCGGTCTGTAAGTGAAACCAAAAAAAAATATGTTGCTTCACAGCAAGATTGGAAATGCGGACATTGTAGTAACACACTATCAGCATGGTTTGAAGTTGACCATAAAATAGGTTTAGAGCATGGTGGAAGTAATCATGTTAGTAATTTAGTTGCATTATGTAGAGAATGCCATGGAGAAAAAACAGGTATGGAAAATTTATAATTTAGTATTTTTAACTATAAAGATTTTTAGAATTTAATATATTATAAAGAAGTAGATTATATTATATTAATAATATAAGTGTAATGTCGGAATCAAATATATGTTATGATAAAAATAATGGAATTTTCAAAAATTACTTTATTAATTTCCCTATAGAGAAAATGTATAGTTGGGCTAGTGGAGACAAAGACTTTTGTAAAGGTGGTATACCAAGTAATCCTAATTTATACAATGGTAAAAAGAGAGAAGAAATATTATCAATCTCTCAACAAAAAATGATGGATTATATTTTTCTTATAATAAGTATCATATATTTTTTTATTATGCATTTCTATTTTGCAACAATATTTGTAAGAACACCCGAACAAAGAGCTGCATACGATAAAGATACAAAAGAAAAATCATATTCTTTTGTACGCATACTTCAAGTTTTACTTAAAAACTTTGAACAGTACTCAATACCTGCTGCAATATTAATATATATATTTGCATTTGTAACATTTTTATATTATAAAATATCTTTTACATTGGCTAGCGATAATACAACATCTATTGATAATTTAGTTACTAATATAAAAGGACACTTAAATAATGCAAGAAAAACTACTATTAATTCAACTGCTAGTAAGATTGAACAACAGCCAACATTAATGGGACTTCTAACATTATTTGTCTATATCGTAGCTATTTTATATGTATCAGCATCATTACTTTTATATATTATAAAATTTGTAATAAAACTACAATCTATTACAGGATTGTTTTTATTTTTTACAAATATATTGATTGCATTGTTATTTATTGGCTTTGTTTTTAATATTCTTGCAAAACGAATAGATTTTATTAGTAATTATTTTAGATTAAGTCAATTAAAACTATTATTTCGTATCTTAAAAGCAACAATATTTTATATACCTTGTTTAGTAACAGAATATGTTGAAAGTTTTACAAATACTGCATCAAAACCAAACAAATTTGTATATAGCATATTAGCAATAGAAATAGTTCTTATTTCTATGAATACAATTGTTCCAGTTATTGATAAATTAATGGCAAAACATCTTGGTAGTGTAATATTAAGAAAACCAGTATATCTTAATAATGATAATAATTATGGTAAACACAAATATCAATATGGTAGTTTAGTTTTAAATACAGAAAAACAATTGCGCTATAAAACACAAAGTGAAAATTATGGTTTATATGACCAAGGTAAACCAAGCCCAGAATTAGATTATAAGGATTTGAATATTTTAGGATATTTAGATATTTTTAATATTTTTGGTTTTAAATCAGATATAAATGAACCAGAAACTGTTTATAAGAATGAAGAGAGAAGTAAATATGACCATAATTACGCTATGTCATTTTGGTATTATATTAATCCAATGAATGAAAACATAAGTAGCACTTATACAAGTGATGCATTAATGATTAATTTTGCAAATAGACCACGCATAGAATATAATCATTCAGAAAACAAATTGAAAGTTATAATGCGAAGTGGTCCATTTAATGATATAGCCATAGGAGATAATCAAGATAAATTTACAAAAACAGTTATAGAATTAAAAAATATTCCTTTACAAAAATGGAACCATTTAGTAATAAACTATACTAGTGGTACATTAGATATATTTATGGATGGTGAATTAGTAGAATCTCGTGAAGGCATAAAACCATTATTGCAAGAAGGTGCAATAGTTACAGGAGAGGAGGGTGGTATAAATGGACGAATATCAAATGTTGCGTATTACAATAAACCATTATCAAAGATTTTAATAGACTTTTTATATGATACACATAAAAATAGCGATACACCTATTGGTGGTGGATTTTTAACGAATATGTATTTCTTGGTAAATATGGAAACCACTGTTGTAGAATCTATTCGTCGTCCAATAGCAGATATTTTAGCAGAAATATTACCAAAAAGAATATCTTTTGATTGGCTATATAAATATATGCTGAATTTACCTGATACAATTAGAAGTACTTTTTGGTATGTGATAGATAAATTTTTATTTGATTATTATGAAGAAGTTGAATCTGGATACTTAGTTAAAGATAATATGAAAAGTAAAACAGCTTTTGACATTGATTTAGAATATAGACAAAATAGATAGGATTAAAAACAGATAGATTAAAAATAATATTTTAATATAATATAATATAAATGGATTGGACAAGAATTGTATATATTTTAATAGCATTTATAGCAATATATTATTTATTAAGTTGGTTTTTTGAAACTTCAGTACAATTAACGGGTGTAAGAAGTGCAAAGGTCGGTCAAGAAATAGAAGCTAATAAAACAATTACAAAAAAATCAAATTTTGCATATTCTATTTGGTTTAATATAGCTGATTGGTCTGGAAGTAATGAATATGGAAAAAAGAAAGTTTTATTTGAAAAAGGACAGGATGAGGGTACTTTAATAAAGACATATTTTAAAGAGTATGAAAATAATTTAATGATACAAATTGCATACAAACAACCTAATGGTGATTTGGCTTTCCATGATTGTGAAATATTCAATGTACCGTTACAAAAGTGGGTAAATATTATAATTTCATTAAATACTAAGGTAATAGATGTATACATGAATGGTAAATTGGTTAAAACATGTATTATGCCAAAACCACCACATTTAGGAACTACTCAAGAAAAAGTATACTTAACACCAAGTAATGAAGGCTTTACAGGTGAAACCGGTAACTTTAGATTCTTTCCTAATTCATTAAATCCTCAAGAAGCATGGAATGTTTACAAAGCTGGTTTTGGTTCTGGATTATTCTCTGGTCTTCTTAACAAATATAAGTTAAAGGTTGCATTCATGAAAGATAATATTGAGTATAATAGTTTTATTATTTAAATAAACGATTTTTTGATATTATATATAATCTTTAATATATATAATAATGAGTGAACAATCTTTAGAAGGTAGAGTTGATTCTATTACAAATTCTGCAGCAAAAAATGTTGAAGAACTATCAGGAGCAACAAAAGATTTTGTTGAATCAAATAATCTTGTTACAAAATTCGTTTTTATTTTAGGAGTTTTATTGATATTTCTTTATGGTATGCGAATGCTAATAAGTTTTATTGGTTGGTTTTTTATGGCATCTTCAACACCATATATATCAAAGGGACTTACAAATGCAGATACAAGACATCAGATAGAAGTAAATCCAAATATTAGAGAATCTGTTCCAATATTGAGGTCAAAAAATGGCAGAAAGGGTGTTGAGTTTACTTATTCGATATGGTTATTTATTGAAGGTTTGAAAGGAGATTCTTCATCTAGTAATAAGTATAGTACTGTATTCAATAAAGGTTCAATTGACTATAAAGATATAAATGGTCTATCAAGAATATCTGGCCCAGGGTTATATATTAATGAAGGAACAAATAATCTTAAAATTAGAATGAATGTGTTTCATAAAAATCCATTAAATGCTGATGGAAGTATAAATGATGGAATATCAAATTCTGATATTTATAATGATATTACTGTCAATGATATACCTTTAAAGAAATGGTTTAACATTATGATACGATGTGAAGGTAATATGGTTGATGTTTTTATTAATGGAATGGTTGTGAAAAGACATAAATTAACAGGAATTCCTAGACAAAATTATGATAAAATATATTTAACACCAAATAATCCATTTAATGGTTTTGTATCTGACTTAAGATACTGGAATTATTCATTAGGAACAAATGCAATATATAATATAATTACAAAGGGACCAAATACAAAGAATTTGAAAGTTGAGCAATCAATTGATGGTACATTACCAAGATATTTTTCAACATCTTGGTTTCTTAAAAATTAGGAATAATAATAATATTTTAATATGTATTATTATTTTAATGACAAGAAAAATTGTATTTAAAAATACATCAAATAATAAAAATCAACGAGTAAATATTAGTATACCTCAAATTACAACAGAAGATTTGTTACCATTATTATCTGGTCGTACAACATTAGTATGTAATTATGATGTAGAATTATCTGAAGAAGAAATCTTATTATTAGTAAGACCATATGATGTAGAGTATGATTCAATATATCCAATTTATACTAGTAATGATAATGGTAATGATAATGGTAATGATAATGGTAATGATAATGATAATGATAATGGTAATGATAATGGTAATAATTTAATTACAGTTAAATATGAAAATTTAGTTGAAGATGTAATTATTGGAGATACTAAACGATTCATATTAATAAAATTTGTTATTAACGAAGAAGATGAAAATATAAAAAGTTCTGAAGAACAATTTAGAGAACAATTTATTGGTATGACAAAAAATCAACAGTTCTCAAAAATTAGACCTAATTCAACAAATAATAAATTCTTAAACACAAAATATGCAGTGAATAATAATTCTATTATCAAATCAGTTTGTACAGATGGTAGATATATAAATGCTGTTTCAAAGTATGAAATTTTAACATATCAAAGAGTGCAAAATGTAACTGTAAGTGATTTTATAGAAAAATTTGTTGTTAATTATATTGATGTAGGTCTTAGTATTGATGCGCGAGAAGAATATATGAATTTGTATTTACCAAGAATTAAGGAAAATGGGTATAAATTACATGGTAATTTTTTTGGTGTGAAGAATAATACTCTTTCAAATCATTTTTGGGTATTACCTAATGAATTTAAAACACATGGAATAACTTATGAAGTATTTAATTCAGTTGATGGTATTAATAAAAGTGACCCAGACCCAGTATTTATAAATTATAATGAATTTATTAATAGAACATTATCATTTTCAATAAATAATGATATATTAACACTAATTTTTGATGATAGCAAAGTACCAAAAAGTGCAGTATTTCTTCCTCAACATTTAAATATTCATATTGCATCATCAAGTAATTGGCAGGATTCAAGTAATAACTTCAATATAGAAGTTACAGACCCACTTATGAGTACAGGAAATAATATAAGTACTGTTTTATACCGTCCACAAAATACAACTAGTTCAACATATAATTTAACAGAAAGTAATATAGTTGGTAAAACATTTTTAATTAAATCAGTTACAGAAGATATTGTACTTTTAGAAAACGATTGGTATATTGATAATATACATGATATTACAAAAGCAGTTGAATGGAATCGTACAGGTGTGGTATATGCAGATGTTAACAATAAATATAGAGAGGTTAATATAAAAAAAGAAGAGGATAAATTTAAAGTTAGATGGCCTAATGTAGAAACACAAGAATATATAGAACTGGAAACAATTAGTAATTCTATTAATGGAACAAATTTTACAGTTAATAACTTTACTGCATTTTTTCCTGGAAGTAATAACATAACTTTTGACATAGTAAAATCAACAAAGCGTGAAGTATTTATTCAGTATACTATAACTTCAACAGGTATAACTATTAATTTAAAATTTGCTAACTTTAAAAATAATCGGGATGGGAATTTATACTTTTGTTCTTACATAAGTGAAACGGATAGTGAAGATAGTACTGGTAGTCTAAAAGCATTTGGGAGTGGAAATTTATACGAAATACAAATAGAAGATTCAAATAATACATATAAAACAAATTATACAGATTTATCATTTAATGATATAATTCATGTTATAAGAAAAGATACAGAAAATAATATTATCGTAAAATATAATTTCAGAAACAATTTTATTGATGGTATAGTTGGATATTATCACGAATTAGATTCAAGTAAAACAATACAAAACAATAGAGGATTTTATAACACAAATATAGTAAATAGTAAAGAAAGAGTAGGTTCTTATGTAGAACAATTTTTAAATATTCAATGGTTTAGTAGTATATTAAGAGAAGTTACAAATAAGCCAAATTTATATGATACTGCATTTAATTACAATCTTGATTATAATCGTGATGAACCATTTGGCAATCAAGATGGGACATATAATTTTTTAGTGAAGAATATAAGTAATATTAATTTTAGTAAATTTACATTTAGAAATGTAAGTTTTTCTGGTACAACATTTACAGGTTGTGAATTTAATAATACAAAAATATTTAATTGTGATTTTACTGATTGCACTTTTGAGGCTTGTGTTTTTGAGAAAATTTATAGTAAAGATTGTAGTTTTAATAATTACATTGAAACTATTAATACTGCGAAAACTTTACCATTTAATCATAGTTTTCTAAATGGAAAAATAATTACAAAAGATTTTAGTAATAATTATACGGAATATACAACAATAAATTTTAGAGATTTTGACGGTTCTTACAATGAAAAATTATTAAATATACCACATGAGTATCGTGATAGAAAAATACGAAATTTTATAGATTTATCAAGTAACAGAGTTGATTATTATAATTTAAGATCTGTTATGACAGTAGAAACAGGTTATAGATTTGATATTAGTCTAACACAACTTTTAATTAATGGATTTAACGGTTTTGAAACAGAAGAAGCAAAAAATAACTTTTATTTGAATAATAAAAGTGCTGAAGGAATTTTAAATAATAATAAATATTCTCCAATACATCAAGAAAATATTGAACGAAATCTAGATACACCAGTAATGTTTTTAATATATGAAACAGAAGAGAATTTAGACCTCAAGAATATTGAAGAATATTTTAATATAGAAATAGATTCTCCATCTAATGAGCCTGATATATCATACATATCAAAAACGGATATATTACCTAGTGTAGCTGGAATAGAGAATACAATTCTATCATTATATTTTAATGACCAAAAAAATCCTCTTATTTCTGGATTTTATAATCGTATTATAGACGAAAATTTTTATGAACACCAATTTCAAAAAGATTTATATAATAAAAATGCACCAAAAATTTGTGGAGTAAAAAGTACTTTAACAACAGATTTTGCACATAATGGAAACTGGGAAATTTTGCAGCATCCTTATAATTCTTTTGATAAAGCAAACACTTTATGTACATATGGTGAGCAAACATTAAATACCCCTAATAAAAATATTGATAATATAGCAGGTATTCAAGGTCCATTAGCATATTATCAAATTGATATTAGTTATACAAGTCAGGTATTGAGTGATTATCCAAAAAATCCTTCTACATTAAATCATTTTTCAAGATTTTCTAGTTTACGAATAAGAAAAGTAAATCCTAATTATAAATATACAGAAAGTTCAACTAACAATTCTAGAAAAAAATTTTTAGAGACAGGAAATCAAGATATTGAACATCAGGTATTTTCATATTATGATTTATCATATGGGCAACCCGATAATCCAAAATATTATTCTATGATAGACAATGTTATTTAATATTTCTTAATGTAATATTATTTATGAATTAATTTTAAATGTCATTGTTTAAAATTAATTTTAAATTAATGTCTTAAAGATGGATTAATGCATACTTCTTTTGAAGGAAATACATTTCCTGACATACATTCATGCGAAGTTCCTACTTCTACACAACTTCTAAACCCTCTATCTTCTCCTACATAACACCAACCTTGATTTCCACCGATACCACCATTTTGAATTGTACTTCCTGCATCATCTGCTATATAATCATTATTATTTTTAGAAACATTCTCTTTTACCTTTTCAAATGAATCTAATAATTCTGTTCTGTCAACATATGGTGATTCTTTTTGAACATTATTATGTTTTAGATTAATATCATTTTTAACATTTACTGCATTTGGTTTATTTTCTATCAATTCTACATCCATTTCATTAATTGCATCTTGTGTGTTTTTGGTTTGTTCATTTGCCAAATCTACTGTATTTACTACAACATCTTTTGCAATATCTATACCAAATTTTGTCCCTTCTGCAGAGGTTTCAACTGTTTGTTTAATAGTTTCACCAGTATAATAACCAAAAAAACCAGCTAGTGGTTTAATAATTGGACCAAAAATATCTGATAAAGTTTCTGTTACAATTGCAGCAAATCCAAAAATATTTATTCCTAACATTGCAAGAATAATAATAACTATTAAATACATAATCATATTTCCACTATTTGAAGAAGGATTATTATTTCTTACCCCCATATCTCCAATGATTTCTTTACCTATAGCAACATTGTCAGTGACTATTTTAGCAGTCTTATCAATGACATTATTAGTACCACTCATTATATATAATATAATAAAATATAACTTCTGGAATATTAACTAATTCTGGTTTTTTGTGATTAATTCTAAATATATGTTCATCATTTTATAATATTTATGCTCGTTTAAATTTTTCATACAGAATCTACATGGACCATATTGTACATGTGGAGAATAAAGAAGACATATATCTTTATATCTCATCATTCCACAAAAATTTAATGTAAAATGACGATTCAATATGTAATTTATATCCCTAAATAATTCGCGTTTCTGTATGATTATTTTTAACCATAATTTAATTCGCAATATTTTTATAATTATCTCATTTTTCAATTCATTATTATTATTATAAATTTCACTATTGGTTATCATTAATTGTCTCTGTTTTGCAATATAACATTTTTTTAATATATTATATATTATATCATTTGGTAAATCTAACAATAACATATAGTATTTTATAATAATATTATTCATTGTCAAATTTAAAATTAGTAATATCAAATTCATTACTATTTTTGAATCCTTTTATTATATCTTCATGAGTAATATTATTAAATGTATTTTTTATATCTAAACTTGTGGTGTTTACTCTATCTATAATATAATTGAGAACGATTTTAGATGCAATAATATCGTGACCACCATAACCAAAATAATGGCTAATATCTACTTTTGGATGATATTTTCTTGTTTCTATAGTATTTTCTTTTTGTATCTTTGAATCTTCGCTGTTCATCTATAATATATTATTCATTAATTATATTTATATGAATTAATTATATTTATATGGATTAATTATATTTATATGGATTAATTATACATGGATTAATTATACATGGATTAATTATACATGGATTAATTATACATGGATTAATTATATTTGTATAAATTAATTAAAATTAATATAACTATAAATATAATGCAAGTTGAACCATCATATGAATATTCAGCATTGCCTACAGAGGACTATGATAATCAGTTACCTAAGGAAAGATTTTCTCCGCAACAAATTTTTTCAAATACAATAAATCATTTGAAAAATGGAAATATAGAAACATCAACAAATAGAGTTGATGAACCTTTATTAAATGATGCAGATTTATTAGAAGGAGATGGAATAGAAACTAATACAAGTGATGATAATGATTATATAAAAAAACTTCTCTCTTTTTTTTCAAAATGTAATTGCAATAATTTATTAAACCTAAACTATTTTTTTGATTAGTTAATATATAAAATGCGTTATTTGATTCCTGGTGTAATAATGATTTTAGTTGATATACTCTATCTCTCTACTTTCGGTAAAAATATTTTTATACCAATGATAAATTCAATACAAAAAGAGAAGGTACAATTTAGGTGGTATGCTACAATATTATGTTATATTCTACTCGTATTTGGTTTAGATTACTTTATAATTTCACAAAAACGACCTTTAATTGATGCGTTTATATTAGGTGTTTGTATTTATGGTGTATATGAAACAGTAAATCTTGCAACATTTAAAAAATGGAAACCAATACCAGCTCTTATTGATACCGTATGGGGTGGTACATTAATGACATTGACTACATATTTAACATATAAAGTAAAATCTCTTAAATATTAAACAGAACCCATTATTTCTTTAATCTTGTCAAGTTTTTCAACAGTCTTTTCTAGATTACTTTTCTCTTTGATTTCATCATTGAATAAATAATCTGTTTTAGGTGATTCTTCATGTTTTTTGATTTGTTTATAGATAAGGTGAATTTGGCTAATTACTTTATCTATTACATGTTTATTTTGGATGATATTTGTATTAGTATTATAATTATCAACAAGTATAGATACTGCAAAATACATTAAATACCTGCGTCTTTTTTTACATCCAGAAGTATAATGTAAGCAATAAAGTGTTAGTAGACTATTGATAATTTTTTTTGTCATTTCTGGTCGTTTTTCAACATAATTCAGTAAAATATCCCAAATAACCCAAATGATTTCTTTTTGATATTTTGGGTCAACTGGTATGTTCTCTCTTCTTTCACATTCAATTTTCTTTTTATATTTCTTGCTAATATTTTCATATTCTATAATCCATTCAATCCAAAAGCAAGCATCAACAAGATTTTTAGAATGGTCTGATAAGTGATACGCTAATTCATTTGTAGCAATGTAGATTTCTTTAGGGTCTTCTTTACGAAAAATTTCATCTCCGTATGTTGTGTTTGGTGCTTTAAGACGATTAGATAGTTGTCCTAAATTATAATCGGTTTCTTTATTTATTTTAATAACATCAAAACCATGGCGCTTTGGAGATTGACATAATACAGTAATAATTTCTGCAAATATATTTCGTATTTTCTGATTATTACGCATTGCTAATTCATTACCAATATAACCATTTATAACAATATTTTTAAAATTATTGAATCGCATTTCAATATATGTTGGAATTTTTGGATTTCCTAAATGAACATATTTTGATATAAAAAGAATAATGATTTCCCATAAATCCATATAGCAACCTGTACATATTAATTCAATACTCCAATATAGACTTTGTTCTAAATTTTCATTGAATAATTCTTTTACTAAAAGTTTTTTAACTTCACTTCTTTTAAATTTAGAAAATGTCATTCCTTTAAAATCTTTAGATTGACGAATATCATTTATTTCATTATCATTCATATAATAATTTAAATACAAAAATTATAACAATAATACATATATGCAAATTAAAACATTTTTTACAAGAACTCCATTAATTAATATATTGGTTTTTGGTTTAGGTTTTTTATTATTAATTGCTCACATATTTAAAAAACAAGAAACTCATATTGAGGCTTTTACACAAGAAGAAAAATTTGTAACAAAATATAATAATGACCTATATGACCCTTTTTATGTTGATGTTTATGAATATGTTATGAATGACCCAATTAAAATTTCGTATGAATTAGGAAAAATTGAGAAAAATGTAAAAATTAGTAAATCTAGTAACATATTGGATATTGGTTCTGGTCTAGGTTATCATGTAGATTCACTTCATCACCGTGGCATTCCTGTTACTGGTTTAGAATCATCTAGAGCAATGATTGCAAAAAGTAAAGATAAATTTGATAATATTGATGTTAAATATGGTAATGCAATGGATTCAATGATTTTTGAAGGTAATGAATTCACACATATATTGTGTTTATTTTATACATTTTATTATATGCCTGACCAAGAGGCATTTTTGCGTAATTGTTATAAGTGGTTGCGTCATAATGGTCATCTTGTTGTACATGTTGTTGACAGAGAAAGATTTCATCCGATAGTTCCACCTAGCGAAGTTTATGCTGTTCCAATGCAGACATTTGCAAAGAAGGGTGAGCGTATTACTGAATCAATTGTAAAATTTGAAGGATTTGATTATAAATCAAAGTTTACTGAGAATTTTAAAGAAGGTAATAAGGCAAAATTTTTAGAGGAATTTACTGATAAAAATAATGGGAATGTAAGAAAAAATGTACATTCGCTTGAAATGTTATCAATTAGCGATACTGAAAAACTTTTCAAACATTGTGGATTTAAAATAAATAAAATTGAAAATTTAACACATATTCGTTATCACTATCAGTATTTGTATTTCTTGCAGAAAACATAATTTATATATAAAGAAGTAATTATGCGTAATATTAATTAAATGTATTATTTATAATTTAATTAATAATGGACTATATCAATATTTTATTTAACCCAGATAGAGTTGTTAATTTAAATAAAATACAACAACAAGGTTCTGGATTTGTAAATAGTATTAAAACCAATGCTAGCTCAACAATAAACAGATGGTATTATTATTTACTTTACATTTTTTTTACATATATCATTTTAGCAACAATATGCAGCATCATTATATTTTATATAATATTACGATTCAAAAATAAAATTGCACATCCATATTGGTACAATCAGCCAGTAAATTTTAATTCATTCGCAAATATTCATTCTCTCTTCCCTTCACTTAAAGGACCTCATGTTATTCAAGAACAGCTTCCAGAAATTACGAAATGGACAAATTATCATAATATGAGATTTATTTCACCAAATGAAATAACACAACAAGATATTGAAAGTTGCTCTGCTTTTTTAAGAGAGAACTACCAATATACTGCTTATGATAAATTTAAATACACTATTACTGATACAGAGTTCATTAGTAATTTTCTCTCTCACAATAACAATGCATATATAGGCATGTATTATGATGAAAATAAAGAATTAGCAGGACTTACTGGTTCGTTTCCACTTAATATTGAATTGCAACGAAATGATAAAACCATTGTGCAAATACATAACGATGTTAATTTAGAAAATATTGTATACTGTAATGACTTTCTATGTGTGAAAACTGATTTACGAAAAAGAGAGATTGCTCCTAAAATAATGGATACTTTAGTTCATAAAGTTCGCCATACAAACGCAGTATCTAAAATATTCATATCTAAACGCGATAATATAAAAAATGAATTCATAGTACCATTAACGAGTTATCGGTTTTCTATATATAGAATTAAACATTGGTTTCATAATAGTTTTGATATTCATCCATCTAGTCGTGTTTTGGAAATTACGCCACAAAATATTCATTTCTTTTATTCATATCTATTTAGTGTAAAAGAACGATTTACAGCTTTTATTTATCCTGATATGACAAATATTATAGAATTACTAAAGCAAAATTGTATGTATATTTATGTAATATTGCAAAATGATAAGATTTTTTGCAGTTATATTTTTAAAAATGATACAACGACATATCAAGATGATTCAACTGTAATGTGTGTTGCAAGTATTAATGAAGAACAGAGTGACCAATTTTTTATTCAAGGTTTTTATCATATACTAGAAAAATTGCATAAAGATAAGGGTTACAATGTACTACATTTAGAAGAATTGGCAGATAATAATAAATTAAATAATTTAGTGATGAAAGGAAATACACCGTTCATAACAAATAAAAGTGGATGGTTTTTATACAATTATATGCATCCAAAGATTGTATCCAATAAATGTTTAATTATAAATTAGCGGACATATTTTCCAGCTTTAGTAAATGATTCAACCAAGAAAATCATGAAAATGCCTAAAAAACTGTATAAAATAACATCTTCAAATACTCCTTCTGTTTTTTCATGCTTCTGATCTTCTAAAAGTTTAATCATATAACTGATTTTTTCATTAATTTCTTTTTGAGCTTCAGTCATTTTGTCATGTGTATTAATTGGGACATCATTCATTTCTAAACCGCTATTTATTGGGTGAATATTATTTTTAATATTAGAAACAAAATGACGATGTTGTTCAAGTCTAGACATTGGTTTTTCTGAATACTTTTGTGGATATTCACTAACTGTAGAAGTTTCTTCATTATCAAAACCTTCGTGTATAAAATTATTATTTATATTACCATCTTGACTCATATTGTTTCCCATATGAGGTTCTTTCATCATTTTTGGAGGAGCTAAAGGTTTAAAATCTGCTAAACTAGCACTATCATCATCGTTAAAAGTAATTGTAGGTAATTTAACTTTTTGTGGTTTCTTTAAAGTATGATTTCTTTGTTTTTTTTTATTTTCAATTGTATTACTATTTTCTTCAAAAGGAGCAGCATTTACAAATAATGACATCTTCTTATAAAAAATTTAGATAATAATTTAGTGAATTTTTTTTAATTATCATAAATAATATTTGCTAATTATATATGAAGGAACAAAATCTAATATTGCTTCTTGCATTAGTAGTAGCTAATTTAATGTCTGATAGAATCAAGCCTTTAGTAGATAATAAGGTTGGAAAATTGGTTCTTGTGTTGACTGTTTGTTATTTAGCAAACAAGCATATTATTTTAGGACTTTTAGGTGTTCTGCTTTACACTTCTATTTACAATGGCTTACTTGAAGGTATGGCTGGTCAGGAAGGTAGCAAAGAAGATGAAGTAATTGAAGAACCTGATGAGGATACATTTACAGGAAGAGAAGGAGCTCATCACGAAGGTGAAGAAATTGAAGATGAACCAGAAGAAGGTATGGTAGGTCGTGAAGGCGATGACCACGAAGAACCAGAAGAAGAAACAAAATAATTCTTACATTTATAAAATATATTTCGTTATATATTATAAATGGTTCTAAATAAGAAACTAGATAAGTTCGTAAATAATATTAATCAAAGTAAAATTTTTGCTGGTTTAGCACTTCTAATGCTGAATGTTGGTTCTAAACATATTGATATTAGTCTAACTCCTGCACAAGAAGCAATTTTTAAAAATAGTATAACAAAACAAATATTAATTTTCTCAATTGCATGGGTTGGTTCTAGAGATGTATATACTGCGTTACTAATTACTTGTGGTTATGTTTTAATCACTGAAATTTTATTAAATGGAAAAAGCAATTTTAGTTTGTTACCTGAGAAATTAAAGAAATTGGAGGCTGATATTGATGAAAATAATGATGGTGTAATTCAAGATGCAGAATTAGAAAAGGCAATCAATATTATTCGCAAATACAAAGAAAAAAATAAGAATAATATATAGAAGATGCAAACAAGTGAAGTAGATTTATCTTTAGTAGAAAGACATTTTTTAGCATTACAAATTTCAATGGAGTCAAATGATAAAGAGTTTAATAAATTATTTTCAAAAGGCATGGTCAGTGAAGAAATTGATAAATTAAGAAAAGCATCAAAAAATAAATTTAAATCTAAAGATGATGGAAAACGATTTACAACTGACCCAAAACATGATGAAAATATCGCCCTTGCAACTGATTTAATAAAAATTGTAAAAAAAAAGAAAGAGCTTTCAACTAAGAAAGCGGCAAGTATTAATGAAAAAATTGAAAAGGGAGATACAAGTAGTGATTCTGAATTGCTTAAATATTATGAGGAACCAGATAAGTGGAAATATAGATTGCTTCAAAAAGAGTTTATTCGTAAACAATTAAGTGAATCAACTGGAAAGAAAGATTTTTTTGATATTATTCAGAAAATATTTAAACAAAAAGAAACTTCTGAAAGAGCTAATACTGGTACAACAACAGCTAGTATTGAAAAATCCAAAGATAGTACTGATTACAGTTCTTTAACTTTTACTAATGCGACTGATGTTTATAAAAAAATTAACGCTGAAAATAAATATGATAACGATATGTTAGATAAATCATTAACAGTTCATGAATTTGTAAAAAATCTATTGGAATTAATTAATATAAGTGGAGGTAATGAAGTAGAAATATCACAAGTTAAAAGATTATTAAAAATTTTAAAGTATGTTATTCAAACAACACAAGCATACTATGGAGAAGTAAATAATATAAATAAACAAACTGGCGGTGCAGACTTATCTGAAAGATTAAGAGATGAAAGATTAAGAGACTTTCGGATTCATGATATAAATGGTCTAACACGAAATATGCTAGTTGGGATAGTTTCAATACCAACACTTGAACTTATTCGTACAAAGTTGAAAACTTATATTGATAGTAAAACTGTAAGTAATGATTTTAGATATAAAAATGTTGATAGACTTATTAGATGTGCAAGTAGATTTTCAAATTCTAATTCAAGACTAATTATCCCTCTATTCATTACTTTGAATAATAATTTATTAAATGAAATGTTTCCGAAAGAAGATGGTAAAGAATTATCATCAGATGAAATTACAGCAATATTATTAAATGGTGAATCTATATTACAAATTATTAAAAGTGATAGAGATAGATGGTTAGAAATTGAAGGAAAATTTGGAGTAAATGTTGATGGTAACAAACCTCCACTTTTTAGACGTCAGGATGCTATGAGAATTAATAGAGGTAGAGAGAACACTGAAAGAAATATACAAGAAATTAATACTATTGCAAATAAAACAATTATAAAAAATATAGATTTTTTATTAACACAACTGTTTGCCAATGATGGTACATTAACTGGATTTTTTAAAAGTGCAACAGGGAGACAATCATCTAAAAAAACATTAAATTATAATGGAAAAACAGTAAATATAGAGAAATACAAATGGAAAAATAAACAAGAATTTAATAGTATTTTAAAAGAAAAATTAGAAGAAAAATTTAAATATTTAACTAATGAAGAAAATGTAAAAAAAATGAAAAATAATACCGAATGTATTACATTAATTACTATTGGAAAAAAAGATGAAGAAAAATATAAAGAAAATAAATCACTACCAAATGTCATAGATTTAACACCAAAAGTTTATCTAGAACTTTATCCTTCAAACTGTTCAAAAAGCGAATTAAGTAATCATAAGTGTAAAAACCGAAAAAATGAAATAGAGACTCTTATACAGCATTATATGGATAAAGCAAAAGGAAGAAAGTATAGTAATGAAAATGTTGACCAACTTATTGAAGAGAAAAATAATTCAAAACCATTGGAATGTAAAGATGATGGTTCAATAGGTAAAAATTTAAAAATTATTAAGGATAAACCAAAAGATAGTAATGATAAACCAAAAGACAGTAATGATAAACCAAAAGACAGTAATGATAAACCAAAAGACAATAATGATA
>Ga0129351_1000159_pt1 | contig 22989 bp, 26 predicted proteins | sample CPBDNA_8_FD_94423 | JGI IMG/M metagenome (GOLD analysis project Ga0129351, IMG submission 94423) | Freshwater to marine salinity gradient microbial communities from Chesapeake Bay, USA - CPBay_Sum_27_0.2_DNA | ecosystem: Environmental > Aquatic > Marine > Coastal | place: USA: Chesapeake Bay... | reverse complement strand
GGGCTTTTTATACGACTTATAATATCGCTCATATCATTTCTCCTAAAGATAAAATAATAGTATACAGATAAAATTTATAACTGTATACTTTTAGTTCAAAATAAATTTATTACAGAAAGCAACTATGAGCGAAGTCAATAAAAATCAATGGAAAGTGAATTATTTATACAGGCTAAAGCAGTTATGTGATAAAGATTTAGAATCTTTATATGCTAACAAACTAGAGCCAGAATACAAGGAGAGAGAAGTGAAACGTATATCTTTAAAAGATTATATTGCCTATATAGGCAACGCTGGAGCAGCAAAATTATTTGAATGCTCTGAAGCAACAGCAAAGTCCTGGAGATATGGTAGGCGTCAACCTTCTATAAAACAGGCTAAAAAGATAATCAAAGCAGCAGACGGAAAGCTAGACTTTGAATCTATCTATGGACCACTTGAAACTACTTTTGAAGAATAACAGAAGTGTTCAACGTCAAAGCAACAGCAGAAGACTCTGCGTTGGATTTAGCGCTTGCCTATGCAGAATCAGGCTTTAGTGTAGTACCTTTACTACGTCATAACAAAGTCCCTCCAAGAGAACTTGGAAGCTGGGAAAGATTCAAGAGCGAACAACCAACGACAGAAGAGATAACTAAATGGTTTCAAGGCCGCGATGATTTAGTCGTAGCTTTAGTGACTGGTAAGTTTTTAGTTATAGATGCAGATACCCCAGAAGCAGTCACGTGGGCTGCAAATAATTTACCTGTTACACCTTTAAAGGTAGCTACTGGTAAGGGTATGCACTATTACTATAACAACCCAGAAAATTTTACAACTTATGTCGCTCGTAGAGTTACTGGTTATGACCCAGAAAAACTCATTGATATAAGAGGCGTTGGTGGCTTGATTATTGCCCCCTATAATATTCATGCTACTGGCGCCATCTATGAACCACAAGTAATACCAGGTTGGGAATTGCATGATACAGGTGACTTGCCAGACTTCTCTCGTGAAGACTGGGTAAAGGTAACTGGCGCAGACAAGATTAACGGCAAACCTATAGCGACACCTCTCTCCCTTGAAGCCGCCGCTGAAGGAAGCCGTAATGATACTGCAGCTAGACTGGCAGGTTATCTGATTGCCAAAGGATTGAATACAGACTTTACTCAATTCTTTTTGCAGTCTTGGAATAGAGGCAACAAACCACCTTTAGAAGATTCAGAGATAGCTACAACTGTAAGTTCTATCATGAGAACCCATGAGCGTAAGAATCAAGCTGCTCCTAGTTACATATCTAAAAACAGGATAATAAAAGAACCAAGTGAGTTGTATAACCCTCCAGGAATTATTAAGGACATCTATGAATATTCAGAGCAAATAGCTCAAATATCTCAGCCAGGATTAAGCCTGCAGTCAGCCTTGGGTGTAGGTTCAGTTGCTGCTGGTCGTATGTATAAATCAGATATGAATAACTTTTCATCTTTGTATTTTATGTGTATTGCAAAATCTGGTCAGGGTAAAGAAAATACTAAGACAGTTATTGAGTCTGTGTTAGATAGTTCTGGCCATGTAGATTTGATGGCTGGAGATGGCTATACATCAAGTGGAGCTGTCTATAGTTTGTTGCGACACAAACCGACGCACATAACTGTAATGGACGAGTTTGGTAAAAGATTAGAAAGTATAGCCAAGTCATCCAACTCTAATAAAGAAGACGCCCTGCAAGCTCTGATGGAAGCCTGGGGTCGTTGTCACGGTACTATCAGACCTGATAACTACTCTTTAATGAATATGTCTAGCAAGCAACAACAAGAAGCTATGGATAGGTCAACAATTAAACCAGCTATAACACTTATGGGTATGAGTGTTCCAAAGAATTTTTACGGTGCTTTATCTACAGGCAGAATTGTAGATGGATTTTTAAATAGGTTTATTGTTGTTGAATCCAAACTTCCTAGAGTTGTAGGTAGGATGGTTCCATTCAGAGAACCTTCTCATGCTATATGTGAGTGGGTTAGAAAGATGCGAGAGACTAAGAATGAAATGGAAGAGCTTGCTAAGAACAACTCAGAGATGGATTTTAGACAACGTGTTCTTACTTTTGATAGTGAAAGTAAAGACTTATTAACCAAGCTTGCATACAAATTAATAGAAGAACAAGACGCTCTAGAGAAAGATGGACTAGAAGTATTGCTATCTAGAACTAGAGAAAAGGCTATGAGATTAGCTTTGATATGCGCTTTAGCGGATGACCATAAGACCAATATTATTAGGAGTGATATAACTAAGTGGGCAATTGATTATGTTTATTACTATGACCAATTACTTGTAGATAACTGTGAAGACAAAGTTGCAGGCTCAGAGACAGAAAGCAAGATAAAACAAGTCTTAAGCTTTATTAGGTCGCAAGGAGATATAGGTATCAGTAAGCGTGATATAGATAGGCGTGAAATATTTAGAAGTATGAAGTCATACGAGGTAAAAGAAATTATAGAAAGACTGAAGAACTCTGGAGAAATCCAAGAGAAAGATGTTAAGACTAAAACTACAGGTAGGCCAACAAAACGTATTGTTGCTATTGATCCTGAGTTCTTTGATGATTAAAGGAGTGGAATATGAATCCAAAACCAAAGATGGAAACAATAAGCGACCAGAAACGCGAGGAGCGTGTAGCTGGTTTTATAGAAGGATTGTGGGATGTTAGGTGCAACAAGCTACCAGTATCTTACGGACTAGATTACTGGTGCGAAAGTAGTGACTCTTGCTTTTGGCTAGAAGTTAAATGTCGTAGTTTCGGTATAGATAGGTATGACACTTTATTACTTAGCACCTCTAAATTAAGAATGGGTGCAGCTTTGTCTTTAGCTACTGGCCATCCTTTTGTCCTGGTATTTGCTATGACTGATAGCGTTTACTCACATACTTGGAAAGCAGGCAAAGAGTATGACGTTAGATTCGGTACGATAGCAGAGCCTATTTACGAAGAAGACTCAGAGCCATACGTTCACTTAAGTAAAGATGAAATGACTTGTCTATCAGAACACCCGCTAGGATTTGATAGAGAAGAAATGGGTTTAACTTATAATAAAAAGAGTTAGGCCAGTCTGCCTAGACTTTCAGCAATACTCTCGTTGGCTGGATTTCCACCTAATAAGCTTCTGTTAATGGGTGCTTGATTTTGAGCGCTTAAATTTGCTGGAATAATATCTGGTAAATCTGGTACAGATGCTTTGATTGGTTTTGCTATTTGTTCTACCTGTCCTCTCAATTCTTCTGCGACAGATTGATTTTCTGGAGATTCTACTTGCTTTCTAAGTTCTTCCATAATACCAGCTTCTGCTTGTCCTGCCTCTTCTTGTATACTTTGAGCTGCAGTTAATCTTAAAGCTTTTTCAAAAGCATCTATTACTTGTAAAGTTGAACTTGTATCTGTTCTTGCCATAAGTCTAACAATTTTTGGGTTAGACATAACGTTTGCAAAAACTTTTAAACCAACAATAGTTGGAAGTAAAGATATATTAAGAGCTTGCGCACCGATAGCTCCAGCAACAATACCACCAGCTGTTAATCCTTTAGAAGCTCCTACTTGTAAATCCAATGATTGTTGGAATGCTTTAAATGCAAGCAACTGGTCTTTACCAAACATTGCCTCAAGAGTTTCATCTCCGTATGATTCCATAGCATTTTTAAATTGATTAGGTTTAAAAATATCTGTAAGTTTTGCTGTTGATTTTAGCGAACCAACACTAACAGCATCAGTAAGTAATTGTCCTAAAGCATTTTCTCTAACTTTAGCAAAAGTTGCTGGTTCTAAAGTATTTTTTAAGTAGTTAATATCTACAGCAGATTGAGGTCTAAATATAGAAGCTACAATTCTTTCTGGAGTTTCTTGATTAACAGTCTTCATAAATGCAGACTTAGAAAGTTTTTCTGCATCTGCTGCTAATACTGCTTTATCTCTCAGTGTTTTTAGAAGAACGTTTGCTGTATCTAATTCAGGATAATCTGCAATCATTTTTTGCGCATCAAAACCTTTATCTCCTGGAAAAAAATCAGGTTCTCTTCCTTCTATTTGCGCTCGAGTTCTTTGTTGAGATGGCTTTGCCATTACAAATTGAGATGGGTCTTCGTCCAAAGCTCTAAAGAAATTGTCTAAATCTTTTTTATTTATTTTTGGATTTAACCTAGTTATCTCTCTTAGCAATTGTATGTTTTGTTCATACTTGGCTCCAAACAAAGGTCTTAAAGTGTCTTCATATTTTAAGATGTTTGTACTAAATTGCGCTGGTTTTAATAGTCCTGTTGTTTGGTCGGTGCTTTTTTTAATAACATTTTGCATTAATAATTTAGCCATTTTCCCTCTAAACATATCTTTTTGGCCTGGAGCTATGTTTGACAAAATCTGGTCAACAATTCTAGAGTTGTTTGGGCCATCTATAAAAGCAAACATTTCATCTGGATTGCCCTGTCCTTTGTTAAATTTAATATCATTAATAACTTTTTGAGCTATGGTGTTATCAAATTTTTGCATTCCTTTTTTATATTCTTCTTTGGCTTTTCCAAATGCCTTTGCTGCATTCATGGCAGCTGTTTTATTTGCTCCCTCTACTCCCGCAAAAGCTCCTTTGCTTAAAAAAGCTTTTCCACTAGCAATATCTTTAAATAGATTATTTATTTCTTCAGATACTTCTTTCATTACCCTGTAGCTTGTTCCGCTTGTAGCACCTTTTTGACCTAATACGCTTAACAATGACTTAACTTCACTTTGAGCTTTTATTAATTGTTCTAAGTTTTCAATGTTTCCACCCTCTGCAAGTTCTTTTAAATAAGTAACTGGTTTTCCTTGATATTTAAACAATACATCCTCAACGTCTGCTCTATTTAATATTTCTTTAAATACGCTACTGTAAGCTTTGACTTGATTCTGTATTGCTGGCATAGCTCCTGCCTCTGCTAATGCCTTGTCAGATGCTGCATATAATTTATTTTTACTTGTATGCCAAGTTTTGTAAGATGACCCAATTGAATCCATGAGTTCTCTTTTTAAAGCAGACCCAGAAACTTCTCCTAGGCCTTGAACTGTATTCATTTCGTTTAACATCTTCTTTAAAAGTTGGTCTAACTTTTGGTCAGAAAGATTCATTGCTTTATCAAATGCAGTAGTGGCAGCTTTTAATTCCTGTCCAGCAACCTTACCTACTGCCCCAGCAGAAATAAAATCATCTATAGTAGCGTCTGCATTTCCTATAGATTTAAAGAAATCATCCATTTGAGCTACCAAGTTTGCACTTGCTCTTTTTTCTCTTGCACTTGCACCTGTTACTGCTTCAGCAATAGACTGACCTCTTGATGGAATAGTTCTTCCCAAAGCTGCTTGGGTAACAATACCTCTTGGAAACTTAGGTTTTATTTTTTGTTGTTTAAATTCTTTTAAAACTTCTTTTCTAGTAGCCTTAAAATTAGGGTCGGTTATATTTTTTTTAACTGCTATTTGTGCGTCTACCTTGGCTACATCTCCTAAATCGTAACCATCCATAATAAAACGAGAATCTCTTACGTTACCGTTTGTTGCCGTTCTACCAAAATACGTTTTAAATATACCGCCTAAAACTTCTGCAGCACCTTGAGCAACGGTACCAAGAATTACCTCGTCTTTTACCATTTTCCCTACTTCTTCTTCGTTTTGTAGCTGCACGCCTCTAGCAATCTCGTTTGATTCTTCTGCTGCTTTACCAATACCAGAACCAGCTCCAACTAACAAAGCTCTTCCTACTCTAGAGTCTAAAGCTCCTCTTAACCATTTCACACCTCTAAGGTATGGATTAACTGCTGCGATAGCTCCTAGTACAGGTCCAGCGTATCCAGCTAAATCTGCGTAGTCTCCAGAGGTAAATGCTTTATTTTCGTCAATGACAATATTTTTATTAGATGGTTTTAAACCTAAAGCTGTTTGGGCTGCAGGTGTTAAGGCAAGGCTGCCTTTTGAGTCTCTTACATATCCGCTTGAACCAATACCAGGAAAGTTATTTAATACGTTTTCTCTTTCAGAAACGTATTCACCATCTTTTCTATAAAAATCCTCAGCTACAGCTAACTGCGCTCTTAAAGCGTTGTTTTGTATACCTGTTTCGTAATCAAAATAAACTTTGTCGTATGCTCTAGAGCCTTCTCTTTTTGCAATTTCTGCTTTAGCTTTAGCGGCAGCATCTTCTGGATTGTCAGCGTTTACTCTAACAAAAACACCTTCAGCTAGCTTTACGTTATAAGTTCTCATTATTGGCCAGTAATATCTAGTTGTATATCATCTGGATTAGAACTTGGCGTGGTTGCTTGTGCAGACGATTGACGTTGTAAGTTATAACCCAATTCATCATTTAAAATCATTAAAAGTTCAATATCATCAAAAATAGATTTTGGGTCATACCCAGCTATAAATTTTGCGTTAGCTTTAATATTTCTTTGAGATAAAGATTTTTTAGTAGTAATTGAACGTAAATTTTCTTCTAATTTAAATTTCATAGTTCCAACACTATCTTCTGGGTCAAACAATCTTAAGCTACCCATAATTTTTTCAGCTATTTGTCTATCAATATTAGAGATAGTTCTTCCTGACTCACCTAATATTTCTTTAATATCTCTATTTGTTAAAACTTTTAGCATAGCCTTAGCTCTTTGTCCTGGCTTCATGCTTTCAAATTGTTTAACATTTTTTACACCAGCAAAATTTAAAAATTCATCTACAGTAGTTCCTATTTTACTTGCAAAAGAAGTAATATTTGTAGATGGGTTTGATAATATTCCTAAAATACCAGTTGTTAACTCTTCTGCTGCAATAGCGTTATTATAATCTTTTATATAATCGTTTAAACTTTCTTTAGATTTTAAAACTTTTTCATTATCTCCAACACTTAATCCACCCGCTGCGGCCAACTCTGCATCTCTTTTAGCGTCTAATTGTTCTTGTAACTGTCTTTCTTCTGAAGCTGCGGCACTGCCTACTCCAATACCTTCTGCAAGATTGCCATATTGAGTTAAGGCTTTACCAACATTTCTCATCATTCTTAGGTTGGCGTCGCTGTTAAATGCGTTACCAAGTGTTGTAAACAATTGCTCGGCTTGGTCGTTTTCTGTTGCTACTGTCATTCCTTGAGGTAAGTCAGCATCTTTTTTATCTTCATCTTTCTTGTCATCTCCAGGCTCTGCTGCCTTAACTGGGTCTGCAGATGTACCTGTTGCGTCGTCGTCAGTAGTTGGAGTTTCTCCAGGAGTAACTTCGGTTGCCTTTTCTTCAATAGGTTTAGCTTCTTCTTTTGCTATTTCTTCTAAGCTTTGGTCTATTTCTCCAAGACTAGACCTTAAAACGATTCCATCAAGAGTTTCGTTAGTAAATCCTTGCCTTTTATTTCCTGAATCGCTAATACCAATTGTAGGGTCTGTAAAATATGTATCTTTATCAAATTTAAATCTCTCGCTTGGAAAAAAGTCTTGAGCGCCGTCTGTATCAGCCATAAATCCACCAAAAAGATTTCCTACTCCTTCTGTTAATTGTTTTCCATAATCCAAGGCAAAACTACCTGCGTCTTCAATTCCTGACCTAAGACTTAACGGGTCTGGTAAAAATTCACCAAACTTAAATGTAGAAGGGCTTGTTGAAGAAAATCCTGCTTTTCTTTTACCAACAACTTGTCTAAATATTTCTTGTAAATCTGAACCATATTTTACGTCTGGATTTTGTATTAAGGCTTCTAATTCTCTGATGTTTTCAGACATTAATATATCTTTAAACTTTTCTGAGTCTATAGTAAATAATTTTCCTTCAGCGTTTCTATATTGATTTGGACCTAATTCAGTGGCCGTTCCAATCTCTGAAATTTCTGGAAGGTCATCTTCTTTAGCGGTCAAAGAAACTTTTTCTAAACTAGGCTCAATTACATTTATATCTGTACTTGGCTTAGGAGACATACCAACAATACTTCTTGCTTCTTCTTCACTTAGGTCAAAGTTCATCATAATAGCTGAAACCATACCTTCATCATCAAAAATTTGAGCAGTTGCTTGCATATATCTTCTAATATCTTCTGGTATCATTGATATATCAGCTTCACTTGGAAGCTCTGGTGGTGTTGCTGGCTGAGGAAAACTTGGATTGATTGTTGTATCACCTTGTTGATTAGCCAGAGTTGTAGTTTCTTGCATCTCTACAAAAGGATTAATATTACCAGAAAACTCATCTGCTCCAGGGCTTGCTATAGCTGGATTAACACTACCACCTAAAGCGTTGACAGCAGATTCAATAACAGCCATCGGTACTTCTGGCAACATCTCTTTAATATCTACTGAATTATAGCCTTGACTTACGTAGTAATTGATTAAGTTTGGTATATCTACCATTTGTCCAGGAGTAGGTTGCGTAGTTGCTACGTCTCCTTCTGCAAACATTCTTCTGTTAAGTATATTCATATTAAACGCTAAATCCGCCTTTTTTCAGATAATCTATCATTTCTTGGCTTAAACCACTCTGTTGTCCTTGTCCTTGACCAGCATTTGCGTAGTTGGTGTAAGTATTCATAAATGTACCTAAGCCTTCTGCTAATGGGTCTCTAGGCATACCGTAAGTAGTTCTAACATTTGAACTGCCTCCTTGATAACCTGGAGCAAATCCTTGAACAAAACCAAGAGCTTTCATCGGAGCAAATCTATTTCTTTCATCTGCTTGATACATCGCATCTATTTCAGCTTGCTTCATATCTCTAGACATTCTATCGTAGTCCATCAATTCGCTTCTTTCATCTCTGCCCATTTGTTGATATATACCACCTAATCTACCCATATCGCTACCATACGAAGCGTAATCCCTTCCAAGACCGCCTAGGTCTGAAGATATACCTCTTATATCTCCTGCTGTAGTTCTAGCTATATCGCCTCTTCTAGTGCCTAATCCCATTATATCGCCTGCATATCCTCTTCTAGCACCTGCCATATCTCTGCCAAGTCCAGCTTCAAATCCTCCAGCTCTTTCTAAAGCACCTCTGCCAAATTGAGATTCTTGTATAGCTCTACTTTGAGCTGTATCAAATCCACCTTGACGTATGCCAGCTAAAGCCTCACCTAAACCTCTACCAAGTGCAGCTCTTCTTTCTTCAGCTCCAAGCCTAGCTCTAGAACCAAAAGCAGATTCTCCGCCTGAACTTATGTCTCTTGCTCTTTGAGCAATATCAGCTTTTTCGCCTTGTTTGAATACGTCATCTATTGTTTGTTGTACTACCTGTTGCTCAAACGGATTGTTATAAGCAGCAGAAGAACGTGGGTCAAATCCTCTTAGTGAAGCTCTTTGAAAGTCTCTAGCTGATGGCCCTTGCTGACCAAAGCTTGATTGCAAGTCCATTAATCCAGCTCCGTATTGTCCTTGAGCTTGAGATAAATATGGTTGTTGCATTTCTCCAGCTCTTCTATAAGCACCTAAAGCTTCATTTGTTAAGCCTCTTTGGTCGCCAATAGTCCCCATACCTTCTAATAAAGCATCTTTCTGAAAATCTAAATATGGTTTGTATCCACCTATACCAGAGTAAGCAGAACCCATTGCTTGATTGGCGAAAGGAGAAAATCCTGCTACGCCCTTAGCTTGAAATGGATTGTCTAAATATCCTTTTTGAGCGGCAGCATACGCCTGATTAATCATTCCAGGACTATTTGGACCACCAAAATAGAGTTCTCTTACGTAAGGGTCGCTTTGACTGTCATCTCTTGTAAAGCCAGTAGCTATTGGAGCTACTTGATTGCTTGCGCTGTAAGTTTCAACTGCCATTATATTGCCTCAAAAATGTTCATAAGTTCGCGCATGTTTTCTACGCCTTTTTCTCTAGAAGCTTTACCACCTTTGATAAGCTCTATACCTGATTTTGTTTTGTTCATACCAAAAGCACCTGCGCCACGTGTAGCTTTAGCGGTCATTACAAACTCACCATCACTTAACATCGCTGGTATATCATCTGAAGTTCCTGTTCCAGGACCAGCTGATTCACCACCATCACGCATGTCTTGTTCTTTAATTGCTGCGCCACCTTGATTAAAATATTGTCTGTTAACTGGGCCACCCATATTAAATTTTAAAGAAGATGGAGCTGGTCCTAAACCAAACTCTTCTCTTGTTCCTCCAGTACCTAAAGCGTTAGCTAAAGAGTATCTACCAAGAGCATCCATTGTTACTGCTGGGGTTGCAGCTAATCCACCTTGTCTTTCTTTGGCAGCGTCGTAAACTGTTTTACCTAGTAGAGCGGCTATACCTGCTGCTCCCATATTGCCTCCAAGCATTCCTCCAAGACCTCCGCCTCCTTGACTTCCTCCGCCAAATAGACCTCCGCCTCCAGGACCTGTACCTAAAGCATCTTCAATACCTTGAGGTAATAACTTAGAACTTAAAAATTGTAAAGGTGACTTGCCACTACCAAAGAAATTACCTAAAAGGCTCCCCAATCCTCCAGAAGATTGTTGAGATGCAAAATATTCATCAACACTATTAAACTTTTGGCCATCTGCGCTTTCTAAATGTCCAGGCAATCCATCATAGCCTTCAATATATTTTAATTTGCCGCTATTAAACAAATCATCTATATCTGAAGCGCTAGGAGTGTAAGAAGCGTTCATAAATCCGCCCTCTTGTTGACCTCCTGGCATACCAGGTATATTACCCATACCTCCACTAAATAAACCACCTATACCACTTCTAATGCTTGGACCAATTTTCCCGCCAAAGATTCCTGTTGCTCCTTCTGCTGGATTAAAATAACTTCCTATACCGCTTCTGATTCTAGAAAATAAATTACCGCTAGTAGCTCCGCCTGTTGCTCCTGCAGCTCCACCACCCATACCTGTTAAAGCGCCGATACCTCTACCAAGAGCAGATGCGCCAGATGATAAAGCTCCGCCGATTCCTGGTATTTTGCTAAGACCTGTTACAACGCTGCTACCCAATCCACCTAAAGCTCCGCTAATAGCTGGCCCTAGTCCTGGGATAAACATACTTGCTACACCTATAACAGGAGCAGCCTTTTTAACAACTTTCTTTACAGACTTAAATGTTTTCTTTAACCAACCAAACTCAGGCATACCTGTAATTGGATTGATAGACATTCCTTCACCAACAGTATATTCATTTGGGTCAAGCCCTACTGCTTTCATTTCCGCTTCTATAAGCGCTCTTGTCTCTGGAGATATAACAGGTGGTACGACCATTTCATTTGGCGCAACGTGAGCCATATACTTATCTTCGTCACGTCCTAGCTTTGCTAATCCCTGTCCGCTGTTGTCTATTCTATTCATATTACAATTTTACCCTTTATTTTCTTCGCTGTTAATATCTTCATCTATAGATGTTAACCAAAAAACCAACAAATATCTATCTCCTTCCTTTACTGCTAGTCCTCTGTGCATGTGTGTATAACTTGGAAATATCAAACCGCTACCTGTAGGTAATGGCTCTACGACTCCTCTATTTAAAAATTCTGTTCCTCCACCCTTGTAATCGCCTGTATTTAAAGGGACTACAATACTAACGTCTGAACTGGCGTCGTGATGCCAAGCTCCTTGCTTTTTATCTTTTAAATTGTAGTTAGCTATCTGTATGTTTCCGCCTGTAACGTGACGATTCCATATAGTTAATAGTATTGGGTTAATTAGTGATTGAACTACCTGCATCAACGAATCGTATAGTTCTGGACATTTTTCGTTAAGAACTATCTCTGGTATCTGTCTTAACTTGTCTTCATCTGGATTTGGTACAAATGCAAACTCTTTTTGCATATTGTCTATTTCGTCTAGCAATACCTTACAAAACTTGTCAGAAAACAAAGGAATTGTATAAACATCCTTTAAAGGTTCTTGAATAATATTTTGTAATGGTAGCTTTTCTGGATTGCCTGTACCCTGGCTTTTGTAAAAATCTACAATATTAGGAATAGATTCTTTTGATTTTTGTAAAGTATCTTTGTTAACAAACCAATCAGAAGGAAATCCAAGCAATAAGTTTTTAAGCTTGTATGATTCTTCCTGTATCTTTTGTTTTGCAAACATATAAAAATATCCTAAATTTTAAGCTACTGTTATATTTACTGCTATATCACCTTTCGTTATAACAGAAACAGCACCTAAAGAAGCTGTAGCCTTAAAACCATTATTGGGTGAGTTAGGTGTATGAAGCTGAGTCCAACTGTTCCCTATATAAACTTGCAACACTCCTTGAGAAGTATTCCAGATTACATCACCTTCTAAAAAGTTTAATTGCGCAATTTCTGTTTCGTTGAACTGCGGCGTTCGATTTGGGTCGAACTGTCCTAAGTTTAACTCAAGAATCCTAACTAATCTATTAAAAATTTCAGGAGATATCTCTCCCTGAGCAAGCGGAAGGCTAGTTTCTAGTAACTTTGCCATTATCTTCTGCCGTCTGGTTTAATATCTAACCTAGTAGCTCCTAGTCTCCAACCTACGTTATCGTTACCGTCTGAATCATCATCTGACTCTACTCTAAATACAGCCTGACGACTTCTCGCTCTTAGACTGACTTGCCCAGTTGATGAGCCTACAGAAGATATAGAATTGGTTGAAAGGGATTCTCCAGGATTATTTCTAGTTTTTAAAACAAGATTTACTTTACCTGAGTCTGAATTAGCTAAGAATTTTAAATCTGGGAACATTCTTTGCACGTAAGCAAACTGCTCCCCTTCTCCTACCTCAAAGTCTGAACTTTCTATAAATACGTTAGTCATAGGACTGCCATCATCGTTAAACCCATCTTCTTGTTCAAATAAGTAACCGTTGTAAGTAGCTCTAGGATAATCTTCAATACCACTATCAAGCCAAGCATGTCTTTGTAATTGGCCGTAATACCAAACCTGGTCTTCGTAGTTATAAATAACATATCTGTCTATCTCTGTTGCACTTCCTGAGCAATAGAACCAACCAACTTCAGACTTTTCAGTAATAGTAAACGCATGTATTTTAAATGATTGACTTAGGTTTATATCCGCATATACGTAATTATGAACGCTACAAGGTATCTTTTGTACGCTACCTGTATAAGCGTAAAAGTTTGTTGAAGACATCCAATAGATAGACTGAGCTGAAGTAATAACAGCCTTTGGTCCTATAAGACCAGTACCCTCGTTAATAAGGTTAACCGCAAATGTAAAAGGTGGCCCAACAAACTGCATACTGTATAAAGCAGTATCAGTCCATATTAGTATTTCCTGTCTAGATTTTGTAGCCCCAATAATAGAAGAACCAGATGAAAGTCTTAAGTCTCCAGCAGTATTGGTAATCAAAGGTTGGAACTCCAAGTCATTTTCTTGGTCGCTAAAGGATATAAGCATCGGGTCTATAACGCCTGTCCTTGCTCCACCTGATACTGGGTCTGAACCCAATACAATTAAATGCCTATCTTTCTCGGAGGTAATAACTTGTAAGCCTACTGTTGGTACTAAGTTAGCCCCAGAAACAGTAGAAAGGTCTACAGCTCTTGTTGTAAGGCCATTATTCTCTACCCATCTATATATACCGCCAGCTCTAGGGTTTATTATGAGGTTTTCGCCAAAGTGGTCATGTGTCCAAAGTCTTAGCTGGTTAGTAGCAGATAAAGCTGTAGTAGAGCCAAAAGTTCCTTCACCCCAAGTACCAGAACTCCAACCAGTACCAGTAATATAAACATCTAAACCTACATTAACTTGGTAGATTCCATCTACTCCAGAGCCTCCATTTCCAGTATCAGAGCTGTTTGCTATAACCTCATTTCCATCTGTATCTTTAGCTACAAAAGTGTATGTATTAGTGGTAACAGATGTTATTTGATATTCTTGATTTAATACTTCTGCTGTTATTAATCCACCTAAAGAAACAGCGCCTGTAAAGGTGACAAAATCATTTATAACTGAGCCATGAAGATTATCAGTAGCTGTTATAGTAGAGCTGCCATTAGTAGCAGAAAAAACAACACCATCAGTTGTAGTCTTTCGTATGGGGGTAACATCTGAGTAACTGTCTCCTTCTCTAATATAATATTTCCAAGTAGTTCCTAATCCTAAATACTTTGTACCTCCTAAAGAGGTCCAAGCATGTAAAGCTCTAGCAGTTCCTAAATAAGTATTTGAGCTGTCTTTTGACCAACCGCCAAACTTTTCTGGTCTACCTTTTCTAAAACGTACAAGATTTACGTCAAACCAACCGCCTGTATTGTCGTATTCAGTACCTTCTCTGTTGATACCTGGCTTAAATAAAATCTTGCTTAAAGGCATTAGTTATACCTCATGCCATTCTTTGCCTTCAAACAAAAGGGCTTCTGCTTCTCTTCTTCTGATAAGTCCTTGTAAAACCTTACCACCTGCTTTATTCCAACGTTTTATTTGAGCTGGAATGTCATCATATTCTTTATTGTTTAAAACTTTTAACATAGTAGATGCTTTTAAATTAGCTGGACCTAAGTTAAACACCCAACTAACTAAAGCATCAAATTGATTTTGGTGTAAATCGACATTTACTGCATCTTTTATATAACCTTCATACTCTTCCATTTCATGTAAAAGTAACTTATCTGCTTCTTCTTGAGTAATAGTATCGCCTTCTTTAACGCCTTTGGTAGAGCCATATCCTATTGTCAAAACTCCTGCTGCACATTTATATGCTTCAAGCTCGCAACCTTCAAACTTTTTAATAAGAGATAAACCTTCTTGAGATATATTCATGTTAGTAATCTCCCCATACTTTTGCTTTTTTGCCGCCGTGGTATTCAACTGCGTGGCCTTCTTTGATGAGCATTTGGCAAATATCTTTGCCATCTTCTGTATAAGGGATGCCAAGTATTCTGCCATATTTACCTTTTCCTAATGATTTAATTTTAAATTTACCCTTGCAAAGTTCTTTTAATCTTTCTTTTGCTGCAAGACCTAGTTTTTTTTCTGCTAAATCTCTGGTGCGTGATTCTGGAGTATCAATACCGTGAAGGCGTACTCTTTGCTTGTGTAGTTTTACATCAAAACCAAGGTCAAGCGAACAATCAAAGGTGTCCCCATCGACTATTCGCTCTAAGGTTGCGTTGTAAACAAAAGCATCTGGTGCTTTAGCCATCTACTTCTCCTTTGCTTTACCTATATTTAATGCTGCAATTTCTAGAATCTTGTAAAGTTTTCCTATTAATGCATCATCTTTTGGGGTTGGTGTAACCGAACAAATAATAGATGCTGCGCAAACAACACCAGTTACTATTCCTAGCCATTCTCCTATCATTCCCATATTATCCTCCCTTGAATATTAATGGTTTCTTGATTTTAACAGATTAATTATCTTTTTTGCTAACTGTTACTTTTCTATAATAAACAACAACTTCTGTAAGTTCATTAATATATCGTTTTAATTCTTGCATGTTGTAAGCCATAAGCTCGTAATCTGTTACTGACATAGCCACAAAAACCATTTGTCCTTGGTCTTTTTCTACTTGTACTAAAAATTCATCAATGTTTTTATTTGATACTACATACCAATAGGGGTCTTTTAAATCTATTTCCCTTGGCATTATAGGTTGCACTATAGTTCTCTCTATAGGCTTAGATATTACTTCAACCTGTTGTTTACTTGGTATCAGACTGCAACTGCAAGCCATCATCAAGACTGTCGATGTTACGACTATCTTCTTCAATGCTATCAAATACATCTTTGGTTCCTTTATTTACTCTTGGTTCTATTAGTCCAGGTTTAGCTGCTGCTAACCTAGTTAAATCGTGACGTTTAAATATGTCAAGATATCTTGACATCTCTTGTTGTATTTCTTGGTTACGACTTTGAATCTCTAATAAACTATCTGTTTGCAAGGTAAAATCATTTTGCAATGATTCTATAGCTAATTTTTGTTCCTGGTTTCTTATTTCAAATGCTTGGTTAAGAGCAGATAGTTTGGAATTTTGATTCCAAAGAAGATAAGTTGCCAATCCCATTACTACTATAATTCCAATTAACACTTTGCTCATCTTAAATAGTATACACTTTGAGTGCGTCTTTTTTACCCTTAACGTACATTTTTTTACAAAACGTAGCTTCTGGTACTTTTTTACGAGTAGACTCTCCAATTAATAAATCAACACCTGCTTCTTTGGTAGCTGACTCAAGTCTCGCTGCAGTATTAACTGCATCTCCTATAGCTGAATAGTCAAATCTTGTATCAGAACCCATATTGCCAATTATAGCTTCTCCTGTATTTACACCTATACCTATTGCAATTGGTTCTGGTAATTCTTTTTGTAACATGCGAATTGCTGTTCTCATATCTCTAGCGCAGGCAACAGCACGTTGTTCATGTTCATCTAAATCCAAAGGAGCGTTAAAGATGGCCATACATGCGTCGCCTATAAATTTATCTACCATTCCTCCATGTGCCTGGATACATTCCACTTGTACGGTAAGAACTTTGTTCATTATGTCAGTTACTTCTTCTGGTTTTAGTTTTTCAGATAAATTTGTAAAGCCCCTGACATCTGTAAATAAAAAAGTACATATTCTTTTTTCTCCACCTAGTTTTAACAACTCAGGATTATCTTGGAGTTGTTTAACCTGTCTTGGGTCAAGGTAATGTTCAAATTGTTTTTTAATTTGTTGACGCAATTTAAACTGTTTTCTAAAGTTTATATAGAAGGCAATAGCTGCAGTTATGAACTGAGATACAAAAGTCCAAGAAAAATCTATTAAATAACCCTTTTGAATGCTAAAAACGCCTGAGAGGGCTGTAGTTAAGAGTAAAATTACAGCTATACTTACGCCCTTAGTTATACCAAGATAATTGATTGCAAGCCACGTCAGAGTGACAAAAATTCCAAAAATTAAAATTTCCAAAGCTAAAGCAAAATCTGGAATTATTGGAGAGTTTTCTATAAGAATTGACTCAGATAATGCTGCTTGAATTTTATGTGGCTCTAATAATCCAGACGGAGTTGCAATTTGAGGCATAATTCCATTAGCAGTTACGCCAACAAAAACAAACTTGCCAGCAACATTCATTTCTTGTAAATTGGTTTCTGGTGTATCTACCCAGCTTATCCATTTACGACCAAGGCTATCTGTTTTGATTGGCGGTATTCCTCTGACTGATATCTCTTGTATACCATTATTATTTGTAGTGATAATGTAAGTTTTTGCTCCTGTTAGTGCTTTTAATACTTCTGTACCAAAAGCAGGAACATATCCATCTGGAGTTTTTAATAATAATGGTATTCTTCTGACTAAGTTATCTATATCGGTAGGTGCAGTTGCAATTCCTTGCAATGAGTTGTCTTGCAAAATTTTAATATTTTGTACTACGCCTTGACTTAACATTCCTCCAGGATTGTTTCCCTTAATAACTGTTCCAGTAGTTTTTGGATATTTACCGTTAGGAGTTTCAAACATTGCTAAAACAGATGGAGCATATCCCAGCGTTGTAGCAAAGACTTCATCTCCTCCCATTCTATCTGCTTGAGGAAAACTTATAACCCACCCCACTCCGATAGCTCCTTGATTAATAAGGTCAACTTGTATTTGAGCAAGTGTTCTTCTTGGTAAAGGCCACCCTCCTTCTTTAGCAACATCTTCTTCGGTTATATTAAGAATTACAAAATTACCAGAAGGTTCTGGCGTTGTTACAAATGTATCAAATATTTTTAACTTAAGTATTTCTGTAGGCGTGCTTTGAAAAATTAACGGCAAAGAAAGTATTATAAGTATAGGTAATAATAGTCGTTTCATTAATCACTTTGAGTAATAGTAATAACACTATCACTTCCTCCATTTACTTTTATTATATTAGAAATACCATCTTGTATAAAGATAACTGTATATGAGTCGTTGCTGTTTAAATCTAATTGTACTGTTTCGTTTACACTTCTTCTTAAGCTAACAATTTGACCTGTAATAATAGTAGTTATTTGGGTGTCTGGGTCCTTGCCCAAAAGCGTTCCTGATACTTGAGTGCTTGTTGCTTGAGCTAAAGCATCCTCATCTTCTGCTATAGCAAGAGCATCTAAAACATTTAATAAATCTTCTAAGTAATTAACATCAAGATAGTTAATATCTAACTCTGTAAATTCTAAGTCGTCTGCTGCAAGAAAATCCTTTGCAAGATAATCTATATCTAGGTCATTAAAATCTAAAATATTTTCTTGTTTTTTGGTAGATACCTCTTCTTGAACAGACTCTTCTTTTTTAGGTGGAGTAACAATTAGCATGTTATCTATAACATCCAAAGTCAAATCTAAAATAACTGGATTGCTTGGCTTTGATTCAAACACGCTAACAGTTGTTGCCTGATATGGTTTGTTAAGAGTGACAGTCCCCATAGCTGTAGTTACAATTATTTCGCCACTAGATAGGCCTAGAGCATCTGGTAATAATATTATAAGGCTACGACCTAATTCATCTACCGTTGCTGTAAAGTCTGTACCTCTAATAGCTATATTAGCTGTAGGTGTTTTAAGTTGAATGTTTTGCTTATCTATTCGGTTTAAATTGCCTGTAATAAATCTAGCTGTTCCAAGACCAAAGGTAAGCGCCATTTTAGATTTGGATGGGTCAGGGTCATAGATATATTCATCTATTAAGAGTTGTGAGTGTTCTGTAAGTTTTACAATTGAATCATCTAAAAATGTAATAGCCATCCTGCCATTAGATGTAATAGCTTCATCATTGCTTTGTATAGCAAATTCTAAGGTAGCATCTAGTGGTTTGTTTCTTACAATTTGTGCCGAACCATTTAGTTCAGATATATCGCCTATATTAACAGCTTGTGCTTGTACCTTGGTCGTTTTGGATAACGCAAACAGTAGAACTAGCATTGCCGCCAATTGATATAATTTTAAGCCAGTCATTATCTTGGGTACTCAGTTGTTGAATATTAAAAGTTCTCGAACCACCTGTATGGTCTAACCAAAAATACCCACCTGCAGAAGCATTAGTACCAGTACCAGTATAATTTACTGTATTATCAGAACCATCTATATCCATATAGTTTGTAGCACCATCAATATTTATGTTTGATGTTACTGTGTTGTTAGAGCCTTGAATAATCCAATCTAGATTAAGAGATGCTGCTATTGCAGTTGTACCTTGGTTTAAAGTAAATGTATTACTACTACCAGTAACAGTTACATTTTGGTCTGTACCATCTGAACTGTATGTGTCTGTTGGGTCTACTTGAATAGTAAATGTATTAGTACCACCAGTAAAGTTGTATAAACCTGTAAAATTATCTGCAAATATATCACCAAGAAACTTGTTAGTGGCACCAATCATATTGATATCAAGTGTCATAGTAGTACCATCTAAATCAAAAGCTGTAAGATTTCCTGATGTTGAATTAAGTCCACCTATAATATTAGATATACCTAATTGTTCCAGGTCTATATTAGCCCCAGTACCAGACTGGTCTACGTAAATTTCGTTATCTGCTGCAGTAACTCCTAGAGAAAAAACAGCAATTAAGCTTATAAGTTTATTCTTCATATATATATTCTACTCTTTATTTTCTGATTGTAAAACCCAATATTTTTTGGTATAACCTTGCTTTATTAATTCTAGTACAGCTCCTTCTATTGTTTTCATCAAAGCTATTGTTGATGACTCGTTTCTAGCGTTACCTAATTCTATTTCTACTAACTCAGTTCCAGCTTCTATAAACCTAAATACATCCTCTGATTTGCCATAACTAAATATAGTTTTTTGACTTAAAACCTCTAGCAAAACCTCACCTGTAGCTACAGATACCATACGCAAACTTATTGTTACAGTATCTTCTCTGTATTGAATACTATTTCCTATTCCTAAATATCTTGCTCCAATACCACCAGATTCTAAGTTTGATTCGTAAGATATTACAGCTCCCTCCATTAATACACCTGCAAATAATAAAGGTTGTAATTGTTTTTTTTTATCTTCTTCACTAGCAAACTGTTCTCTTGCTGACCTTATAAGCTGTCTTTCCTTAGTAAGATTATCTAAACCAACTCTTTCTACAACTCTAAAAAAATTGCCGTCTCCAGCATGTTTTAAAGCTCTTATCAAAAGTGCGTTAGGTTGTTGAGTTAAGGCTGTACTAAATAAAGCAAATTCGCTGTTGCTTTTACGTTGACCTGTTTGGTCCGTAAAAGATGCTGGATATACAGCAACTACTGGGCTTACCTTTGGAAGGTTTACATTTTTTAATTGTACAGATTGAAGGTCTTGAATGGATACTACGTCGTTTGCCTTAAATCTTTTCTCGTACGTATCTTCAAACTGGTTGAATATAGAACAACTAGAAAGTAAAAGTACCGATAGGTATTGTAATTTCAGTAACCGTTCCATCTGCTTCCGTTATTTTAAGAGTTAATGTTACACCATCACTTGTATATTCTATGGTGTTTCCTTCTAAGGTTATTGTACCTGAATCAGATGGTGTTTCACCAAAGAGGTTATTAACTAGCTGTCTTGACAGTTCTGCGTATACCCTTGACTCAAGATTACGCATAAATCTTGCAAGGGTAGAGTTTTCTTTTTCTCTTTCTATTTCATCCTGCAAGGCTTTAATTTCTTCTTTAATGGTTAATTTTCTTGAGAACTCTTGGTTTTCAATCGTAAGATAATGTGAGCTGGTACCCATACCGTTAAAACTAGGGGACTTAAATTTATGAACTATTTGGTCTGCTTTAAGATTCTGTACAAATATGCCTATAATTAGTGCTATTCCTACAGCCATAACAAGCCATAGAATTTTATCTTTTTCAGCTTCTTCTTTTCTACGCTTGAGTTCTGCGTTACTTGGTCTGCCTACTTTTCTTTTAATCTTTTCTTTGGTCATCTCTGTCCGCCTTTGCTAACCTATCGGTGTGCATCAATTGTGGTACACCAAGTATAGTCTTCAAAAGCGTGTCTTGTCTAATAATCTCATTGTCTACAGAACGCACTCTATCTATCAATGCTACTAATATTCCATGTTGTGAATCTAGTTTTTGACCTAATCGTTGTTCTATTTCAGATATTTGGGCAGATACTTTTTCATCAAGCACGTCTACTTTGGTTTCCATACCGTCAATAATTTTATTAATAAGTTTCCAAATAAATAAACCTAACCCTATAGCTGCGGCTATTGGAAAACCAACTTCATTTATTAGTTGGACGACAGAGTCCATTAGATTAATCTAGATAACATTACCGTTGCTAGTATAAAAGGATAGACAGCCCAAATCATATTTTCTAATTTATCAAAACGTTTTGAGCCATCTTCTAATCTTTTATCAATACTTTTATACAAAGCTTTACATTCTTTTTCATGTGATTCAATTGCATTTAAAGCATCTTTAACAGTAGCCATTTTTATCCTATATTATTAGTTGTTATTTTTGATTTTTTCTTTTTTACTCTTTTGGTAGTATAAGCTTCGTTAACATCAGGAGTAGATTTATCGTCTGCAACGTAATGGCCTTTTTTATTTCTTGCCCTTACTTCAACTCTTTCAGTACCAGTAAATTTATCCCAGAAATTTTTAATAAAGTTCATATTACTTTTCCTCAGATAAAACTTCTTCTGCAATTTCTTTAGTAGTCTCTACTAATGCAGACTCAAAAGAATTAATAACAGCTGTATTTCTGTCCATTTGTCTTTGTAATTGCATTCTTTTTGCTCTTGCTTCTTGAATCTGACTTGCAAAATACTTTTGCTGTTCAGTTAGTTCTGATTCTTTTAGTTCGTTCCCATCAATAGTGACGGTGTTTTCTTCTTTGACAGTTTCTTTATTGGCCATAATATCCTCCTATGGTTTTATGCACACTTGTCGGTGTGTTTGGTTAAATTAACTCCAAGGTTTTCCCCACGCTGTCGGTGGAGTTTTACTCTTGGTTATTTGAGCAGCTACTTTAGTTTCTACTTCAGTAACTTTTTCTGAACCTAATGTTGCTTTTACCCAAGCTACTAGATTAGCTTCTGTAAGACTATCGTAAGCTACATAACCGTCAGCACTAGCGTCTGGAGTATAAGACTCCATACCTGATACTGTACCTGTATGCACTACTGCACTATCGCCTGAACCTACTGTTTCTGAATTTGTACATTGCCATGCAGCGTGTACTATTCCTTTGTCAGAGTCGTTGTTGTACTCTGTGTTTGTTATTGTCCATTCTATTGCCATTATTATACTCCTGCAGCTTCGTTAGCTGCTTTCTTAGCGTTCTTAACTGTTGTTGTCCAAACGGCTGAAGCTATGCCTTGAACCTCTGTAGACTCTCCTGATACGTCTGTATCTGTATGAGTCCAAGTATCGTCATCGTTTTGTACAGAGCTTACACAATCTAATGCGTGTCTATGAAAAGACCTACTAAGCTCTACACCATCTTCTTTGATGACTGTAGCTGTTCGCACCTGTATAGTTTTGTAGTCTCCTACAACTTCTATTTTATCTTCTATTATTTCTTTTGTTATTGCCATTTTTTTCTCCTATGTCCGTACCTAGAATCCACTAGGTATATTAGTTGTTATGAAACTGAAAAAGTAATTGTTGCTTGTACATAAGTACCAGTACCTGTTGTAGCATAATTTGCACCATTTCCTTGATAATCAACCCAAAGTATTCCACCACTTGTAGAGGTCATATAAGAACCAATTAAATCTGATTCTGCTCTTCCCATAAAACCACCACCAACAGCAGATTTTCCAACAGCTGGATTAAAAGGTTGTCCTGTTATTTTTGCTGTTCCAGAAGCACCTGTAACATCTACATTATTAAATTCAATCCAAAGAGTTACCATGTTTCCTATTTTTGTATAATAACCTGTTTTTGTTACAGCAGTAGTTGGTGCTGAAGTGCCTCCTGTTAAAGTTCCTGTCCAAGTACCTTCTTCATAATCGTCAAGATGGTTTGCTGAACCTGTACCGCCTAGATAAGCACCGCCTGAAAGGTAGAGGTCTTTGAATTTTGCACCTGCAACACCTAAATCTATAGCACCATCTCTTCCTGCTCCACCATCTATGTTT
>Ga0129351_1000154_pt1 | contig 23093 bp, 17 predicted proteins | sample CPBDNA_8_FD_94423 | JGI IMG/M metagenome (GOLD analysis project Ga0129351, IMG submission 94423) | Freshwater to marine salinity gradient microbial communities from Chesapeake Bay, USA - CPBay_Sum_27_0.2_DNA | ecosystem: Environmental > Aquatic > Marine > Coastal | place: USA: Chesapeake Bay... | reverse complement strand
GCTAAGAGATAAGTTAAAAATGAATATAAAACAAATTGGTGGTAAAAAAAGAAATAAAAAGACAAGACGAAAAACAAAGAATTTAAAAAAAAAGACAAAACAAAAAAAGAAATATAATACCACTCGTAAAATAAAGTTAAAAATAAAAAGAAAAACAAAAAAAATAGTTAATATTGTAAAAAGGTAAAGTTTAGAATTGTATGTAATTATATTATAAATAATTTATACTTATAATATAATAATAATGAGTTTTGTTCTTATTTCAAACAATAGATATATAAAGAAATGGAATATATTAGAGCAATCAATTAAAGCAAGTATTATTCATTATAAAAATATAGAAAATATTAAGCAGTTAGATTTTAAAGATAGACACAATATATTAGGTTTAGGATTACTATGGGATAATGTTGGTAATAGATGCCGTATACCTTTTTTTGATAATTTTTCATTAAAAGAGAAGAAAGAAAAGAGAGAACCCATAATTAAGACAAAAAAACTAAGAATGGGTAGATGTATATATGGAACAAGGCGCAAATGTTTAAAATACAACAAAAAAACTACAAGAAAGAATACAGATATCAAGTTTGATAAATTGGATATAATTGATAGAGTTAAAACATGGGGGGGTGCAAAAATTAAAAAAATTAATAAAGAAAAACCATTTCATAAAATTATTGAACAGTATGATTATACAGAGAAATCAAGAAAATATTACAGTAAAGATTTACTAGAAATTGTAAAAATACTTTCTCAGGGAAAAGCTAATTTTACATTAGATTTAATTAGTTGTAACATGAATAATAAAGAATTTATTGATGAAACAAAAGAAATTGAAAGAAAACTTAATATCAAAATAACATATTCAATTGATGAAACTGGTAATCCAAGGTCAACAATGGGAGATTGGATTCAAGAATCACATAATATAAGTATCAAAGATAAGTATTTTGACAAACATATTAGTAATTGGAAATATACACTTAATAATTTAATTTATAATGTTAATGATAGTACTAACACCTATACTCTTACAGCATCTGGAGATTTATTTTATATAAGTGATATACTTGTAAATAATATAACTACATTAACAAATTTACCGACAAATTTATTAATTGATAGTAGTGCAATCGTATTAAGTGGATTTATTGATTTTAATTTCAAAAATAGTAATGATACTGTGATAAATATTGAAAATTTAGATATGACAAATCTAACAATAAAAAATTGTAATTTTTCAAATATTAAATTAGATGGGTGTGATTTTACAAATGCTCTTGTTTCAAATACAAGTTTTGCAAATATTACATTAAATAATACAACTTTCGGTTTTATTAATAAGGGTAGCAATTCTTTTGATTTAAGTTCTAATATGAGTGCAATTACCAAACTTGAAACATATAATGGAACGGGTGTATTAAAAACTTTTGTAATAGGTCCAAATATAAATTTATCAGGTGTAGATTTAACAGAGCAAGATTTAATAGGTATAAATTTTGAAAATTCAAATTTAACAAACTCAATATTAAACACAACAAAAATAAATGGTACAAGATTTGTCAATTTTGAAGGTTCGCCCTCTGTGATACCAGAAAATTGTAATATAATACAAATCACAAACACTACAAAAAAAATTATTATTGGACCCAATTTAGATATTACAAATACTAATTTAAGTTCTCATAATTTATCAGGATTTAATTTTACTGGTTGCAGTTTTTCAGGTGTAACAATGAATAATACAAATTTAACTGATATCATTTTATCAAATACAGTTGGAGGTCCATTTCACGGTACATTATCAAATACTCCAAATGCAAATTATAAAGTATTAACAACAAATAGTATTGACCACTATTTAGTTGGCAGTAATATGGTAATAAGAAGCACAGATTTTGGTACTTTTGATTTTGAAAATCTTAATATTTCAAATATAGATTTACACGATTCAATTTTAACGCAAGCACAATTTCAAAATTCACATCTTCATTTAATTGATAATAGTGTTCCTATAATATCAATTGCAAATGGTCATAAACATTTAGGAAATAATATTATTGGTCCTGGTTTGTTAATTGGCGATGGACCATATCAAGATATTACAATTGATGTTGATTTATCTGGTCAAGATATTACAAACACAATTTTTTTAAATTGTAGATTGGGTCCATTTGATAGTATTACAAATTTACCAACAATGGATAATAGTAAACATAGAAGTGTATTGAATAATGGTAAATATTATATTTATGGCGAAGAATTAGATTGTACAGATTTAGATTTGACAAATGAAGACTTAACAAATTTTTCATTTTTAAATGCAAACATTACAAATACAGATTTTACAAATACTATTATAAAAAATACAAAATTATTTAATTTCACTGGAATACCATTAAACAATCCATTAAATTATATATTTGATAGTTTTGCTGAAGCATATGTTGGTGCAAAGATAAACTATGAAAATTTCTTAGTTAAAAATGATAATATGTTTAAAATTGGTACATCATATACAGATTTAACAGGTATAAAGAGTAAAAATATGACATGGCTAAATTATAAAATTGCTAATAATTATCAAGGTAGGACAAATCAGTTGCTTCCTAATGGAATGAAATTTAAAAATGGTATGATTATTGGTCGTGATGTTGACCAAACAAATACAAAAAGAACAAATATAAAACGCAATATTAAACTTGGTAAAAGTATTAAATATAGATTTAAAAGTATTGTAAATGTTCCACTCCAGTATAAATTAAATATGGATGTTGATAAAAATAGAGATATCTCATTTGTATTTCAATCTACAAACGATGCACCTTCACAAATAATAAGTGAAAATTCATTGAATTTAGGTTCTGATGTATCAACACAAAATAAAGAATTACTTGAGCTTGAAAATATAATTAATTTAACTGTACCTACAATATTTGAAAGAGATTTATCAGGTGTAAATTTACAAAATGTGGATAGTTTATCAGCTATAGATTTCTCAGGTTCTAATCTCTCTTATGTAAATTTAAATTCTAGAAATTTAATAGATTGTAATTTCACATTTACTGAACTTATACATACAGATTTATCAGGCGCTAGTATAACAAATTGTGATTTCACAGGAGCAACATTAAACATGACAAATTTTACAAATACAACAGGTTTATCTACATGTAAATTTAGCGTTAATCAAACTGGTTCAACAATAATTTTAGAAGATAATGCTAGTGCAATATTACCAAATGGGGTTACATTTCAACCGGATTTCGCACCTGGGATGGGAAATACAGGTAAGATTACTGTAACAGAAGTTGCTGCACCAACAGGAAGCATAACATTATTTAATGAAACAATTACACATGTAATACCGGGTAGAAGAACTATATTTGACTTTTCATTTATTGATACAACACAAACCAATAAAAATGATATATCAATTGTAATAGATACAACTCCAACAAAAGGTACATTCAATAAAACAACATATAATTATTATGAGTTTGGAAAATATTTAGTAAATTCAAATGCTACAGGTAATGAAACTATACAGTGGTATTTAAATACACCAAATGGCAATACAAATATGGCTTCAATAACTTTTGAATTTGATAATACAGTTCCACAAAACAATGCGGTAATACAAAACATAGATTTACAAGTAGAAGCAGGAAATAGTATTGATGTAGTTTTAACTGGTACAAATGTAGAATTTTTTCAAATTACACAAGCTCCTTCAAATGGTACTATTATATTAAATAATAATAGAAAAATAAGATTAAACTCAACTATAATAAAATCAACTGATACAATAAGATATACAGCATTTAATACATTCAATATAACAGAGATAATTAAATTTAGAGCATTTGGAAAAAGCAATACATTTTCAGATAATAGAAATATAAACATTTCAATAATAGAAGAGGTTATGAATACTGCTGATAAAGATGCAATTGATACTACAGTGGATAATGTAGTTGGAGATGTATTGAATGATATAAATAATGGTAATATACCTCAGATTGCATTAGGTGATAATTTAACAAATATTGGAGGTTCATCGCGAGAAAAGAAGCGAGCTGCATTGAAAGCATTACTTGCAAATTTATTCAGTGCTTTTCCTGGTATGAGAGAAATTAAATTATCAAAAACAGAAATGGGATTACCAGATGCAATGCTTAATAGTTTTAGTGGTCTTGTAAAAGTAGTAAAACCAGACCCAAATATAATTAATTCATTACCAAATTTATCACAAGAATCTTTTTACTGTAATTTAGAAGTTGGCGAAGTAACAAAAATTGATTTTCAAGGTGTTCCATATACTTTTACACAAAAAACAACAGGTGTAGAAGTATCTCCACCAATTCAAAATAAAAGTTTATATTTGACTGATGAAACAGTAAGCTTTAATAATGCAAGAATTATAATTGGTTCAACTGGTGTTGCAGAAAATAACGCACCAGTAATATCTTCAACACCACCAAGTCTAAATATAAGTATTGAGGATACATTTACTTATACAATTATTTCTGCAGATTCAAATGGTGATTCTATAACTATTACAGCACCAATTTTACCAGATTGGTTAACATTCACAGATAATGGAGATGGTACAGCTCTTTTAACTGGAACAGCCTTTGTAAATGATGCAGGTGTTAATAATGTATCTATAGTTGCTACAGATGGCGGGTTAGATTCCGTACAAAATTTTGATATATTTGTAGGATTACCTGATTTATTAATTTGGGAAATAGTAGATACAAATTCACAATGGGGTATAATTCCTGGAAAATCATATGCATATGATCGTGGTGCAAAATACATATTACTAAAAAATAATGAGCCAACTATTACTGTTGAATTGGAATATTATAAATTAGGATTTACATCAAGTGAATTAGTTATATCCGATCAACCTAATGATGGTGGTTTAACATGGATATCAGGAACAGGTGATTTTGCTAATTATGAATATGCAATTAATACTAGTCAATTAACACAAATACAACATGAATCTGCTGCAAATGCACTTGGAGCTAATTTGGCATCAGTAACAAATGCTACTGAAAATACATTCATATTTAATACTGTATTATCAGGAAACAGTGGTGCATGGATTGGTTATTATAGTCCAAGTGGTGTAACTGATTTTTCATGGTTTGATAATAATTCTTCAACATATTTTAATTGGTCAAATACAGAGCCAGATAGTAACACTAATGCAGTCGGTGCAATTTTAGGTTTCTTGGGTTCTTCAGAATGGGTAGATGAATTACAAACACAACAAAATAGTGGTATTTATAAAAGATTAATAAATACAGAATCAATGGTGTTTAATAATAATTCTACAAAAGAATATATACCACTTAGTGGAAATCTTGGTCCAGGAAAATATTTACTAATTACTCGTGATGATGCAGATGATGATATTCCTTCACCAGGTGATAATTTTATTGGCGCATTTGCTGACCCATCTTTAACTGATGTATTACATCAAGAGTTTCATTATACAGAAAATTGGAAATCAAGAAATTACTATAGTGGTTTTGCATTTAATGGCAATGAAACGGTTGAGTTAATCGTAAACAATGGTAATAGTAGTGATTATGTAGTAGATAGACTAGGATTAACACCTACTAATGGAACTACAAATACTTTTATTTGGACAAATCAATCTGTAAAAAGAACGGGAAATTTTATACCAACACCAAATTTCAATCCAAGTGATTGGACGAAATATGATATTATAAGTAATCCATCTTTATTAACACAAACACCTTCAATATTTACATATTTAACACTAGTACCAAATACACCCCAAAAGGTTGATGGTTACTATCCATTGTATAATACAGAAATTTTTGCTTTTACTGCTTCTCCTACAAATACCTTAACTACATATACTTTTAATGGTATTGATTATTATATGCCAAATGGTTTGGTAATAAATGAAACATATTTCTTAGGTACATACGATGACCCAATTGATGTCAATGGTTATTATCCATTATATCACAACAGTGAAATCGCTGTTATTAAATCACCTTCCAATACTTTCCATACACATGAATTTTCGGGTGTTACTTATTACATGCCAGATGGTTTAATTGAAAATAGTACATACTTTCACGGTAATTATGATAATGCATTTTTCCTTGAAGATTACTATCCATTATTTAGAACTGAATTTGGAGCAAATTCACATACAGCAGGTCCAGGAAAATATGATGTTCCTACAGGAGATGGTACTTCAAGAGAGATAGTACTAAACAATACAACATATTATATGCCAAATGGTTTAACATATTTAGGAAATTCAACTCACTATTATACAAAATGGTTTGATGAAGTTCTTTTCTTAAATGACCATTATCCATTATATCGTGCTGAAATTTATGCAATTGCAAAGTCTCCTGTTTCAACAGCAACAAAATTTTCAGGTGCGGACTTTGGTAACAATGATTATTGGATGCCCGATGGATTAGTTGAGGGGGAAACAATGTTTGTAGGTACTTATTCAACACCTTTAGTCATACCATGTTTAACAAAAGATTCAAAGATAAAAACACCAAATGGCTATATAAGTGTTACAAAAATCAAAAAATACGATATTGTTATTACAAGTGATGGTAGAAAAGTACCAGTAACAAGGGTCAATAAAAATATTATTACAACAAATCGTGTAAATGCACCATATATTATTCCAAAACACTTTTTTGGTAAAAATTATCCAAGAAAAGAATTTGAAATTAGTCCATCTCACGCAATAGCAATAAATAATACTGCAAATGAATGGTTTATACCTTACATACACGGTACAAATTTAAAACGCCATAAAAATTATGATGAAATAACATACTATCATATTGAATTACCAAATTGGTTGACAGACCATTTAGTAATAAATAATGGTGTAGTTGTAGAATCTTATGGCGATTCTTATCATAAGAAATTGAAATTAGAAAATCCATTATATAGGTTATCTAAAACTGGATATTATAAGAGAGATAATCAAACTTACGCAAATCAAAAAAGAGCAATAAAAAATAAATTAGATTCTTGCATTGAAATTAAATATAAAAAGGATAATTCAAATTTGTAACCATTCATGATTTAATGCTTCGTGAGATGACATTCTATTTTTGGGGTCTTCAACTAGTAATTTTTTTACAAAATCAATTGCACAATCACTAATATTTGAGTTTTTTGTATAACTAACATTAAAATTATCTGGTACTTCAATGCGTTGATATACAATTGGATAAGTATGATATAACATACTATATGTTATAACACCCACACTCCATAAATCAATAAGTTCCGTATATGTTTTTTTCTTTAACATTTCAGGTGCCATAAATGATATTGTTCCACTTCTTCCTAGAAGTCTTTTCCTTTTACCATTATTATTATGTGTATATTTACTGAATTCAAAGTCTATCAACTTTAGTGTTAAATCATCAAAATTATCTTTATCTGAAACATTAAAACAAAGAAAGTTTTCATGTTTTATATCACAATGACAAATATTATTATTATGTAAATAATTAACAACTAGTAATATTTGTTTTGTAAAATGTTTTGCACTATTTTCATTTGTTCTGTATTGTTTAGTATAATCAAATAAGTCTTTTTCAGCGAAGTCGGTAATAATATAGTTTGTAGGATTGTTTGAGTCTCTATTGTAAAATACCTCTTTAATATTATTTATATTGTTATGTGATAGATTTTTCAGTATATTAATTTCATTTTCATTTCTCTCAGTTTCCTTTAATCCTGAAACAATTTTACATGCATATTTTTTTCCAGTATTTCTACAAAAACATTCAAATACAGTTCCAGAAAAACCCTTGCCAATTTTAATTCCGATTGAGTATTTTGATAAAAAGTCCATAATGTCTATTTTATAAAAAAAAGGATATATTATTAATTTCAATTTATACAAATTAATAATAATTAAAATCTAACTAGAAGTATGTTAAAATCTAATTAAGCATTATCTTAAAAGTTAAATGTACTTTTGATTTGACTAACAAATTCTAAAGGAATTAAATTAAAGTCAACAAGTTGTTTGTTTCTTTGATATATTTCATTACATGATTCATGATTTATTTTTTTTATAAATTCATCTTCATCATTAAATAATTTTTCTGCTGTTTTGATGCCACATTTTTTAAATATACCAGGTATATTGTCACTTTTATCACCAGTAACGATTTTGCAAAATAAATTTTTTTCAGCACTTTCAAATGCATTTTTAGATTCAACTAATTGTTTATATTTTAGATTATAAATATGGGTTCGTTCATTTAGTAATTGTAAATAATCCATATCACTTGTAATAATATATACTTGTGCTTGTGAATCTCTCTCTAGTACATATTTTGTTGCAATAGCAATACAATCATCAGCTTCTAATCTTTCATGACTAATAATTGCATGAATTTTTTTATTTTCAGGATATAGTTCATTATAAGCAAGTTTAAAGAAAGGGCCACCTAAAAATATATCATCATTAGAACGATTTTCTTTATATTCAGGAAATAGTTCCATTCTCCAAATCTGTTTACGATGACAGTCTTTGCCGATTATTATAGTGGGTTCTTTTATTTTTAATTTTTTTACAATCTCGTTAATTTTCTCATTAAATACTTTCTTGAACTTATCAACAAATATAATATTGCTGAATGGGTCTTCCAAAGGTTCATCACGATGTGCATTTTTCCACCATGTAAGCAATGCATGGAATCTATAAAAGCAGAAATAACTTCCATCAATGAAGAGGTAATTTGACATATTTATTATACTACAATAAAATATTTTATAATAAATACTTCAATTATTTTAATTAATATTATTAATCATAATGAAATTATCATCTTCTTTTTTAAAATTTATTAGCAATTTTATGAAAAACCGAAATTTATAAAAATCATTTATTTTACTTGCAAGATTAAAAATGTTACTTAAATGGTTTAATCTTATTTCTTTATTATTATTTTTTGCATAATTCATAACAATTTTTTGTTTTTCCTTAATTTCTTTTTCTGTTGAAAAAGTTTGTATATCATTATCAAAGCCAAATAAATAAACACTCTCCATTAGATAAAATTAATATTAAAAAATCTTTAAATATCTAAGCTAATTGTATTTTTATCACTTTTCCCCCTCCGTTTACTTTTTCCTGGCATCTTATTCATATCACTTTGCATTTCTTTCAGTTCTGATATACTTACTGTACTACTATCATCTACTGTAAGACCAGAAGAAGTCTTATTATTTGTTGTTGATTTTAAATTAGATAATAAATCGTTTATATCACTTGGACCTTGCATATCAGGACGTGTTCTGCTTGATTTCTGAGGTGCATTAGGTTTAACAATATTTTCTTCTAAACTTATTCCTCCACTAGACATTGAATTAGAAACTTTATTTTTGCCACTAGACATTGTAGGTTCATCTCTTCCAATATTAAATCGTTTAGTCTCTACAGGAGATGGAGGTCTTGCTTTAGGACCATTATTATTATTTTCATTCATCATATTCATAAAACCACCAAAACCAGGATTAGAATTATCCATTTGATTTACAGCTGCCTGTGTAAATTGTTGCATTAAATCAGGATTTTGTCTCATAATATCATCCATACCTGGTATGGAATTCTTAAACATTGAATTTGTCATATGTAACATACAAGCGCTTCCTCCCAATTGAAATAGAAGTTTCAATTCTGGTGCCATTGTAGCCTTAGACTTATATTTTTCGTGTAATTCAGCAAAGATTTCATCATAATCATCAATATTTTCATTAACCTGTTCACTCCACCCATCTAAACGGAGGTCAAATGGGTCAAATTTATTATTTAAAAACTCAAGACCCGTAATAGCAGCCATTAACATTTTACCTTGAAACTTAACGCTATTCTTTCTCTCTGCTTCAGACTTTAAAGATTCATATTCACCTTGCATCTCTGATAAATTAGATTCCATAGTATATTGCTTTGAAAGTGTAATACCCTTTTTCTCTAATGCTTCCAATTTTCTTAAATATTCAAATTTTTCTTTTAAAAGTTCTTCTTTTGTTTTTGGTAATTCTGCTTTTCGGTCTAAATCAGGATTAATTGGAACATTATTAAATTTTGAAAATCCATCCCATGTTTGTCTATTTTCAGTATCAGTTTTATTTGAAGCTGCACTTGCTGTACCTAATGCAGAACCGCCCGTATTCGCACTTTCGGCATCTACTTGTAAACTAATATTATCTATATTTTGTAGTGGAACTGGAGCAGGGGCAGGAGCTACTGGTGTAGAAGTTACATTTTCAGTTAAATTATTAAGTTCATTTTCTAAATTATTTAGATCATCCAAACCAATATCTTCTTCTTTGTTGCTACTACCACCAGTTTTAACTTTATCATTCATAAGTAATTCAATACCACCACCAAAATTAACTGATGGTTGACTTGAAACATTGTCATCTAAAACTCCTAGACTATCTAAATTAATTACTTCAGCGCTATCCATTATGTTTTAAATAGAAAGATTAATTTTAAGTCTATCCGCATTTAATATATTATTTCACTAAGTTAATTTATTTTTATCCCTATACCATAATAATTGTAAGAAACAATCCGCTAAGTCGTCTTTCTTTTTATGCTTATTAAAATGTTGTAGCCATTCATTATTACATTCACTCTCTTCTATGATTTTTCTAGTTATTTCAACAGATAATTTTTTTCGCTCACTATATTCTGTTGCTTTTTTAACAAACTGATTTAATTTATTGCTTGCAGATATAAAAGAAATTGTTTCTATATTTTTTGTGATAAAATATTGTGTTAACATACATTGAATTGATTTCATACGGTTTGCTTTTGGTGCAATTTGATTTTCTATTATAACATATTTCAAATTATTATTATCAATATTGTATTTTTTTAATATATCATCAAAACTATTATTAAGATTTCTTCCTAAAGTAATAAGGTCATAACTAGATGCATCTTCTTTTGTAATCGGTTCTAGATAGTCATTTGCATATTTCTCTCTAATTTTTTTTATGATAAGTTCTCTTAATGTATTTGATGATAATTCAATATTAATTGAATGACAAAATGTTAATAAATCTTTTTTCTTCATTTTTTCAATTGTTTTAATAGCCTTTTCAGGTATTTTATAATGTATTGCTTTGCCATGTTTAGTACAATAAAACTTATTATTTTTTGTATATTTTGCTTCTTTATTACATTCACAACATGAATATGATACTTCATTACATAAGTTGACAATGTCCCAATATTTTATGATATTTTCATTTCCAGATATATCTGAAATACATGTTGCTAAATTTTTAATTCCAACATCAATACTAAGAATTAACATATACTATTTTTAGACATGTTAATTTATTTTTATTTAACACAATTCTTTATTAACTATCTTTTCGCCATCCTTTCCATGCGTCATCTTTTGGTTTATAATATGTATCTGCGTTTCTTGCAAATTCTTTTGATTCCCAACTTTCACCTGCACCAAATTTAATCGTATCAAATAAATCTTCCCAGTCTTTTAATCCTGCTGTAAATTTACTGTTTTGTTTGTTTATATTTTCTAACATAGCGGTATGTTCTTTTGTTAAAGTTGATGTTGTTTCTTTATCAGTTGTTAATTTACCAACTACATTTGATGCATTCCCCATAATATCACCTGGTTTATTATTACTTTTTCCAAAAAAATCTGGTAAATCTCCTAAATTAAAAAAACTTTCAGTAACATTTTTTGTTTTTGATGGAAATAATACTCCTAAGAATAAAAATCCTAACAAGGCTACTAAAAATTTAAGAACAGATGGAGTACATGAACTCTTTCCACCACCTTCTGCTATTTGTTCTGGTGGATTTGCTCTATTATCATATCTAGGTCTTGGTCGTGTAGCAAAAACACCCAAAGATGAAATTCTAGTTAATCCAGATAATAATCGTTGCACCGTGTTAGAACCTGTAGGTGATTGAAAAATGCCATCGCCGGAAAAATCTATTGCAAATAAAGCATAAAAGATACCAATTATATTCATCGCCATCCACCATCCCATTAATCCAAGTAATGTTTTTTCATGAAAACTCAACCCGCCTACATGCATTGGTAACCCATAATGGTCTTTTCCATGATGTTTTTTTACACTATTTTTTTCATTAGGGATAAAACTTCCTGTACTTCCTGAACTCTGAGTCATTATTATTATATATATGAAAATATTTTATATATAATATCATTATACATCTGCTAATTCACTAAAAGTGCCATCATTTGCACCTATTACATTTGCACCTCCAACAGGTTCTACATTTTTCTTACACTTTTCACAACCTTTTCCTCCACAGCAACATCCCTTTTCTTTCTTATTACAATTTCCTGAGCATCCTTTGCAATCAGATAATGTTAATGAAATAATAAACATTAATATTCCAACTGAAGCGACTAAAAGTAAAGTATCACATTTTCTTCCTAAAATTGTTATATTTTTCATATAATATATAATAATAAATTAATTATTTAAAAAACAGAAGCCCTAATATTAGCTTTTTCTGTAAATTTATTGATATAATCATTTTTCAAATCACTGTCATCATATGCATGTGTTTCACTTGTTGAATAAATATGAGGTGTTTTAGATACAGGTACATTACTGTAATTGTCAACACTAGAACATAAAGCTCTATCCATATTTCCATTAATTCTAATTATTGAATCAGCATTTTCAATCATAAATTTTCTATATCGGCTATTACTTGTTATATTATTATCATCCAAAAATTTTCGGTTTTCTTTGTAATCAGGTCTCCATTTAGAATATTTAACACCGTCTATTGTTTGTTCTTCAATAAATGACATATATATATATAATACAAAAAATTACTCAGCTAATAATTCAAGACATTCATTTTTTTTTAGTTTTGATAAATTTTGAACTTTCATCCCCCTATCTTTAATCATCTGCCGAAGTTCTCCCACTTTAAGGTCGTTTAATTTTTGTGAGTCATTTAAATTATTAACTTCAACTACATGAATATCGTTTTCTTTTTTTAATTCATTTTTCTTTCCAATAGTATCAATCATACCTAATAACATAGAATCTAAACTTTCACCTTCTATTTTAATTTCATTATCATCTGAATCAGTAGTTGTATTTTCTTCTAATGCTAAACCAGTGAAATCATCTAATTCAATATCATCCATTGATTCAATATTTATAACTTTATTACCTGAAGGTAAATCATCAATAATTTTTGTTTCACTTAGTAATTCCTCTTCATTTAAAACTTCAACAGAAGTGTCATTTACTTCTTCTTGAATATTTATTATTTTATCATTACTATTGTCATCATCAACATCATCATCAACATCTTCATCAACATCATCATCAACATCTTCGTCAACATCATCATCAACATCGTCGTCAACATCGTCGTCAACATCTTCGTCAACATCTTCGTCAGTAGTAGAACTTATTTCGCTACTTTCAGATATACTAATTTTTTGTCCTTCACGCTCTTCAGGAATAGGAGGCATATTTGTTAACAAATTCATATCTATTTCATTTTGTGAAAATTCTTTAACATTTGGAGAAGCACTTGTAGTAGCATTCATATTACCACCTCCAACTGCACCTCCAACTGCACCTCCAACAGGCGCACCAAAACCAGTAATTCCTGTTTCTGATAATCTAGGATCTTGTGGTTTTGGTATTTGATTAGAATTAATTTGTTGTACAATACCTAACATATGTTGTATTTTATGGTCTGTTTCATTAAATTTTTGTCTAACATAAAAAACTATCATACCACTTAAAAATAATGTAAGACAAACCGCTATTAAAAATCCACTTCCTTCTAAACCGAATAGATTCATTTTTAGTTAAAATATATATATTTTTATTTAAGTTTTAACGAAATGAAATAATATTATATAGCATTTTGTATATTTTCTTGCATTTTATTAATTATTTCTTTTGGATATTTAAGATCTTTGAATACTTTTACGCCCCCTTTTGTGGTAGAAATTCCTTTTTTCAATTTATATGTGTATAAAAATTCTTTATTTTCGTCTATTTTTATATTCATATGACAGTTTGTGATATTTTTGATACCATTTACCTTTTCACATAATGATACATAATGTGTTGTTAACATAAATTTAAAATTTTTATATCTTGATAAAAACCGTAAGTATGCATAAGCACCACTGATAGCCTCGTATGGATTAGTTCCAGAATATATTTCATCAAAAATACAAAAATGTCTGTCTTCGCTATTAATAACAGAATCTAATATTTCTTTACATCGTCTAGCTTCTGCTTGGAATAAACTGTCTCTCCCAGATGTATCAGGAATATTAAGATAACAATGAATATATTTATATGGATTAATATTAGCTGAAGTATAGAATCCAAACCCATTTTGCTGTGATAATATTATATTAAATAATGTTGTTTTTAATAGTGTTGTTTTTCCAGATGCATTTGGACCAGTAATTAATTTATTGTTCTCGAGAGAATAAGAATTTACAACTGCATTTTCATTGTTTTTAAATGGAGCATAATATGAATTCTTAAAAACAGTTTCTTTATTTGTAATATATTTACAACTATTCAATTTTCTATCTTTAATATTTCTATTAATTCCATTAAGTGTTTCAATATAACCCATAAAGCCAAATGCAAATAACATACTATCATTAAATGTTTTATTATCGTAGATGTCATAAAAACACTTCATTAAATATCCAATATTTTTTGCTTTATTATAATTTAATTTATATGGTGTTATAGATGATAATTGCTTATGTAAAGTATTTAAATTCTCTTTATTGATTAATAATTGTTTATTAAATTCACTGTAGCTTTCATGACTCATAGTATTAATATGAATATCAATATTTTTAACAGTAATTTCAATAAAATTTCGCATCATAAATATGTCATTATGTATTTTGGTCAAATTAAGATAAAACCGTCTGCATGCTAATATACTTTGATAAATTTGAAATATATAAAAACCAGCAGAAAGTGCTAAATAAATTTTTTTGTCAAGAGGTACAGAATTGAAATTAATAATGAGATTTCCAATACTATTTTGTACTATAACAATTTTCAAAAATTTAAGATAATTATTAATTGTAACTGTAGAGTCTTGTAATTTAATTAAGAAAAATGGTAATATTAGCATAACAATTGGAAATGTTAATGAAATAACAGGTGAAGACATATTCACCATGCTAAGAATTTGAAGAAAAAAAGCATTTGAATTCAAAACTTTGAAATAATCAATGTCAACATATTGATATCTGTCTAAAAATCCCTTATCATTCTTTATATCATTCCAGAGTTCGTAAATTTCGTCATTATTTTTGTTAATTATGAAATTATCAGATTTTCTAATAAGGTTCTGAGTATTTTTTAAAAAAGTAGTGTCATCAGTGTAAAAGTTAGCATATTTTTCTATGATTTTTTTTCCAAATTTACTATTTGGATTATAAACATGATTGTATAAACTTACTGTATTTTCATTATCTTTTAATTCTAAATCCTCTTGTAATGATTCAGATATATTTTTCTTATTTTCATTGTATTCAATTGGTATCTTAAAATTATCATCTATGTTTTTAATATCAAACATTATAACATTAATAGAAATTTTATAATGTTAGAATACGCATTAATTATCTGTTACAAATGACTCGGGCAAAGCATCTATTTGTGTACTATAATATTTTTCAATCTCTCTTAATTTTTTAATGTCTTTGTTTGAAATAAAATTAATTCCAACACCTTTTCTTCCCCATCGCCCACTTCTACCTATACGATGTAGATATGTATGTGCATCTTTTGGTATATCATAATTAATAACAGTGCTAACTTGTTGAATATCAATGCCTCTTGCAGTAATATTTGTAGATATCAATACACGATATTTTCCATTTTTGAATTCTTTATAAGATAATTCTCTCTCTTCTCTCTCTTGATCACTATGCAAACAACATACAGGATATCCTTCATTACGCATATTTTCATATAAATCAATAACTCGCCGCAAGCTATTACAATATATAATACACTGTGAAACATTTATTGAAGAATATAAATCCTTCAATGTTAAATACTTTGCTTTGTCATCATCTAATAGGACATAATATTGTGAAATGCCTTCTAATGTAAGTGCCTCCGACTTCACCAAAATTTTCTCAGGTTCTCTTAATAGTTTTCTACTCATATCTAGTAGTTCATTTGATAGTGTTGCACTAAATAATGCAATCTGAACAGCATCTTCATTTAATTGATAAAAAATATTATATATTTGTTCTTTAAAACCTTTTGACAACATCTCATCAGCTTCATCTAAAACCATTACTTTTACATTTTTTACATTCATTTTTCTTCTCCTTAACATATCATTAATTCTGCCTGGACATCCAACAACAATATGTGGTATTTTTTTAAGTTCATTAACATCTTCTTCTATTGATGTTCCTCCTACAAGTAATTGCATTCTCAAATCTTTCATCATTTTACCGATATTAGAGAGAACATCAAAAATCTGTTTTGATAATTCTCTAGTTGGTGATAATATTAGCCCTTGTATAGATTTATTTTCTACATTAATTTGTCCAAGGGTTCCAATTGTAAATGCACCTGTTTTTCCAGTTCCTGACTGGGCTTGTGCAATAATATCGCGATTTTTCAGCATTGAAGGAATAGCTTTTTTCTGTATTGAACTTGGTTGTTCAAAACCATATGCATATATTCCTCTTAAAAGATTCATATCACAATCTAAATCATCCCATGAATTTAATTCTGTATTTGCCATTAAGATAATACTTAGTTTAACTTTAAGTTATTAATAATTAAAATAAATAGTATAAATGTAACTTTTAAAGTATTCTCAGTAACAATGTATACATTAGAATTTTTCAATGAAGCAAAAACTATTACTCTTGATGAAAAAATTGTTAATGAATTTATTAAACTTCAAAATACATTTAATAAAAAAATGATAAATAGGCAGAAAACCTTAAAAAAAACAAATATAGTTCTTGATAACTTTTCTATAATAAAAACATTAATAAATAAAATAACACTTGAAACTTTTGATGATAACTGCGAAGCATTAATAGTACAATATAATAAATTTGAAAATAAACAAGAAATATCATATAAAATAATTGAAATATTGTCAGCGAATATATTCTATTCTTCATTATATGCTTCTCTCTATAGTAAACTTATAGAAACTGATAAATGTTTCCAAAATGTTTTAGATAATTATAAAAATAAAACACAAGCGCGATACAGAACAGTTTGTTATATTGATTCAAATATTAATTATGACCAATTTTGCAAAAATAATGAGAATAATGCAAAAATAAAATCAATGTCTTCTTTTTTTTCTTATCTTTTACTTAATGGTAATTTAACATCAGATTTTATAATAGAAAATCTAGAATTTTTAGTGAATGAAATTGAAAATAATAGAGAGAATGAAATTATATTTGAGTTAATTGAAAATATTAATGTAATAATCAGTGTAACATATAATGTTATTAGTAAACATAGTAAGTGGGATAATATTGTATCTAGTATTGAAAACATGAAAAATAAAACAACTAGTTTTAAACATTTGAAAAATAAGTGTGTATTTAAATGTATGGATATTCTTGATTTTGTTAATAAAATATAAAATTATTTATTATAAATATATATAAATATGGATAGTAGTGAATTAAATACTATAACTTCAAAGTTAAATCCTGAAATTGTTTATAAATACAATAAGAAGATAAATAAAAGTGATAAAAATAAAACTGGAACGATTGAAACTATTCGGTTTGGCGGAAAAACACTTGATATTACATTGGGTGTTGCCCATCCAATTTTTTCTAGTAAAGGAAAATTAAAGACATTAGTTTATTATAATATATATTTGGTTGATGTTAAAACAATGAAAGTAATTAAAAAAATAGGTTTGTATGAGATTCCAGATAGTAAATTAAGTGATGTTTATGTAGACCGTGAACTTGATATTTCAAAATTAGGAAAACCGTTATTTTTTCCAAATGAATTTCGTGAACTTTTTCCAGATATGTCATATAAAAATATGCATGAAACTGAAAAAGAAAAAGAAAAAGAAACACCAACGGAAGTTAATAATAATATTGATTTATCTGTTATTGATAAGAATATTACAGATGGAACCTTGAGTGTTGATGGAGAGACTGATGATGATGGTAGGAGTGATGATGCAGAGACTGATGGCGATGGTATGACTGAAAGTGTTGATGCAGAGACTGATGACGATGGTATGACTGATGATGACGAAGAAGAATTAAAAGAAGAAGTTGTACATGTAGAAACACCTGATGAAAATGCAAAGATTATTGAAAGTTATAAACCAAATGATGATGATAATTGGATACAAAAGAAATTTAAAAATAAAAACTATGAGATATTACCTGGTAATAATGACAAAAGTATATTTGAAGCAGTTAAACAGGCATTTGACGATGATACAACGAGTACAGAACAAATAAGAGCTGTCACATCTAATACGATAACAATTGATGAATTTTTAAAATATAAAAATATATATGATAATTTGATAACAGAAAAGGAGAATGTAAATAAAAAAATTCAAGAAAATTTAGAGACACAGCAAAAGATTGACCCTAGTATGGATAGAAATGAACAATTAGTAATTGCATCAAATGAAGATAAAAGAAAAAAAGAGTATTCAAAATTGAATAAAGAATATAACATGTTAAAGGGTCATTTATCGCACTATTCATTTATGGAAAATGTAACGAATATTGAAGATTTGCGAAGAGCAATATTAACAAACGCTTATTGGGGTGATAATATAGCAATATCTTTAGTTGAAAAATTACTATATGAAGATAGATTAAAAATAATTGTTCTGTTAGAAGATAAAAGCAGAGAAGGGGATTTGGCAAAAATAGTAAATTGTAATAACTATAATGCTATTGAGTTAAATTATCAACAGATAGTCCGCCCTAAGAATTATGTGATTCTCTCTTTGGCAAAGAAAAATTATAATGTTGTAACTTATAAAGGAAAAAAAATGATGACATATGATGAAATACCATATGGTATTAAAAGAAGAATTACAGATAATTGTACGAATGTTTTGTAACTAGTGATAAATAATTAAATAAATTTTTTAAAATGAAATATTTATTTAATATAAGATGAATAATGAAAATTTTATAATTGATTATTTAATGAAATGTCAATATTTCAATGAGTATAATTTAAATAGTGATGTAGAAAAGGTGTTATTTGACTTTATAGAAAAGATAAGAGAGAATTTAAAAAAAATAGATTTAAATAGTAATATAACAATTAGTGAAATATATCAAGATAATGTTTTTACAAAAGAGGATACAACATATTTTCATGAAAGTATTCAAGATGATATAATGGAAAATTATCAGGATGGATTAAAAATTGAATATTCAAATGAAAGATTTAATGTGATTTTAAATTTTTACAGAATGAAAAACAACAAAGTAACAAGAGAGAAAATATTAAAATATGTTCACCAAATGTTAGCATGGTTAACAATAATAAAAGAATATGAGATTGATGATTGTGTTAAAAACTTAGATGTAGATATTTTTCTAACGAAACAAAAAAAGACATTGCCTGAAATAAAAGAAAAAGTAATAGGTCCAAAAAATGTGAATACTGCTTATACTTATAGATGTGTTCATGGTAGTACAAGTATAAAATTATATCGTGAAGAAGATTTGATGAAAGTATTTTTCCATGAGACTTTTCATACTTTCAATATGGATTTTTTAAATACTGGAAAAAAGGAAATTCAAAAACTTTTCAATATAGATTCGTCCATAAGTATATTTGAGAGTTATTGTGAGACTTGGGCAAGAATTTTTCATTCTCTATTTTTATGTGTTAAATATACAAGTAATAATGAAACTGCAATGAAATATTTCACAACAATAATGTGTTTAGAATCACTACATTCTCTTTTACAAAGTAAAAAAATATTAAAATATATGGGTTTAACATTTCATGATGTTATAAATAACACTAGACGATTAAATGAAAGATTCAAGGAAGATAGTCATGTATTTTCATATTATTTTGTAACTGCAATATTAATGTTAAATATAAATGATTTTATTAAATTTTGTATTAATAACAATATGAATGCACTAAAATTTAATCCTAAAAAATTAGATGAGTATGTTATCTTAATAGATGATGCAAAAAAGAGTATGTGTACAAATAAATGTATAAAATATTACAATCAGAATAACTATAATAAAATGATTATAGAAGAACCTAATCTAAAAATGGTATTATTTGAAATGTTTTGATAAATTGAAGTTAGGTTAATTTAAATAAATAAGTGTAAAATGGGGCCACGAAAACTGAATCAATTTTTCCGTTCAAAACAACCAGATGGTATTAGAGAGATTGGGCTTAGTGAATTTTCAGGTAAAACAATAGTAGTAGATACAAGTATTTATCTTTATAGATTTAATACAAATAACGAATTAATTGAAAATTTGTATATAATGATTTCTATATTGAGACAGAATAATATTACTCCAATATTTATATTTGATGGAAAACCTCCACCTGAGAAATACGAAAGTTTAAATATTCGTCGTAAAGAGAGAGATGATGCAGAAAAGATGTATGAAATGTTGATGAAAAATAACAATATTGTTGGTTTTAATAAAACTTTACTTGAAAAAATAAAGAGAAAAAAAACAAAAATTAATTCACAAAATATAGAAGAAGTAAAAATTCTTTTAGAAGTGTGTAGTGTTTCTTATGTTGAGGCAAATGGAGAAGCTGATGAATTATGTGCATATTATGTAATTAAAAATTTAGCATATGCTTGTTTAAGTGATGATATGGATTTGTTTATTTACGGTTGTCCCAGAATAATGAGATATTTTAGTATGATGAATCAAAGTATAGTATATTATGAATTAGAAAGAATTTTAGAATCATTGAAAATACCACAAGATATATTTATAAATATGTCAATTCTTTCAGGAACAGATTATAATGAGCAATTCGTGTCCTTTGATAAATTGTATTATGATTTTATAAACAATAATAATGAATTTAATAAAAATATATTAGATAAGATTGATAAAGATAAAGGTATAAAAGATATTAGAAATTATTATAATATTAAAGAAAAGGACTTTAGTGGTATTCTAGCAATGGAAAAAAAGTATTTTAATTATAGTGAATCAAATGAAAGACAATTTCTTTCAAAATATCATTTTGTATTTATTGAATAATTATTAAATAAGAATATTTATTCAATAAAAATATTATTTTGGTTTTATTTTTTTATTGTTTTTTTGGTTTTATTTTTATTGTTTTTTTTGGTTTTTAAAACTTACTGTATAAGAAGTTCTTAGTTAGAGCCAGAAGCAGCAGGAGCCTGACCAGCCTTAGCAAAGTGAGGGCTCATGTAACGCTGGAGATTGAAGTAGGTGAGCTCATCCTTCTTGGAGAGGTTGAGAAGTTTGGAAAGCTTGGCATCAGGGTTAATCTTGCGACCATTCTCCTTGCACTGGAGACCCTGCTCACGAATGTACTTGTTAATCTCACGAGTTACCTCAGTACGAGCCATCTCAGTTCCCTTAGCCTTGCCAAGGAAAGCAGCGAGCTCCTCGCTAATAAGAGTAGGCTTTACAAAGCCAGATGGAGAACGGTTGCCCTTGCCAGCCTTTTTCTTGGCATTGGCCTTCTGTGCAGCCTTGAGCTCACGAGTGAGACGCTTCTCAAGAGCACGAGCCTCCTGCTTGACAGTAGCCAATAGAGAGGTTACCTCAGTGAGCTTCTTAAGAAGGTCTCCAAAACCAGTCTCAGGAGTAGTCTCAACAACATCATTTGCAGGTTCAGTAGATACAGCAGACTCAACGGTCTTTTCAACAACGGGCTTCTCAGTCTTCTGAGCAACAGGGGTAGAGGTCTTAGCGTTCTTCTTCGCCATTATATCCTAGTATAGTGGCTTCTTTTTAAGTGCTTTATTTATATATATATTTATTTGTTACTATAAATCATGTAAAACCAGTTTTTATTGGTTAAAAAACGCACATTGTAAATATTTAAATGCTTTTTATCTTAAATATTTACGAAATTCAAACAACAGAACTATATAACCACGGCATTGCATCTGCTGCATTGGGACTTACTAAAGTTAATGCTGTTAATACATATAATGCGCCTAAACTACGAGAATCTTGTTCTAGACCACTATATACCATTTTTTCAATTAGTGTAAGACTGATATTTGCTAAAATATCGTAATTATTATTTATCATATTTGTTTGCATTATTCCTAAATTAATAAATGGGTCTTTGAAATTACAAATTTTATTTTTCACTTCAGTAGAAAGTTGAGCTCTATAACTCCAAATATCATGAAGTTCTTTTATGAATTTAACATGTTTAATATTTGTAGATAATTCTGTAAACCAAGATATATCTGTATAATTTCCTAAATCATCCATCGCTTTAAAGACATTAGTAATTCTTTGGTTAAACCGTTGTTTCTTTGTTAATTTCATATTTGCAATTTCATCATCACAAGTAATTTTAATATTAAGTAATTTTGATAACTTTATGTACTGTGTCAATTGTGTAATAACATTAATATTTATTGGATTTCTTGTATAAGGATTTAATATTTGGACATTAGTTGAATTATTCTGAAGTATAAGTTTTTTCAAAGAGAGAACATGAAAACCATAAATCTTTCCATCAATTTCATCCCTAAAGCTTATGAAACTAGTATAATCAATCTTATCTAATTCATCCATCAAGTAGAAATCTTCTGAATTTACACACTTAGATCTATCTAAGAAACCTGGACCATGAAAGTTTATATATTTTCTTACTAAATAAGACCTAGCTATCTTTTGAATTTTCATTATATAGTGACTTGAACGCAAATAATTAAAAATTGTATCTATAAGTTGTTGTTTTTTCTTGCCACTTAAATTTTTAATTTTATAATGTGTTGCAAT
>Ga0129351_1000153_pt1 | contig 23190 bp, 12 predicted proteins | sample CPBDNA_8_FD_94423 | JGI IMG/M metagenome (GOLD analysis project Ga0129351, IMG submission 94423) | Freshwater to marine salinity gradient microbial communities from Chesapeake Bay, USA - CPBay_Sum_27_0.2_DNA | ecosystem: Environmental > Aquatic > Marine > Coastal | place: USA: Chesapeake Bay... | reverse complement strand
TATGCCTAATAAAAAGATTAATCCTTTAGATTTTAAGAATGATGTTGCTATCGGTCTTAAACTTCCATTAAATTCTGATGTTGGAGGTTTTGCACTTAACTATGTAACGGAAGATCAAATTCATACAAATTTAAAAAATTTAATCTTAACTATGAGAGGTGAACGATTGATGCATCCAACATATGGAAGTGGCTTATACAGCTTACTATTCGAACCTGCAGTAGAGGGTAATATATCTTCAGCTGCACTTGAAACAATTAGGCAAGCTGCAAGTGAGTGGATGCCTTTCGTAAATATAAAAGATGCATCAGTTGATTTTATTGATAATACTGCAAATATACTTGTGAGTTATGAAGTTAAAGAATTAGATATAACTAAAATATTAGATATAAGTGTTAGGATATAGCAATGGCAAAAGTTAAAAAAGATATTAAATATATCAATAAAGATTTCTCTGAGTTTAGAGGTAATCTTATTGAATTTGCAAAAAATTATTTTCCTAATACTTATAATGATTTCAATGAATCCTCACCTGGCATGATGTTTATTGAAATGGCATCGTATGTTGGTGATGTACTATCTTACTATACTGACTATGCTATGAAGGAGACAATGCTTGAACATGCTCAAGAGAAAAAGAATATTTATAATATTGCACAAACTTTTGGTTATAAACCTAAACTTGCATCTTCTGCAAATGCTGATATTGAAATATTCCAATTAGTACCAAGTCTCGGTTCAGGTATAAATTCGAAACCTAATTATGACTATGCATTTACTGTTGAAAAGGGTGCAGAGTTTAAAACACCTTCAAATATTATCTTTAGAACAACAACACCAGTTAATTTTGCTCACTCAAGTTCTACATCACCGACAGATGTAACGGTATATCAAATTAATAATACTACAGGGCAACCTGAACAGTACTTACTTAAAAAGACAGTGCCTGCGATTAGCGGTGAAATTAGAACTAAAAATATAACTATAGGATCTGCAGAACCATATTTAAAAGTGTTAGTTGATGATTCTAATATTGTATCTATTGAATCTGTTACTGATAGTGATGGTAATAACTGGTATGAGGTGCCATTTCTGGCCCAAGATACTATATTTAGTGAGACGGTTAATTCAGCAGCCCAAGACCCAGTAATGAGTGGTGATTCTGTTGATGCACCTTATATATTAAAATTACGAAAAACATCACGTAGATTTATCAGTCGTGTAACTGTTGATGATAAAATAGAGTTACAATTTGGCTCTGGTATCTCTTCTAGTCCTGATGAAGAGATTATACCTAATCCAGAAAATGTAGGATCTCCTATTCCCGGTAATACAAATAATTTAGATACTTCATTCGATCCATCTAACTTTTTATATACAAATACATATGGTGAATCTCCTTATAATACAACATTAACTGTTGAATATATTGTTGGCTATGGATTAACCGCTAATGTACCTAGTAAAACCATTACAACTGTTAAATCAAAAACAATATCATTTAATAGTGCTAAAACATTAGAAGAATCTCTCAAAACTACTGCTGAGAATTCACTTCAAGTAAGTAACCCTCTACCAGCTACAGGTGGAACAAGTGTTGAATCTTTACAAGATGTTAAGAATAATGCTTTAGCCAACTTTGCTACACAGAATAGAATGGTAACAAAGGAAGATTATATTGTAAGAGCTCTATCGCTACCGAGTAAATTTGGTAATATTACAAAAGCATATATAGCTTCAGATGAACAACTCACCAATGATGGTGTTGAGGTTGCTAATCCTCTCGCTATAAATATGTACGTACTCGGGTATGATCAAGATAAAAAATTAACAACGGTTAACACAGCTACAAAACGCAATATTAAGACATACCTATCTCAATATAGAATGTTAACAGACGCTATAAATATAAAAGACGGCTATGTTGTTAACTTTGGTATTGATTTTGAAATTACTGTACTTGCTAATCGAAACTCACAATCTGTTTTACTACAATGTATACAAGCATTAAAAGATAAATTTAATATAGATAAAATATCGTTTAATACTCCAATCATAATTAAGGATATTTATCTTGCACTAGCTGAAGTTGATGGTGTTCAATCTGTTATTGATGTTAAAGTTGTTAATTACTACAATACAGATAATGGTTATTCAGGTAATAAATATTCTTTTGAATCTGCAACACATAAAGGGGTTATATACCCCTCTCTCGATCCTTCAGTATTTGAAATAAAATATCCAGATACTGATATTAAAGGTCGAGTAGTAACATATTAAGGTATAGTGATATGATTTATTCTTTATTTCCATCGAGAGATGCAACATTATATGAAAACTCTGAAAGTGTAAATACTGGTATTGATGAAATATTAGAATTAACTAAAATTGTATCATCATCAAAACAGCCAGGTGTTAGTAATACTAGAATAGTCATTGATTTCAATACCACAGAAGTATCAAAGTCAATTGTATCTGGTGAGATAAGTAGTAGTGCTAAATACTTTCTTAAATTATATAATGCAATGCAGGAACAAATACCATTCAACTATAACCTTACAGTTGCACCTATTTCACAATCATGGAATATGGGTGTAGGTAAATCAACTTACTACCCTTTTGTGACTGAAGGTGTAAGTTGGAAATACAGAAATGGTGAAACAAGTGGTGATACTTGGAATACGCCAGGCTGCACAACTGTAACAGAATCAGGCTATGTTGTATCACAATCATTTACTAATAATGATTTAGATATAGAAATGGATATTAGTCATATAGTTACTAGCTCATGGGTAACCGGTCCATTGTCTTATCAAGATAACGGATTATTAATTCAACGATCCGGTTCGGAAGAAACAGATGGTGTAAGATATGGTTCATTAAAATATTTTTCTAAAGAAACACATACTATATTTTCACCACGCTTAGAAGTAAGGTGGGATGATAGTGAATTTATTACCGGGTCTTTAAATGCTTTAACTGCAGATCAAGTTGGTGTTTTTGCTACAAATATGAAAGGTGAATACAGAGAAGATGAAAAAGCACGTATACGTCTATCAGGTAGAGAATTATACCCTGTTAGAACATATGGTTCATCTGTATCAAGTAATTTACCTGATTATCTACCATCTTCATCATATTACTCTATTATTGATGTAGCTACTAATGAGACAATAGTACCATTTAACACAACCTACACTAAAATAAGTTGTGATAGTTCTGGTAATTATTTTAACTTTTGGATGGACAGTTTACTACCTGAAAGAATGTATAGGGTAGATGTTAGAATAGATAGCAGGCAATACAACAGTCAACGTGAATACTTTACTTGTAATACATTATTTAAAGTTGTGAGATAATTATGGCATTCGATTACGAAGCATTTTTAAGAAAACTAAGATCTAATCCTGAAGCTCAAAAGAAGTTTAATAACAACTTGTTTACTGTATCCGCTATGCCTACACCTTTTGATACTCCCGAAAGTATCAAAGCAAAAACAGAAAAGATGGTTGAAGAGCAAAAAATTCGTATTGCTACACCTAGGCCTCAAAAAACGCAAACAGTTGAGGATTATAAAAAAGAGATCGAACGTGAAAATAAATTACGTGAGTTAGCAGAGAGACGACGTGCAGGTATAGACACATCTAAAGATGTATTATTGGTAAATAATCGCTTTATGATAACTAATGATTTAGAAGATGGTAATCCTAGATTTCCTAGACCATTGCAAGGTCGAGGACTAGATTATGAAGATCTTCAGGAATTTATAGATGACACTATCTATGAACTGCTACCTATACCAACCTCACTAACTCTACCTGTTGATCCACCTGTGAGTGGTGATCCAACTATAAATAAAATATATGTTGCTAACTGGGGTATGTTAGCTGATTTTGGTGGCTCTACCGATGCTACAAAAGATCTATCTAATCCTCAAGTTAGACGTAATAATCATTACTGGCCTGCCATTTATGGTATAAGCCCTGTTTATAGATTCTTTACTGGTGATAATCCACTTTTTTATGTTTATAACCCAGTAAGTTACATTCACCCTGAAACAGGTGAACAGGTAGTAGCTGATGATATTATATGGAAATTAGATGGTCAGGAAGTTAAGAGAGGTAAATCATTTCAGATGTATGAAGTATCACCTACAGAAGCAAGGAAAGCATTAACCGTAGAGATACGAAATGAAGTTGGTGTAAAGACTGAAACGATATTTTATGAAATAAAAGACTCTGATGACTTCTCTGATGTTGAAGGATTCTCAAGTACTTTCAAAGGTAGCTTTAACTATAACCCAGATGCTGCTGATGGTAAAGGTCTTGCAATATTTGAAGAAGGTGCAACTATTGTTAATACTGTTACTGATCCTGTAACTGGCGAAACTAAAGAAGTTGTAACGCAAGTTACAGATGCTTATGAACCTAGATGGCTTAAATTTAAAGTAAAGTGGAATGATTACGGTAATGGTAGAAATAAAAGAAAGAAGTTTAGAAAGAGTAGACCAAGTGTAAAAATAGATGGTGTTGAGTATAATACTGGTAATAAACTTTGTAGAAATATAAATGGTGCAAAGTATGGTAAGCATAATGGGCAAGATATGCAAGATACAACATATTATGTGCAAAAACCACCTGGTCCCCTTACTATGGTTATTACAACCAGTTTTGATTATAGAAGAAAACGTAAACGTGAGTTTAAACTTGAATTAGATTATAATATTAAACTAGATGATCCAGCAGGTTCTGTTATTGATCTTGGAACATTAAATATAGGTAAAAAAGATTTTCCTAAGAGGTAGATGGTAATATGGCTAGACGAGGTAGAGGTAGACGAGGTAGTACATCAGCACCAGCACGTGCATCGCGCGGTCGCGGTCGAGGGTCCAGTGCTTCACGCACATCAGGACGTAGATCTACTCGCGGTATTAGTAAAGCACAACGTAGAGCTCAGCAACGTGAGAGAGAAGAGGCAGCACAGGCTTTAAAAGAGCAAGCATTGAATTCTGAGTTACAGCAAGCTCAATCTCAACAAACAGTTGCAAGTTCAGAACTAGATGTTGTTCAGCAACAAGCTTTACAATATGAAGAGCGTGTACGTGAGATTCAAGCTCAAACGCCCCCGCCACCAGTACCTGTAGCTGATGAAGATAAAGATAACGCATTTGTAGACGAAAATAGTATTATTTATTTAAATGATGAGATAAATAGTGAGATGCAATATGCACCACTTTACACAGATATAAATGAAGATTTAGATTATGTATCGATCGTTGTTTACAGTGGTGATAATGAAGTTACATCTATAACTGTTAGTGTTAAAGATAATTTAATAAGTATTGAAGAATCCCTATTTACTATAAATGTTCTTGAGTTAGTCCGTGATAGACTTGGTTTAGGAAACGGTCAATATAATATACATGTTACGGTATATAGAAATTATATTTACAATGATGAAAATTTTGAAGATGTAGGTGATGTACAAGTAGAGGAGATCTCACCATCTCGTTTTGAGATGAGAGTTAAAACTACTCTACCAAAATACTATAATTCGGTAGAAGAATATAGTAGAACTTCTCGATTTAGAGAGGATTTTACATATCAAGTAATTTGGCCTGCACTACTTAGAGATCAAGAACGTCGTATTGATTTATTAGCTAGTAATTGGGTACCTTTAAATTTAGAGGGTGAAAGTGAAGATCATATAATATTTAGATTTACTGAGCCTTTATCTCGAGATATACGGATTGGTGATCAATTTACTATTACTCGTGATATTGTATCACCTTTTGAAATACCTGTAACGGTAGATTTAGAAAGTATAACTCTAGAAGAATTTAATGAACTTCGTGGACCTAACTATAAAGCAGTGGATTATAAAAATAAGCCTGCTAAATCAACAGAATTTGAAACTTGGGATACTATATTAGGTTCTGACCCTTCAACTAAACAATCTATTTTAGATACGTACATAAGCGGGTCTACAGGTGTTAATCTAAATCTAGATTTTAGAAAATATGAGAACTTCGTTCATTTTAGTTCTGCTGAAGAGCGATTGAAAAACTTTAAATATAAACTTGAACTTATAGAATACTATACTTCTCAATCTAATATGGTATCAACCGGTTTAGTTGGTAAAGCACAATCTTCTGCCACTAGCTCTGCAGAGTTTTTACAAAATAAATCTAACTACGATACAAAGAAGAATAATATTATTAGTGGGTTTGATGACTATGAAAAGTACTTGTATTATGAATCTCATAGCTACGAATCTAACTCATACGGTATTTACCACCCAGCAACATGGCCTAAAAGTAATTCTAATAAGCCATATACTCTCTTACATACAACGAGTTCTGAAGGGAAAGCATGGTATGCCTCTCAATTAGCGTCAGCATCTTTATACGATGATACAAACAATAATATTCTTAGAAACACTATACCGCAACACATATTACAAGATAGTAATAGTGATAATTACACTCTATTCATTGATATGATTGGTCAACACTTTGACACTATATACAATCATATTGATCAAATAACTAACACGGTAGATAGAGAAGAATCTATTTATGAAGGGTTGAGTAAAGATTTAATCTACGATACTGCAAAATCATTTGGATGGACTCTACAATCTGGTTTTGATAGTAGTAAGTTATGGCAGTATGTATTAGGTACAGACGAGACGGGAAGTTACAATTCTGGTAATACATATGTTAGAGAGCAATCATACTCTCAAGAAGATTTAGAAAAGCAGACTTGGAAGCGAATTATTAATAATATACCATACTTGCTAAAAACTAAAGGTACAGCAAGAGGTATTAAAGCGCTTTTAAATACATATGGTATACCTACAACTATATTGCGAGTACAAGAATACGGAGGCCCTGCCCCTACACGACCATTAAACACACGTAGAGAGGTTGAAAAATTCTCCTATGCACTCAATTTCTCAGGCTCTAGTCATATTACTACTGAACATTCTAGTATACATGCATCTAATACTAACTTTAATTTTACTAATACTACAAATCGCTATACACCAATGTATGAGTTTAGATTTGATACATCCGTTACACAAAGTATGCATTTAGTATCAAGTGAGGTTACATCTAGTTTAGGAGCGAGTAAAATAGAGGTAATTTTAGAACACTCTAGTTCAGCAGATTATGATTCTATATACAGAAAGTATGGTAGACTACAATTCAAACTTACATCAGGTAGTGCTAATGATGGATTTACTACAATGTCAACTGATTATGCACCATTTTATGATAACGATTGGTGGAACGTTTCCTTTGGTACAGAGGAATATGTAACAACACCATCATCTACTACTAGACCAACTTTTACAATCAGATATGCTAAAATCGGTGAACACGCAGATGATATTACTCATAGTGGTAGTACTAGTTTTACTCCTGCTGATGTTACTGCTACTAAACGAGCTTTTAATAGTACTTGGGCTATTTATAGTAAACTAATATGGGGCGGTACTGGTTCTGGGTTAAGCACATCAACATACAATGCATTTTCTGGATCTATGCAAGAAATAAGAGGATGGGCAGAGCATATAAGCGATAAATCCTTCTATCAGCACGCTTTATCACCTATATCGATAACAGGAGATTCTATTGAGTCTGCATATAACGATCTAATACTAAGATATCCTCTCGGTACTGATAATAAGAAATATAATCACTCAATAATAACTAATTTAAGCACTACAGGATCAATACCTAACTCGTTATACGTTAAACCATTCAATGTACTTTCTACAAAAACAGATGCTAATTTCGTGGGATGGCCTGACTCCAACACATCATATAGTAACAAATCAGAAAGGTACTATGTTGATGTACCTAATACTATTGGTTCAACAAATAATGATAGTAAGATACGAATAGAAAATAATTCTTTACGATTAAATCAATTAGCTTGGGATAAAAGCTTTGAAACTTCTCCTAATGACTCTAACCCATTAGATACAGAACAACTATCTGTTGCATTTTCACCTCAAGATCAAATCGATCTAGATATTGCTATGCAATTTGGCGGCTTCTCACTTGATGATTATATTGGTGATCCTCGAGATAAATTTAGTAACGAATACTCTACTTTAAAAAAGATTCAAAATCTCTATTTTAAAAAGTATAGCGATCGATACAATATCTGGGCATTCATTCGAATGTTAAAATATATTAATGTAGGATTTTGGAAACAGATTGAAAGTATTTTACCTGCGCGTGCTGATGCAACTGTCGGTGTTATTATACGACCTAATATTTTAGAAAGACATAAAGTTAAGGATATTGGTGTCATTTCAATAACAGATAATGCTTATAATGCTCAACTAACTATGCCTGAAATAGCAACTGTATCAGCAGAGGTACCTCAACAACGTGCGGAAAATAGAGATTTAGGAATTTATTCTGCAACAGTTAATTTATCTAGGAAAATAGATATTTTATCTCAAATCGATACTTTAGGTTTAGAAAATACTCATAATACTCAAGGAAATAGTTCTACTGGATATACTAGATTGACTAGAGTAGGTACTAAGTTATCCTCAACTACATTTAATGCACCTTCACAAGATACACCAGACGGAGCTCCAGCTGTAGAGTTCTTCTTCACTAACCCTAATAAGTTGTTTGCAGGTGAAAATTCTGAACTAGGTATATCAGAAGAGCCATTTGGGTCAAGTAGACCTAGAGGTGGTGCAACTGAAATGGGAGACCTAACTGTAGAATAGTGGTAAAATATTTTTAAACGTATATTTATAATATATAACAAAACATGGAGTTGACTAAAAATGGGATATTTAGATAATAGTAGTGTAACTGTAGATGCAGTTTTAACTAAGAAAGGAAGAGAGTTATTAGCTAAGGGTGATTTTAATATTACTCACTTCGCTTTAGGTGATGATGAAATTGATTATGATTTATGGGATGTTGGGCATGATAGTGGTACAAACTACTATGGTGAAGCAATAGAAAATCTTCCAATGCTAGAAGCTTTTTCTAATGACCCACAATCATTAAAATATAAATTAATTACCTTACCAAAAAATACACAAGTTCTACCTGTGATAACTTTAGCACAATCGAGTGTAGTTTTAACTTTACCAGGTCAATCAAGTATCGTTGCACCTCAAACAGCTAACGTAACTGACGGTAATAGATCACTTGGATATACGTTTACTGTAGCTAATGCTGATATTTTAACTTTATCTGCAGATCAACTACAAGGTCAAGCTAATTTAGCTAGAAATAACCAAGTACATACACCAGACGGTAATCAGTCATCACATACTATAACTGCATTAACTGCTAGATTAACAGCAAGATCTATATCAACTACCACATCAACAACATTAACTATCACAGCTAATGAGACAGGTGGTACAATAACTATTCCTGTTACTGTTAATGCTGATAATAATTTAACAACCGGTCAACTATAATAAAGGATAGCGATGTCAACATTTACTCGATTTGAAACAGGTGATATAGTTAAAGGTAACGTATCAAGAAACGTAACAACAGGCTTATTTAGTAACGGTACAGGAAGTTTAACATCTTTCTTTACATCATCAGCACAGACAGCATCAGCTGCTGGTGAATCTTATTATTATGATGTTTACCATGAAAATCCTGATGATAGTTCAACTAGTGATACAGCAGCTGTACAGTTTCAAATATCTTACGGTCATTATGCTGGTTCTGGTTCGAAAGGTCCAACTGGCGCTACTACTGGTTATCACCCATCACGAGCTATATATAGTCAATTCAGAAATCTGTTATTAGACTCACCTACTCCAACTACAAAATTTAAATTAGCAGATAATACTACAGTCAATAATGCAGTATTTATAACGTTAGAACGAAGTAGATTTAAAGAGCAAATCGATAAAGGTGATTGGCATATTCAATTTTCTGGTAGTGGTATAATTAAGCATACTGTTTGCGATGATAGCTCAGTAGCTGCATCAACTACAGAAAATGGTCATATAGTCTATAATGTTATAAGTGGTTCATCAACTGGTCCAACGTTATATCAATCTGGTAGTGATTATGTATATTGGGGTAAAGTTTACCCTGAGCTAGGTGTAATAATGTTAGATGGTGAACGTATGATTGGAAATAGTATACCTGTCACGTCCGGGTTAAGTCTTGGTACAGCATTAAGTGTATCAGATTTAGGTGATTCTGCTAACGCTAACGATGAAATACCTAAAAAGGTTTACAACTCTTTGGTTAATTTTACAGGGCGTGCTGATGAAGATATATCTTCAACATTTTATTTTGTAAGAGCAAAAAATAGTGAGTATAACTTTTCTACTAATGAAACATTTACTACAGGAGATGCAGGTAGATTGAGACATGCAACAATGATTGGAGATCCTCAAGTTTATATATCAACTGTTGGCTTATATAATGAGCAAAGAGAATTGTTAGCAGTCGCAAAACTCAGTAAACCTCTTCTAAAAAATTACGAACGAGAAGCTACAATACGAATTAAATTAGATTACTAAAGGACACTATGTCTAGGTTTACGTTTAAAGCACTTGATCCTAAGAGATCATCTGTAATAGATTACACTGCACATAAGTCGTGGAATATAACAGATGAGCTTGCAGGGAGTTATGGCGTAAAGGTATTATCAGGATCTTATAGTTCTGAACAATTTAGAACTACAGATGGAAAGACTGATGGTTTCTATAAAACCTCTATATTTGATTCTATCAATCATTTATATTACTCAGACCCTAATAATTCAACAATTTCAAGTGATAGTGAATACCTAAACACACAGGAACGTGAATTATTATCATATGTTCAAGCATGGAGTATACCGTCAGAAATATATGGTAAACGGATACATCCCGGTACTGTGTTTATAAACGCTGCTGAAGATTATTGGGATGATGGTGAAGGTAATCTTTTTACTAACTCAGTTTATAGTAAATCTAATTATAAAGATGTTATACCTCCTCTACCTAAAAACTCATATGTATATTTATCTTTTGATGAAGAGAGAGAGATTGCTGCTGGTAGTAAGATAACTAATAACTATAAATTGAAATATCGCAGCTCAGTCCCTAAGAATATTGAAGTTCGTAATGGTGTTATGGATTATGGTAGAAAAACAGGTACGAATCCTTATGGCTATCCGCTTGAATATCGAGCTATTAATCTAAATGGCTCTGCATCTCTAAATTCAGGTTCTGAGAGTGTTATTGAATTAGTTGGAAGTAGTAATCCTAATTCAACTGATTGGGATAATGATTTTTGTGTTAGCTTGTGGGTAAATATTCCTCCTACACAGAGTGTATCTCAAAGCTATACAGGATATTATAAAGGATCGGATAATATTAGAGGTTTAGAAGCTCATACTGAAAATGTTATTGCAACTAGCCGAGGATTTATAAATAATCCTCAAGATGATAATATTACTCCTTGGGAAATATCCGTTGTAAATCATAGTGGTGATGCATCTGAAATCGGTAAGATATATGCTAGAAGAGGTAGGTACGATAACATGCTACTACTCTCATCTAGTAATGCACAAAATATTGGTGGTGATGTATGGACACATATTGTTTTTCAAAAGACTGGATCTAACGTACAATTAATGGTTGGTAGCGGCTCTAACAATACATCTTCACCTCCTCTTACTATATGGTCTACAGACAGTATACCAAATAGTATTACTTCAGCTACCGATCCTTTAGTTGGTTACGATACAAATACTTCTGCAGATATATGTATCGGAGCTAGGAGATCAGGATTTAAGCAGTGGAGAAGAGGGAGTAGTTATTACGATACTGTACCATTTAACCCTGCATATACTTTACCGTTTTCTGGATCAATAGATGAGTTTGTGATATACAATAAAGCGTTAAACGTAGATAGTGATGAAACTATTTCTAAAATTCATGCTGTTTCTACCAACCCAGTTGTTGGAAATATATTCTACAAACATGGTATAATTACTCTAACCACACCCAGTAGAGAAGGATCAACTGAAGCAACAAGCAACTTTACTCTAACATTTTCAGGATCACATGATATTACAGCTCATTCTTATAGATGTGTTATTGAGGATGATGAATTTAATATGACTCTTAATCCTACTGCACGTCAAGGATATAGTTTGAATAATCAGTATGCACAATCATTTACAACAGGTTCTGAATTTTCACCTTATATTACAACGATTGGATTATATAATGATATGAAGGAGTTATTAGCAATTGGTAAATTAGCACAGCCAGTCAAAAAACCTACAGATTTTGACGCAACATTTGTTGTGCAATTCGATACATAAAATATGAGTCATTGGTTATATAAAGGTAAAATATTAGAAAATGTACCTGATAAAGTTTTTGGTTTTGTTTACTTAATAAAAAATAAAAAAACAGGTAAGAAGTATATTGGTCGGAAGTATTTCGGTACAACTCGTCGTGTAAAAGTGAAAGGACAAAAGCGACGTAAAGTTATTCGCAAAGAATCTGATTGGGCTACGTACACAGGTTCTTCTAAATCACTCCAACAAGATATTAAAAAGTTAGGTAAAAAGAATTTCGAATTCAGAATACTTATAATGGGTGAAACTAAAGGACAAGTTAACTACTTAGAAGAAAATATTCATCATAGATTTCATGTATCAGCTAGTGATGATTTCTATAATGATTGTATTGGTCCAAGACGCTTTGCTAAAGTTAGATTTGACGAGAGTGTAGCGAAAAAAATAAATAAAATAGTTGTGTAGTATTAAAATTTATCTTATATTAAGGCATGGGTTTATTAAGTATACTAGAGACTGTGCTTGGCCGGTCTAAAAAAACATCTGGTAATAATGTATCATTCAAGTGTCCTTGTTGCAATCACTACAAACATAAACTTGAAGTCGATCTATCTACACAATTCTGGCATTGCTGGGTTTGTAATGCTAAAGGGCGAAAACTCTTTACGCTATTTAAACGAGCTAATGCATCTCAAACACAAATTAACGATTTAAATACTGAAGTAGGCAATTACGTACCTGTTAAGCAAAGTAGTATAGAACAAAAAGTTATGCTACCACCAGAGTTTCAACTAATACTTAATGGTAATAAAAATAATCCAGAATTTAGAAATGCTCTACATTACTTAAAGAGTCGAGGTATAACACGAGAAGATATAGTTAGATATAATATTGGTTATTGTGAGACTGGTGAATATAGTGGTATGATTATTATTCCTAGTTATGATGATAACGGTATGTTAAATTTTTTCACTGGTAGATCTTATTATAAAGATGCATCGTTTAAACATAAAAATCCTAAAGTAAGTAAAGATATAATTGGATTTGAATTACTTATTAATTGGAATGAACCAATAACTATTGTAGAAGGTGCATTTGATGCTATAGCTGCTAAACGTAACGCTATCCCTCTCTTTGGTAAAATAATATTAAATAAATTAAAAACAGCTATTATTAATAATAACGTTAGAACAGTTTACATTGCATTAGATACAGATGCTAGATCGAAAGCGTTAGATATATGTGAGTATCTAGTAAATAATGGAGTAGAAGTACATTTAATAGAATTAGGTAGTAGTGACCCTAGTGAACTAGGCTATTCAGAGTTTACTAAAATGTACAATACAACTAGTCCTTTAACCGGGAGTAGTTTAATGATGAAGCAGATGGGAATGATAATTTGAAAATAAAAAATATTAATGTCGGGTTTGATAAGCTAAATAAAGTATTACATGTCGCAGATATACACATTCGTAACTATCAAAGACATACTGAGTATAAACAAATATTTAAAGAGTTATATAAAGGGGTAGATGATCTACCTGAAAACTCTATTGTATATGTAGCTGGTGATGTAGTCCACAACAAAACTGATATATCACCTGAATTGATTTCTCTGACTTCTGAGTTTTTAAAGAACTTAGCTGACAGGCGACATACTATTGTTATTACTGGTAATCATGATACTAACCTAAATAATACTAGTAGGTTAGATGCTCTATCACCTATTATAAAAAACTTAAATCATCCAAAGCTACACTATCTGAAAGATTCAGGCGTCTATAAAATTGCTGATACACACTTTACTGTATTTAGTATCTTTGATCCAGCATCTGACTTTATTAAAGCCGAATCTTTTGAAGCTGATACAAAGATTGCACTTTTCCATGGACCTGTCCAATCTTCTAAAACTGATATAGGGTATGAAGTAACAGGTGAAGAATATACATCAAACTTATTTGATGGCTATGATTTATCACTATTAGGTGATATTCATAAACGACAATATGTTGATAAAGCTAAGACAATATGCTACCCTGGATCTCTTATTCAGCAAAATTTCGGTGAAGCATTCAAACACCATGGTTACGCTGTATGGGATATACCATCTAGAAAGCCAAAATACGTAGATATACCAAACAAATATGGCTTCTATACTATAGATGTTAAAGACGGTGTTTTACCTAATATAGATGATATACCTAAGCAGCCTCGCTTACGCATTAGAACTACTAACACAACAGAAGCTGAGCTAAAGAGTATAATTAAAGAGGTAAAGAAGAAATGTAGAGCTAATGATATTATTACTATAAAGCAGGATAAGATAAAAGGTATTGCTAGTACATCTAGATCTTTAACTCGTGATGTTAGAGATGTTAATTATCAAAATAAATTATTAAAAGATTATATAGAGAAGAATCACGATGTTGATGATAACTTAATGCGACAAATAAAAAGTATTAATAAGACGTTGAATGATTCCTTGTTAAATGAAGATATAACTAGAAATGTAACATGGAGGATGAAAAACTTTGAATTCTCTAATATGTTTAGTTACGGTGATGGAAATACAATTAACTTTTCTAAAGCTAAAGATGTTATAGGTTTATTTGCACCTAATCATGCAGGTAAATCAGCTATACTAGATTCATTAGCATTTTGTATTTTTGATAGATGTAGTAGAGGTAAATCAGCTGTTGATATAATGAATAACACTAAAAATACTTTTCATTGTAAATTAGAGTTAGAGATTGATGGTGTTACATACTTTATAGAGAGACGAGCGAAGAGAATATTGAAAGGATGGCAAAAAGGTAAAGTACGTGTAGATGTAGATTTTTGGTATATCGATGAAGAAGGTGAAAAGGTTTCTCTGAATGGTGAACAAAGAAGAGATACAGATAAGAACATTCAAGGATATTTAGGTGAGTATGATGACTTTATTCTTACTGCACTATCAGTTCAAAATAATAACACTGGATTTATAGATAAGTCACAGTTTGAGAAAAAGGATTTACTCTCTCAATTTCTAGATATAACAGTATTTGAACAGTTATACGCATTAGCAAATGAAGAGATTCGGGATGTGCAAGCTTTACTTAAGGATTTTGGTAATACTGATTATTCTCAAGAGTTAATTGATAAAGAAGATAAGCTTGAGAAGTGTGAAATACGTTATGAGCAATATCAAGCTGAAAAAAAGGATGTCGAATCTAACATTAAAGAGAAGAGTAAAGAAATACTTAGTCTAACAAAGTCTTTACATAAAAAGCTACCGCTTGATAACTTGGAAGAGTTAGAGCGAGAGAAACAATCTAACGAATCTAGAATTAAAGATATAGATGAGCGATTAAAGTCTGATGAAAAAATTGCAATTCATAATAAAGAGCTGGTAGCGGCTGCAGAAGAAAAAGTTTCACGTTACGAGCAAAGTAATGTTGAAGGTAAGTATGTAGATTATAAAGCATGCATATCAGAACTACAATCCTTAAATCAAACCAAAGAAATGTTGAAGAAAGATGTTCTTCATAAGCAAGAAAAACTTGATGCAATAGGTCAATTTGATCCTAACTGTACTTTCTGTAAAAATAATGATTTTGTAAAAACAGCTCATAAAACTAAAACAAGCTTAGAAAATGATAAAGTGGTAGCTAGAGAATTAGTAGAATCTATTAAATCTTATAAAACACAATTAGATAGTTTTAATGGTATCGAAAGTGACATTAACGATCTAACTGATCAACGTAGTATAATTTCTCAAATACAGAGAGAGCGAGATGCTGGTAGGATTGCTTACTATCAAGCTAAAGAAGTTCGCGATAAAATTATTACACGTAATAAGGAATTAGATAAGCTTATTGAACGCTATCATAAAAACTTACAAGCTATAGAACAGAATAAAGAGATTAATAGTGAGATTAGAGTTCGAGAGAATGAGCAAGATACTCTAAAAACAGAACTATCACTAGTTGATGATAAACGACAATTGTGCTATAGTGATATTAAGGTTTATAAAACTGATATAAAGAATATTAATAATCATATTAAAAAAGCTCATAGTTTAGAGATCAAATTAAAAGCGTATGAGTACTACCTTGATGCTATCAAGCGTGATGGTATTCCTTATGAGATTATTTCTGATACCTTGCCATACATACAAGAAGAAGTTAATAATATTTTATCACAAGTAGTAGATTTTGAACTTGAATTTGATGTTGACGGTAAAAATATCTTAACCTATATTAAGTATGGTCAGAGTACTTGGTCATTAGAAATGACTTCAGGTATGGAGAAATTCATATCATCATTAGCTATTCGTGTTGCTTTAATTAATATTTCTAATTTACCTAGACCTACTTTCTTAGCTATTGATGAAGGATTTGGTAATTTAGACTCTAGCAATATTAGTTCGATGTCAATGTTATTTGATTACTTAAAGACGGAGTTTGATTTTATTCTTATAATATCGCATATTGATGTAATGAGAGATATGGTTGATGATGCTATTGAGATATCTAAACAACACAGTCTAAGTAACGTTATTTATTAGTAATCATATATTTATATAAGATACTTGAAGTAGATTCTAGTAGATAACAGAGGTAATTATGATTCAAAAGCAAAATCCGTATCTTGGGCTGCATAAGCAACCTATATTAATTGTTGATAGCACTGATTATTCAGACTATTTTAGAATCGATGAATTTCCTTCTGAATTAACTTCTGGAAAAAATTTCTTTAAAATTTATGGTAATGATGATCTACTTCTTAAAGGATCAGAAATACTTATTGAAGTACTTGATGAATCAGGTAAACCTGTTTATCACGAAGTTAATAAATATAGAGATATTTCAGGTCATCGTGTTATCTCTATTTTTGTTTATGATACTGCTTTACCTGGGGTTTGTAGAGTGTCTATTCTTGGTGTTGCTAAAAAGAGGCCAAACGGTAGACCTGTACCTAAAAACTGGGAAGGTCGTCATAATGTTAGGTGGAGTAGATTTGTAACTTTAAGTCCTAATAAACCAAATTCATCACGAGTAATTTTTGAAACAGCCCCTTCAATTAAGATAGAAGAGATTAATCGTGAATATATGTATTACGATTTCAAAATTGGCAATAAAGCTTTTCAATCTCTAACACAGGGTACAATAACATCTTATACCCCTGAACCTGAAATTAAATATTCAGGATATCACAGCTCCGCTACGGCAGTTATAAAATTTGCAAACCACATTCCTGCAGAATCAGGTGGCGGGTTTAACCCTGATATGCGTGAAGTATTATTAAGGGTAAGCGGGTTAACTACAGCACACTTTGATTCACATATTAGAAAACAGTATGGTAATGATGTTGATATAACTTACCTTGATCCCCTAGCTTGGGCTAAGAAGGGTATGTTAGACTCTGGTAGATATGGCCATGTCAAACCTCTATACTTAGACGCTGAAGGTACATACCCAGATTGGACACCTGTAGTTCTAGAAGTTAAGGATAGTAATACATTACTTGTCGATGCTCTAATTGTACCTGTTCAGATAAAATTCCCTAATGGTGGTATTTTAACAGAAGCGCAAGCACCGAACTTCCTTTTAGATTTTCCTAACCATGCTAATTTTACGACAAGCTATCACCAGATTGGAACGGACACAACCGGTAAAAGTAATATCCAATCATTCGGTAGAATGACGATAAAAAATTTAGACCCTATAGCTGGTGATGTATATAAAATTAAGACGTATATGAGAAGTCAAGGATTTGGTCCATATACCATGATAGGTGAAGAAGAAGTTGAAGATAATAATCTTATGAATGATGTTAATGCATCAACTCCTTACAGAGGAGCCGGTTATTTTACAAATCAAGACATTGTTGATAATTTATGGTCAACAACTGCTACATGGGGTTCAGTAGCTGCAACTCAATCTAATTCCCCTATAATGGGTGGTGTTATGATTACGGGTAGTGGAAATAGGCCTGGTGATCTAATTCCTATATATAATAGTCCTTGGACTACACAAGGTATAATGTTTAAGAGTAATAAAACTATTGATGTATATGCAGGTAATACATATAGTATAACTTTTGAAGCAGCAGCTGAAAAGGAAGTTGGTCAAACAGTGCCGAGTACTTTAGAGATGTGGATATCAGGCTCTAATGTTGAAAAGAGTGATGAAGTAGCACGTGGCCACTTCGGATACATAGCTGCAAATCCAAGCGGTACAGGTTTAGGTAATATTAGAGCTGCAGTCTTAAGATCTGAATTAGATAGTGCTAATAGAGAGCAACTAGATCTATTAGGTAGTAATACTATTGCTAATCAGTATACTAAAAAAATTAAAAATGAGTGGGTAGCAGCTAAAGGTCCTGGTGGAGCTTTAAGATTTGTTCAGGAAAATGCTCTTGCTAATGCTCATATACCTAGCTCGAAATTTCAAAATAGATTTAAACTTACATTACCTAGTAGATTTACACCAAATGAGCAGCAAGTTGTACCAGGTATAGTTACAAAACAATTAGTTCAATATATTTATACACCTACGGAAGATGGTAATATTAATATTAGATTTAATACGTATGCAGGAAGGTGGTTTATTGGCAATGTTGAGGTCCGTGGTGAACGTCAAACAGGGTTTACACCTAATCACACTTTTTTAGAATTTCCAATACCAACAGCTCAACAAGACGATGTATTAGATTTTAAGTTTGAATTTTATAATCGTAACATGGAAGAGTCAAATTTAGCGCTAACAGTTAACAGCGTTGACTTCTCTGGTAGTAACTTGTATATTGACGGAACAAATAATCAGTTACCTGGAACGGTAAATATTGGAGATGGATTTATCTTAGAAGGATTTGAAGGGACTATATAAATATGGCTAATTTAAGAACATCAGACTATAAAGGATTTAATTATGCTACCGGATCTCATAGCGGTAGCGGATTAATGTTATGGTCAGGATCATTTGTTTTAAATAGTAGCGCTGCTTTCACCAGTTATTCAGGTGTTGGGTTAGAATTAATTCAGCACAGTGAATCGTATATGCGATTTGCAACTTCGACATCAACACAGGTCGGTGAGTTAGATATACGAACTAAAAAATTCTTCGTTGGTACAGAAGGGTCTCAATTTATCTCTGGATCAGATGGTAATATAGAGATTAGCTCTTCAAATTTTCATGTAACAACTGATGGTGTTATTACTGCTAATTCCGGTAAATTGGGTAAATGGCAAATAGTAGATGGTAAGTTAAGTGGATCTAATGCTACTTTAGATGCTGACGGTGCTGCACTATACCATACAACTAAAGGCCCAGGTTCAGATACTGCAGCTGCTTTCGATCAAGTTAGAGATGAATATTATATCGATTTTACACCTAGTGAAGGTGCAACAGCTACCGCAGGTAAATATTATGTAAAATTTGGACCTAACTTTGCTGTAAGTGAAAGTGGACAATTATTTGCTAGTGGTGCTGTCTTTGAAGGTACGATAACCGCTTCAGCTGGTAAAATAGGTGGTTATGATATTGGGGACCATACACTTACAACTACAGGGTTTGAAATAGGTGATTCAACGCAAACGTATGCATTAAGTTCTAGTAAATTTAATGTAAATCATACCGGTGTTATCACAGCTTCAGCTGGTAAAATTGCTGGTTGGGATATTAGCGGCACTAAACTCCGTGCTCAAAGCACCGTAGATAGTAGTCAAGGAATACAGCTCGCAGGTGGTGACGGACCTAGTATAAAGGTTGGTGAGCTCGACGGCGGCTTACCGGTTGTGAGTATGTTCTACACCGATAATAATAATTACGGATTTCGCACTGCAGACTTTGATGCTCTTGCTCAAGGTACATCTCGTATGTTCTTAGGTAAAGATTCGGGTAATGATAAATACGAAATCTCAGGATGGTCTTTAGGTGTTAATGAACTTACTGGTGGTAAAATGATCATCCGTAAAGATGGTACAATTGAATCAAGCGGATTTGCAAGTGATGTGCCAGGTTCAGGATTTCGTTTAACTGCTGAAGATGGTGGATTTTTAGAGGTAGAAAACGCTAAGATACGTGGTACGTTATCAACAACTACTTTTGAGAAAGAAACTGTAAATGCTGTTGGTGGTCAATTATATATTGCAAATTCAACAGTACTTACAGGTTCAGGACAATTAGGTGGTTCTGCTGCAGATGATGGAATCCATAGAGTTACTGACACAACAATGTCTGTCGTTAACGTGTCAGGGTTTGCTGTTAATGAGATATTAACAATGAAAAAAGTATCTGATACAGGTTTCACAACAGAATATATATTAGTTGAATCATCGTCTCGTAATAATCTGAGTAGTGCAATTGATTTATCTGGTAAATTATTCGTGCAACGTGGATACAGTGGTTCAGATAATATTAATTCTACAACGTCAGGTTCGTTAGGTGATATTGCATCATTCCCACAATCTTATTCAGGGTCACAAGTTGTTGTATCGACAGGTAAAATCGGCACTGGATATATCAGATTAAACGCTAATCCAAACGATGTAACAACACCATTTATTGACATAGTAGAAAGAACCGGCTCTAGTATTTATGATATAGATCTAAAAGCTCGACTTGGTGATTTATCTGGACTGTCTTCTGATAGACTACATGGCACTGATCCTTCTGGGCAATTTGGATTATATTCAAAGAATGTTTTCCTTGAAGGTGGAATAGTTGCTAATACAGGCTCTATCGGTGGTATCCAAATGAAAAACGATAAGCTGTATATTGGTACTGGAACACATAATAATAGTAACACTGCATTTTATGTTGATAATACCGGTAAAATGAGTTTGAAAGATAAGCTTGTTTGGGATGGTACCACTCTAACTATATCTGGGCAAGTAACTATTGAAGCAGGCTCTGATTTAACTGCGGGACTACCTGAAGGTACAGTTAGTAGTAGTACACAATTAGATTTTGTATCTTCCCTACCTGACGGTGTGGTTAGTAGTAGCGATCAGTTGCCTGGAATTGCAGCTGCTCAATCAACTGCCAATACTGCAACAGCATCAGCAAACACAGCTCAAGCAGCGATAGATGCTATGGAATCTCAACTTGTATTAACAAGTACGGGTATGGATATATCTTCATCAGGACAAACACCTAATTTCGGTTTAGCTAAATTTGGTACATCCACAGAGTTTTATGATGGATCTGCTGCACAGAATCTTAAACTAAAACTTAATGCAGGTGGTGTGATTGCTTATGGTGATGATACTAATACATATGCAGTTGTTAATTCAGGTGGGTTAACTATAGTTGAAGATTCTGCAAATGTAGCTAATTTCGGAAGTACTGTAAGAGTTGGTATTGATGCAACGGATAAATCTGCTTTACGCGTTGATGGTAGTGGAAATTTGACTATAGGTACAAGCAACAACTCCTCCATATCACTAGATACCAGTGGTAATGCAACATTTTCAGGTAGTTTATCAGCTTCATCCGCTACATTTGATGGCTTTGCGATAGCTAGAGCATTACGTCAGAGAGTTGTAGTTATTGGATCTAACTTCGGTACTACTCCCGAAGCACAGCAGATAGTATATAATACTAATCCAGCGCATAACTCTATATTATACCTCGAGCATGGTGTAGAAGATGAAACCCAATATACAGATATTTATTTAGATGGCTCACAAGGTGGTGTAGAAGCAGCACATATTAAATTAAATTTAACTGCTCGATGTGATAGTGAAGGTGTAGCGATAGGAACTCTAGCAGCTGATGTTAATGGTGTTGTACGCGCATGCGGTGCAATACGTAAAATACATACCATGGATTTAGGTAGTGGAGAAGCTGCAGCACAAATCACGATAGAGTGTGACAAATATTCGTATGTTCAACTATACACTAAAGCTGGTAGTGCAGATTACTTCGGGCACTCAGATAGTGGTGTCCTTGCTATTTATCACGGTTTTGATTTTGATGCTTATTCAGATTTCAGATTATCAGGAGAAGCTGTTGCTGAAATCCAAGAACGTAATCTATATGACCTTGCACTAGGTGGAGTGTATAATTTTATTATTGATAGCTCCAACCGCATGAAATTTATTGGCGGTACCACAAACCCTTTTGGTAGTTATAGTGGTAATCATATGAAAATTAAAGGTGATTTAGATGTAGGTATAGATATTTACAATGAGATACGATGTACCGGTGATGTTGTTGCATTTTCTACATCAGATAAAACATTAAAGGACAAAATTTCACCTATTGAACATCCAATAAATAAGATTAAAAAATTATCTGGTAATACATTTACTTGGAACGACAAAGCAGGTATATCAAAAAGAGGTAAAGCAGATATTGGTGTTATTGCACAAGAAGTACAAAAGGTTCTACCTAATGCAACTCGAGAACAAGATGGAATTATATCAGTTCGTTATGAAAAAATAATACCATTATTAATTGAAGGTATTAAAGATCAACAACAGCAGATAGATGAGTTAAAAAAGAGACTGGAGGGTAGCAATGAGTAATTTATATAAACGTGTACCTGGTGAAGGAGAAATAAAATCATTAGGAGCAATAACAGAGTATTCTCAAAATCTTTATGGATTTGGTATGATAATAGTACCTTACGAGTATCCTGTTACCGATTACAACAGTTCTGGTAATTCGATTGGAATGAGTTTGAAAGATCTTCATAATGATGTCTCCAGCGAAGATGATACAATGCCATCTTTTGTTGCAGGAGCCCCTTATAGTTTAGATGAATTATCACACTTAGATCTTCTAAGATACTTCCCAAGTAATGTTTTAATTGAAGAATTTAATATTATAATGAATGATCCAGGATCTGGATATGAACCATTTCAAATAACTGATGGTGTTTT